>FWPV01004265.1_pt1 | contig 29869 bp, 28 predicted proteins | sample 2228371 | NCBI WGS metagenome assembly FWPV01 (sample SAMEA103939776, study PRJEB20133) | metagenome | reverse complement strand
AACAAGGCACCTTTGGTGTCTTGACAATGGGGTCCACCTCAAGTCGATATGGCCCCGGAGGCCGCAGATGCAATGCGAACGCTCATAGAACGGACTTGGCCGCTCATCAAGGACCGCGTCAAGCACGACAGCAAGTACGATGACTTCCCATCGCCATCCAGGGACGAGTGACCTCGGGCCGAACAGCCCCGCATGGAGTCGTACCAGCCAACATCGTCCGGCAACACCCGTCCGGAAGACAATGCCCAAGAAGATCTGCACCCTCGACGTCACCCTCACCGACGGCCGCATGACTGAGGAGTTCGTCGCCGCGAATCCGGTCGTGTCACGCACGATCGAGATCGGGTACACCCAGTCTCCTTGCGGCGGCGGAAAAGTGCGGCGGGAGGGGGGGCGGAGGAAAAGTGCGGCACCCTCTCAATTCTACCTCGGGGACGTGCCTCACGGGCGCTGGTGAGAACGGCGCCAGCAGTCGGCGGGGGCGGCCCTGGAGGCCCGAGGGTGCCCGCGCCGGTGGAAAAGTGCGGCGGGGGGCGGGGGAAAAGTGCGGCACCCGTCGCTGCTTAATTGTTGGCTGTCGCGGTCGTGAATTCCTGCTGGGCGGAGGAGTCTTTCGTCTGCCCAGAGGCAGGGGCGTAGGTACCTCGGGGCCCACGGGCGTCGGCCTTCTACGGCCCGGCGGTCGCCCCGGCCCCCCCTTGCTCGCTCCCTGCTGATCTGCTCTACGCTGCCCCGCCTATTACTGTGCTGCTGGCTGGTGCGGGGCGGGCTGATCCGTCTGTATTCTGATCGGCCTCTTCGTGCCTCGTCCCTCGTTGGCTCATTGCCCCGCCCCTTGGGATCGGCGGTAGTCTGTGCTACAATCTGCGGTGCCCGCCCGGAGGATAGGGCTCTGCAGGGATGCAACCCGGACGCCGCGGCGGGTGAGCCGTACCGAGCCGGGGGCAGGGCCTGCCGGTCCTGCCTCCTGCCTTTTCGGCTCCTGCTCGGTTGGCTCCGTATGCGATAAATCCAAGTTTCACTGGTCGTACCGCTGCCGGTTTGTCCCTACCCTTCGCTCGGTGCTCCGCTCTCCTGCTCCTGGGGGCCCCGGTCAGGCAGCTCCGGCCGCGCCCGGCGGGCGGGTTTGCCCAGGCGGCGTTTGGACTCGCGCAGGCGAAAGCTCTCCCCGTTGGCTTCCAGGATATGGATGCGGTGGGTGAGCCGGTCGAGCAGGGCACCGGTGAGCCGCTCGTTGTGCAGCACCTCCGTCCAGTTCTCGAAGGGCAAGTTGGTGGTGACGATGAGGCTGGTGCGCTCGTAGGCGCGGCTGACGACGTCAAAGAGCAACTCGGCGCCGGCTTTGGAGCAGGGCACGTAGCCCAGCTCGTCGAGCACGATCAACTCCAGGCGCTCCAGTTGCTGCAAAAAGCGCTGCAGGTCGCGCTGTTCGCGCCGTTCCAGCAGGTGAGTCACCAGGCTGGTGACGGTGAAGAAGCGCGTGCGGCGGCCCTGCTGGCAGGCGGCGAAAGCCAGGGCGGTGGCCAGGTGGGTTTTGCCGGTGCCCGAGTTGCCGATGAGCAGCACGTTCTCGCGGCGCTGCAGGTACTCGCCCCGCATCAGTTCGCGCACCTGCGCTTGGTTGAGGGAGGGCTGGGCGGCAAAGTCGAAGGTATCCAGGGTCTTGAGCACGGGGAAGTGGGCGGCTTTGACGCGCCGCTCAGCGGCTCGGCGCTCGCGATCGGCGATCTCCTGCTCGGCCAGGCGCAGCAGGAAGGTCTGGTAGTCGGCCCGGTCGGCCTGGCAGACGACGGCCAGTTTCTCGTACTCGCGCAGCATGCTGGGCAGCTTGAGCTGCTGGAGGTAGTGCTCCAGGAGCAGTTGCGGTTTGCTGGCGGGCTTAGCGGTGCTCATGCTGCACCTCCCCCGCCGGCCAGCAGCTCTTCGTAGTCGGCTACCGCGGTCGTCGCCACCTGCACCCCGCGCAGTTGCTCGTGGCCGTCCAGGGGAAACGTCGTCTGCCGCCAATCTTCCACGGGTACCAGGAACTGGGCCACGGCATCGCGGGTGAGCGCCGCGCAAATCAGGGCTTTCTCCACCGCCGCCCGCACCCGGGGCAGCGGATGATCCTCCAGCAGGCGCAGCACGCCGATGTACTCGCGGGTCCCCTCGCCGCCGGGGCGGGTAGCCTGCAGCCGGACCCGCAGCACGGCAAAGCACTCCGGCAAGTCCCAGTCGACAAAGGGCAGGCCGTGGTCCAGGCCCCCGGGCTTGCGCTCCAGGAGCGGCAGGTAGTGCCGCGGCTCCAGACGGACCTGGCCCTTACCCCAGCAGCGGGCATGCTCGGCGATCACCTCCCCCAGCCGGCAGATGCGCACCTCGTCCACGAAGCCCTTGACCACCACCGAGCGGTGGGCATGGGCCACCGGCACCGAATAGTCGTTTGTGTCAAACCGCACCAGGGACTGGGAGTTGGCGAAGGTAGAGACCAGGCGGCAAGCTTCAAAAGGCACCGCCGGCCTCGGCAGGAAGGCGGCCTGGTCCTCGCGCAACAGCTCGAACTTGCGCAACTGGCGCCCGCGCAACTGGCGCTGCAGATCGCGCCGGCAAGCCTCGGCTAACTGCGCGTTGAGTTCCGCCAGGCTGCGTACCTCGGGCACCGGCACGAAGAAGTTGCGCCGGGTGTAGCCCACCAGCGTCTCCACCACCCCCTTCTCGTTGGGCCGCCCCACGTTGCAAAAGTGCGTGTGGAACAGGTAGTGGCTCTGCAGCCGATAGAAACTGTCGGTCAGCCGCCGGCGGTGGGAGCCCTGCACTCTCGCCACCAGCACGCTATCGCTATCGTAGGTGATCCGCCGCGGCACCCCGTCGAAGAACTCGAAAGCCCGGTTGTGCGCCTCGGCGAAAGTCTCCGTGATCGCCCGCTCAAACGCCTGCACGAAGATCGCGTCCGAATAGGGCAGGGCGGTGACGAAGAACTTGATCTTCTCCAGCACCCCGTGGCGCTGGATCAGCGCCTCGCCCACGTCCAGTTGCGCTTCCCCCGGCCGGTGCACCAGGGGCAGAAAGACCTCCTGCCGTCCCTCGCGCCACTCATGCACCGCCGCCTTCACCTGGGTATAGCCGCCGGTGTACCCCTCTTCCTGCAGCCGCTCGAAGATGCGATTGGCGGTGTGGCGCTGCTTGGGCGGCGCGCTCTTATCCGCCTGCAGGATCGCCTCGATCCGCCCCAGATACGGCCCCAGCTTGGGCCGCGGATACGCCCGCTGCCGCCGATACCCGGGCGGCTCGGGATGCGCCAGGATCTTCTCCAGCGTCCGCCAGTGCATCCCCGTCTCGCGCAAAATCTGGCGCTTGCTAACGCCCTCGATCTTCACCCGCCGGCGAATCTGACTCCACTGTTGCATGTCGGCATACACCTCTCGGGCCTCCAGGGCCGCCCTCGCCGACTGCTGGCGCCGTTCTCACCAGCGCCCGCGAGGCACGTCCCCAGAGAGGAATTGAGAGGGTGCCGCACCTTTCCTCCGCCCCCCCTACCGCCGCACTTTTCCGCCGCCGCAAGGACCGTCGCGCGCCGGTCGCCGAACACGATCGCCGCCTATCGCTTCGACCTGGCCCGGTTTGCCCGCTTCCTACCCGAGGAGGACCTCGCCCAGGTTGACCCCGCGATCGTCGAGCGCTGGACCGGTTCCATGCGCCACCTCTCCGACGCGACCGTCCGCCGCGCGCTCAACGCCCTCTCCGGCCTGTACAACTGGGCGATCCGGTTCGGCCATGCCCAGGCCAACCCCCTCGATCACGTGCACCGCCCCAAGACGCGCCGCCGCATACCCAGGACGCCCCGCCCCGAGGAGGTGCTTGCCCTGCTCGACGCCACCCGCAGCCCCACCGAACGCGCCGCCCTCCTGGCCCTGGCCACCAGCGGCCTACGCCGCGCCGAGCTCCTCGCCCTCACCTGGCCGGACGTGGACCTCCCCAGCCGCCGCCTGCGTATTCGCGGCAAGGGCGACAAGCAGCGCCAGGCCCTGATCTTCGACGACCTCCTGCCGCTGCTCTACGCCCTCCACGCCGAGCAGCGCCTTCCCACTACCGGCCCGGTGTTCCGAGGCCGCCAGGGCGGACCGCTGCAGGTCAGCACCCTCGCCCGCTGGTTCGGCCACTGGCTGCAAGCCGCCGGACTCACCGCCGCCGGCTACACCCTGCACAGCCTGCGCCGCTTCGCCGCCAAGCGTTGGCTGGACAGCGGCCTCAACATCCGCCAGGTGCAACTCCTGCTGGGCCACGAGAACCTGCAGACGACGATCCTGTATCTCAACTACGACCTGGACGAAATCCAACGCGCCGCCGCCGCGGTGGACTTTCGACTGCGACCGCTGACGACGGCGTGACCGACAGACCAAAGGAGGTGATATCTATGCGCTTTGACAAGCTGTTCGAGCCCCACCCACTCGGGGTATGCCATGCCAGGTGGGTGTGGTGCATGCACTGCGGTGAGGCCCACCGTCGCCTCGCCTGGGAAGACAACGACCTGGATTGTCCCACTCCAGGCTGCGAGGGCATGGCTTTCGACGCAGTTCCCTGGGCCGAGATCCGGAAGCAGAACCCGGACTACCCACAAGTCCCTGAAGAGGGAGTCTGCTATCCCATGTACCCACCGGGCAAGTGAGGTGCCCACCCCAGCGGCGCTGGCCGTGGGGTCATTATGTGGGCGGCGGAGAACCCGTCAAGGCCAAGCCGCTTCGCGGTCGCGGCGCGAGCCTTGACTGAACCCTCCGCCGCCCCCGGTCGCCAGTTACCGGCCAGCGCCGCAGCCTGCCCCCCTGGGCGGCTTCCCAGAGCGCCTGCGGCCTCTCACCCACTCAGCGGATGCCTCTCCACCGCCCCCTGCAAGTGCGCGGCGTCCAGGTGCAGATAGATCGCCGTCGTGGACAAGTCCGAGTGTCCGAGCAACTCCTGGATCGAGACCAGGTCTGCACCCTCCTGCAGCAGCAGCGAGGCGAAGGTGTGCCGCAGCGTGTGCAGGCTCACCCCCCGGCGATCTACGCCCGCGCACTTGGCCACCCGACGAAAAGCACTCACCAGCCCATTCTTGCCCAGCCTGCGCCCGCCCAGGCCCGTCAGCAGGTACTCGTGATCTACTTCGGGCCGGAACTCCAGCCAGTCGCGGATCGCCTCCGCTGCCTCCGGCGCCAGCGGGATTGACCGCCCCTTGCCGCCCTTGCCCCGCCGCACCTTCAGCCAGCGCGAGCGCAGGTCAACATCGCTCAGCTTCAGGTTGACCAGCTCCTGCCGCCGCAGGCCACAGAACAGCAGCACGGCGATGATCGCCCGGTTGCGAAAGCCCATCCACGGGCAGCGGTGATCATCCGCCACCCGCAGCACCCGCCGCGCCTCCTCCAGCGTCAGCACCGCCGGCATCCGCCGCGCCTTCTTCGGCAGCACCACCTGCCGGCAGGGGTTCACCTCCGCGTATCCGTAATTGACCAGGTACCTGCAGAGCGACGAGATCGCGTATATCCGCCGCGCGATAGTTCCGGGACTGTAGCCCGACGCCGCCAACCAGCTCACATACCGCCGCAGCACCTGCGGGCTTAGAGCCTCAACTTCCTCCTCCAGGCCCTCGACCCGCAAGAAGCGCTGCAGCCCGTGCACGTCGCCGCGATATGCGGCTGACGTGCACGGGCTGCATCCTCGCTCAAGCTCAAGATACTGGAGAAACAGACCGGCGGCCTCTTCGAGACGCATACGCCATCACACTCCTAAAGGGAAGTGGTATGGCTCGATCGAGGTCGCAGCGGAGGAGCATCGAGACGGGCCGTAACCCGCGCTTATGTCCCCTGCCCGTGGGTCTATAATACGCGGTAAACAGCCCAAAATCGGGGAGAGTGGGCCTATAAGCCGAATTGCACTCCAGTAAATGGCTCGTTTTCGGGCTTTTCCGGCCCCGCAACTGGTCATTAACCAGAGCGCTTGTTCCCACTCACCAGCAGTACCTGCCGAGGTCCTGCGGAACTGCTTAGCCCTTCTCCTCTTGCCCCAGCAATCCCTTCTTGTCAAGGAAGGTCTTTGCGCCATGCCCGCCGAATGATATATCTCGATATGCTGGCTCATCGGACTGCCAAGCCGGAAACAGTCCCTCGACTCACCGGCTCCAGCCCTGACTTGTGCTGTCCGGCTTCCTGAGCGCGCATGCCCGCGGAGGTTTGCCCATGCCCCCGTCTTATCGTCAGCCTCAAGTCCAGGAGCAGCTCAATCGACTCAAGCAAGGGCAACCTGACGCGCTGAAAGACCTCTTCTGGAGCGTCCTCAGCTACGACCGCGTTGACGAACTGCTCTCCACCCGAAACTGGACAGAAGCGCAGAGAGCACCGCTGGCCCAAGACCCAGTCCTCTTCGCTGACGCCGCTACCGACCCAGCTACCGCCAGGGCCGGTTTCCAGGTCATCTACTGCCGGCTCGATAGTGACGGCCTGCCCCTTACCCGCGAGCGCACCGTCGTCTCGCGCCTCCTGCAGCAACACCCTTACAGCCTTTTCATCTTCTCCAATCGCGACCAGACCCGCTGGCACTTCGTCAACGTCAAGTGGGATGACAAAGGCACTGACGCCAAGCGCCGCCGGCTCTATCGCCGGATCACCGTCGGACCGGAAGAGCAACTCCGGACCGCCTCTGAGCGGCTGGCTTTCATCGCCACCGACCACATCAAGCAGACCGGTCTCTGGGGCCATGCGCCCCTTGACCTGCAGCGTGCCCACGACGACGCCTTCGACGTTGAGAAGGTCACCAGGCAGTTCTTCGACCACTACAAGACGCAGTTCCGGCTTCTCTGCGCCGATCTCCAGGCCCAGACAGGTGACGCCCAGTGGGCCCACGACTACGCCCTTCAGTTCCTCAACCGCCTGATGTTCCTCTACTTCGTCCAGCGCAAGGGCTGGCTAGGCGGCGACCCTCACTTCCTCGATACCTTCCACAAGGCCTATCGCCGCTCCGATCAACCCCGCGATTCCTTCGTCGAGCGCTGGCTGCACGTGATGTTCTTCGAGGCCTTCAACAAAGGCTACCACGGCGGTCACCGCCACTTTCCCCCGGAGATACACAAGGCCCTGTCCGTCGCCCCCTTCCTCAACGGCGGCCTGTTCAGGCGCAATGAGTGCGACACCCGGCATCCTTTCCACATCAGCGACGAGCGCTTTGCCGAGATCAAGGACTTCCTCGACGGCTACAACTTCACCATCGCCGAAGACAGCCCCCTCGACCAGGAGGTCGCCGTGGACCCCGAGATGATCGGGAAGGTCTACGAGAGCCTGGTGAACGCCGCCGAGGGGGAGACCACCGAGGACCGCCGCGGCGAGGCGGGAATCTTCTACACGCCCCGCACCGAGATTGACCTGATGTGCCGCCTGGCCCTTGTGGACAACCTGGCCAACCACGTGGGCTCCGACCGCAGAGACCTGCTCTACGAACTGGTCTTCGCCCTGGACCCTCAGGAGAAGGAGGACGCCGACGCCAGGGTCTCCGCCAAGGGCCTCTGGCCCGCCGTTGAGCAGCATCTGCAGGGCCTTACCGTCGTGGACCCCGCCTGCGGGTCCGGTTCCTTCCTAGTCGGCATGCTCCACATCCTGGACGACCTGCTGGAGCGCGCCGAGCGGCAGACCGGCCGGCCCCAGTCCTCCTACGACCGCAAGCTGGAGATCATCTCCCGCAGCCTCTACGGCGTGGACGTCATGCGCTGGGCCTGCCATGTGGCCGAACTGCGGCTGTGGCTGGCCCTGATCATTGACGCCCAGTTCACCCAGGCCGAACTGCACGCCCGCCAGGAACCCCTCCTGCCCCACTTCACCTTCCACATTCGCTGCGGCGACAGCCTCGTGGAGGAGGTCGGCGGGATCAACCTGGCCTATGTCCACACCTCCGGCCTCTCCCGGGGGATGAAGGACCGCATCCGCGACCACCGCAAACAGAAAGCCAAGTTCTACCACAACGACAAGGACTGTGAGTACAAGACGCCCGGCCAGGCCCAGCAGCAGGAACTGCGCCTCTTCCGCGACATCCTGGCCGAGCAGGAGCGCCGCCTGGCCGAGCGGATCGCCGAACTGAACCGCAAGATTCACGGCCCGCAGGCCGCGCAGATGCGTCTGGACGGCAGCAAGGCCGAGAGACCCCACCAGATGGAACTGCAGGCCCAGGAGTGGCAGCGCCAGGTGGAGGCGTTGACCGAAGAGCGCGAGCGCCTGCAGGAGGCCCGCCAGGCCCTGCGGGGCGACGAGCCGGTCCCCTTCGTCTGGAACCTCGCCTTCGTGGAGATCTTCGGGGGTGACCGCCAGGGCTTTGATATCGTCATCGGCAATCCCCCCTATGTGCGCCAGGAGAAGATCGCCGACCCGCAACTGCCGCGCGAGCAGGTCACCACCGAGAACAAGCGCGAGTATAAGGCCAAACTGGCCCGCGCCGCCTATGAGTCCTTCCCCCGCTACTTCGGCTATCGCCACTCCACCGAGGCAACCGCGCGGAAACTGCAGGCCAAGAACGACCTGTACGTCTACTTCTACCTCCGGGGCCTGCGCCTGCTCAACCCGCTGGGCAGCTTCTGCTTCATCACCTCCAACTCCTGGCTCGACGTGGGCTATGGCGCCGACCTGCAGGAGTTCCTCCTGCGGCAGGGGCAGGTGAAGATGGTCATAGACAACCAGGCTAAGCGCTCCTTCGCCGAGGCGGACGTGAATACCGTCATCGTGCTGCTGCCCGCCCCTCGCGAGGAGTCCGACTGGGGCCTGGAGCAGACCGCCCGCTTCGTGATGTTCACCGTGCCCTTTGAGCAGATCGTGCCGATTGACCCGCGCGAGTCGGGCGCGGCGGTCATCTTCGAGGAGATCGAGGAAGCCACCGGGCGCAAGGTCACCCCGGAGTACCGGCTCAATGCCGTGCCCCAGAGGCGGCTGCTGGAGGAGGGCCTGGAGCGCGAGGCGGAGGCCGAGGCGCCAGCCCCGCGCCGGGCGCGCAGCGCGGCGCTGCTGCGCGCGGCCCGCTACACCGGCAACAAGTGGGGCGGCAGGTACCTGCGGGCGCCGGAGATCTACTGGACCATCCTGGAGAAAGCCGGCGACCGCCTGGTCCGCCTCGGCGATATCGCCGAGGTGAGGCGAGGGTTCACGACGGGGTGTAATGAGTTCTTCTACCTGCCCAGCAAGCACTTCGACCTCCAGCGCGACGGGGACTACTACCGGCTGATTCCGAAGCATGAGGGCCTGCCGGAGGGCATGGCGATCGAGGCGGAGTATCTGAGGCCGGTGATCAAGACACCTCGTGATTACTACTCCATCCGGATGCGAGGGAGCGAGGTGCTCATGTTCTGGTGCAAGGTGCCGCGGGACGCACTTGCTGGGAGGGCGGCCCTCCAATACGTATCATGGGGTGAGTCAGAGGGGTTCCACGAGGTCCCAAGCTGTGGCGGGCGATCGCCTTGGTACTCCCTCAACGGCCCTGAAGCACCGACGATGCTTTGGCCTTCGGCATTCTTCGAGCGCCACATTGTGTATGAGTGCCCCGCGGGGTATGTGGCCGACAAGGTGTTCTACACGATCTCCGGCGACCTGCCGGAAGCCGTCAAAGCTTCCCTGAACAGTTCCGTGACAGCGCTCCTAGTTGAAGCAGAAGGATACCAACTCAACCACGGCGGCATCTTCGTGACGACCGAATGGCTATCAGGGCTGCCTGTGTTCCAGGAACGAGATGCGGACCTCGTTGACGCTTACAGGGCCGTCGCGGCCCGCGACACGCTGCTTTGCTCCGATGAAGTGCTCCGGCTCGAGCGGGTGCACCTGGACAGAGAAGTCCTTCGGCTTATCGGTATACAGGAGGCGGACGCGCTGACCGCGCTGCATGCAGCGGTCGTCCACTACGTTGAGCGGAGGATAGGAAAGGCCCGCCGGGGCACTACCAGGCGAGGCAGGATGCCCGTACAGGAGGCATGACCACACATGCCCCTTTCCAGCGAGGCTTTCGAGCTCTTTTGCGATAGGTCCGGAGCCGCAAGCGGGCGATACCAGAGTCTGGCGGCAATCTCCGGGCCAGTTTCCGTGCTCTGCCGATTGCGCGACGAGCTCGGTGCGAAGTCACCGTCCGGACGAGAAGTGAAGTTCTCAAAACTGAAGGGCGACGCTGCAATGAGCGCGGCGGCCGAAGGTTTCATCCGTGCTGCACTTTGCGCGGCCTCCCGCGGCGGCGTCCGGATAGATGTAGTCACCTGGGATCTGCATGACGAGAGGCATACCATCGCGGGGCGTGACGACGTTGCGAACATGGGCAGGATGGCCTTCCACCTCTTCACAGAGGTCGCGAAGAGGCACGCCCACCCTCGGTGGCGGCTGTTCCTGGACGCCGGAGAGGAGTATGACTGGTCCGGCTTGCGCCCGTACCTGGACATGACCTCAGTCCGCGGCCCACGGAGGACAACGCCCGACCACCCCGCCCTTATCCCCTTCGAGGACATGCGCATTGAGGTGGTGTCCGTGAACGAGATCGATTCTGCCTCTGAGGTGCTCATCCAGCTGGCCGACCTGTTCGCCGGCTTCGCGAGTTTCAGCCATGATGAAGGCGAGGCCTGCCTTCGCTGGGCGGAGGGCCAAGGCTGCATCTCCACCTTGCCCGGTCTTGAGCTGGCGTGCGACGACTCACCGACTCTCTCCCGCGGCAAGTCATGCAAGTACGGCTTGCTGATCGCCCTCTACGAGACCTGCAAGTCACTCCGCCTTGGAGTAGGTTTGAAAGGGAGGAAGCATCTGGTCACACGCGATCCCGACCGGCCCGTAAGCTTCTGGCCATACGATCCACAGCACCCCGAAGACAAGGCACCCACAAGGAACCGATAGGCCTGTGGTCAGACCTCAGACGGTCAGCATCAGGAGTAGTCCGCCATCAATCGACACTCGACAGTATCGCTCCAAAACAGGAGGCCGATCATGCAGGAGGCACAGGCCGGCGTACAAGCGGCGTTGGAGATGGCGGCGGAGGAACTCAGCAGTCTGATTGAGCGGGCCCGTTCCCAGGGGGCCGAAGCCTACGCCGCCGGCGACTACAAGACCTTTGAGCGCGTGGACCGGCAGCGCGAGGCGCTGGAGACCTTCCAGCAGCGCTTCGCTGCCCTCCGGCAGGAGTGGGGGCGGCTGGGCCGGGGGCAGGGCCAGGACAGACGCAAAGCCAAACCCTCCGCACCGCAACGCGCCCGGCGAGGGGAGATTCTGCACGAGCGGGAGTATGTCTTCCCCATCCTGCGGGCCCTGCGGTCCGCGGGCGGCGCCGCGCCCATACAGCAGGTCCTGACGGCCGTGGAGCGCGAGGTCGCGCCGCGCCTTACCCCGCAGGACCGGGGGACGCTGGGACGCGGCGAGATTCGCTGGCGCAATCGGGCGCAATGGGTGCGCAAAGACCTGGTGGACGCCGGACTGATGGCCTCGCACAGCCGGCAGGGGATGTGGGAGATAACCGAGGCGGGGCGGCGGGAACTGGAGCAAGGCGACCTGGAGCGTACCTGGGAGCGCATCCGGAAGGCGCAGCGGGCCCGGTGAGACCGCCGCGCCGGAGGTCCTCAGCGCCCTGGGCGCGCCGCTACCCCTTCCCGCGAGCGCCTCTCCTGCTTGCCTCTCCTTCGGAATACTGGTATTATTTCTCCACGGAGGTGAAAGGTATGCCGAAGGTCAGAATATCGGATAAGGGGCAGATTACCTTACCCGCCGCGGTTCGCAAGCGGCTGGGCTGGACACCCGGTCGGGAACTGCTGGTGGAGGTTGGCGAGGAGGAGGTCACCCTGCGCGCGCTCAAGACCATCAGCCAACTGGACGGCATCTTCCACAAGTACGTGCAGGGACGGAAGCGTCGGTCCTGGGAAGCGGAGCGGCGGGCCATGGAGCACGCGGTAGCCGAGCAGGTGGCCCATGAGTAGCCCCCCGCCTTGCTGGACGATAGACGCGAACGTAATCCTCCGCTACCTGCTGCGCGACGACGAGGAGCTGGCGGCCCAGGCGCGTGCTATCTGGCACGGTGTCGCCTCCGGCAAGCTGGTGGCGGTGTGCGATCCCGTCACCCTGGCGGAGGTCGTCTTCGTGATGTCCTCCGTCTACAAGTTGCCCAACAGCGAGATCAGCGAGGCGCTGATCCCCCTGGTGCAAATGGACGGCGTGGTGGTGCTGGGCAAGGAGCGTTACGTGCGGGCCCTGAGGCTCTTCGGGGAGTCGGTCCGACACTTCGGCGATGCCTGCGCCTGTGCCGCCGCCCTTGCCGACTCCGACGGCCGTCTCTACTCCTTCGATCGCAAGCTCTCTTCTGTACCCGGCCTTGAGCGCGCCGAGACTCTCACCGAGTAGCCGTCGGCCCCACCCCCTGGGAGTGAGCTATGCCTGCCCACGACATCATAGATAACCGCAGCGAACGACTGGTGGACCACATCAACCGCATCCTGCAGTCCACGGACGCGGCGCGGTTTGCGGTGGGGTACTTCTTCCTTTCCGGGTTTGAGGCTATCGCCGAGAAGCTGGGCGGGGTCCGGGAACTGCGCCTGCTGATCGGCAACGTCACCAACCGGGAGACGCTGGACCAATTGGCCGAGGGGCGCCGGCGGCTGGAACTGGTGGCCGACGCCCTGGAGGATCAGCGCTACCCGAAGCGTCTGGAGGCAGCGCAGACGCTGGACGCGACGACCGCCGAAGTGCGCGAGGACATCGCCCACATGGACCAGACCGACGAGGCCGAGGCCCTGCTGCGCAGCCTGGTGCGCATGTACGAGGAGGGACGGCTGCACGTCAAGGTCTACACGCGCGGGTGCCTGCACGCCAAGGCGTACATCTTCGACTATGGATCGGTCTACGACCAGGCGGGGAAACCCGTCGAGCGGCAGGAGCGCGGGATCGCCATCGTGGGGTCGTCCAACCTGACCCTGGCCGGAGTGACGCACAACACGGAACTGAATGTAGTGGTGCAGGGCAACGACAATCACGCCGAGCTGGTGCGCTGGTTCGAGACGCTCTGGGAGGAGGCGGAGGACTTCGACGCGGCGCTCATGCGCGAGATGCGCCAGTCATGGGCGGTGACCGAAGCGCGGCCCTACGACATCTACATGAAGACGCTGTACTGCCTGGTCAAGGACCGCCTGGAGGACGAGGACGCACAAGAGGTTCTCTGGGACGACGAGATCAACCGGCGGCTGGCGGACTTCCAGCGCGTCGCCGTCAAGCAGGCAGTGGCAATGATTCGGCAGTGGGGCGGGTGCTTCGTGGCCGACGTGGTGGGGATGGGCAAGTCCTTCATCGGCGCGGCAGTGATCAAGCACTTCCGGCACGTGGCCGGCATCAGGCCGCTCATCATCTGCCCGGCGGCCCTGGTGGAGATGTGGGAGAGGTACAACGCCGTGTATGACCTAGGCGCCGTGATCCTGTCCATGGGCTACTTGCGCGACGACTGGGCCGGCGAGGCCAACCGGCTGCTGCAGGATGAGGTCTACAGCGACCGTGACTTTGTGCTGCTGGACGAGAGCCACAACTTCCGGTACAGCGACACGCAGCGCTACCGGATCTTGGAGGACTATCTGAGCCGAGGCCGGCAGTGCTGCTTCCTGACTGCCACCCCGCGCAACAAAACCGCGTGGGACGTCTACCACCAGATCAAGCTCTTCCATCCGGAGGAGATCACCTACCTGCCGGTGGACCCGCCCAACCTGCGGGAGTACTTCCAGATGGTGGAGCATGGCGAGCGGAATCTTCCGGACCTCCTGCGGCATGTTCTCCTGCGCCGGCGGCGAAGCGATATCCTCAAGTGGTACGGCTACGACGCGGAGACTCACGAGCGCGTGGACCCCGCCCGCTTTGAGGAGTACCGCAGGGGCCTACGCCGAGCCTACGTACTGGTGGGGGGCCGCCATCAGTTCTTTCCCAAGCGAGAACTGCAGACGGTGGAGTATAGCATCGAGGCCGCCTACCAGGGCCTCTACCAACAGATACGCGGGTACCTTGGCAGACCCGCCGCCTGCCGCGTCCCCGGCGCGGCGCTCGATGAAGAACTCACCTACGCCCGCTACGGACTGTGGCACTACGTTGCGCAGGACAAACAGCGCGTGGAGCCCTATGCCAGCCTGCAACGGGCGGGCGCCAACCTCTGCGGACTGATTCGGGTACTGCTGTTCAAGCGCTTCGAGTCCAGCGTCTTCGCTTTCCGCGAGACCATCCGCCGGATGATACGCACACACGAGGCCTTCGTTACCGCGCTGGAAGAGGGGATAGTCGCCGCCGGCGAGAAGGCCGAGGACCTGCTGCACGAGGCGGACCAGATGACGGAAAGTGAGCTTGTCCAGGCCCTGCAAGCCGTGACCGGTCGGTACAGTGCCGCCGACTTCGACGTGGACCTGTTGAAGCAACACATTCGACACGACATTCGACTTCTGAAGCGAATAGAGGGCCTGGTAGCCGACATCGGTCCCGAGCAGGACGCGAAACTGCAACGGCTGCAAGAGATGCTGGACCGCGACCCCCTGCGAGGCAGCAAGCGCCTGATCTTCACGGAATACGCGGACACCGCCCGCTACCTCCACGAAGCGCTCAACCCAGGCGGCCTGCGCGATGACGTCGAGGTGATTTTCAGCGGTGACAAGAGCAAGGCTCGCGTAGTCGGTCGGTTCGCCCCCAAGGCCAACCCCGAGTACCATATGGGCCCCCATGAGACGGAGATCATGACGCTCGTCGCGACCGACGTTCTCGCCGAAGGTCTCAATCTGCAGGACTGCAGCATGATGATCAACTATGACCTGCACTGGAACCCGGTGCGACTGATTCAGCGCTTTGGCCGCATTGACCGTATCGGCTCAGAACATGAGGTAGTCTATGGGTTCAACTTCTTGCCGGAGACGGAGCTCGAAAGGAATCTAGGACTGCGCGGCAAGCTCGCCAGGAGAATCGCCGAGATCCATGAGACCATTGGCGAGGACTCGGCCATCCTGGACCCCACGGAGCAACTGAACGAAGAGGCCATGTATGCAATTTACGAGCAGGAGGGTGAACAGCTAAGCCTCTTCGACAAGCCGGAAGAGGACGAGTTCCTCGACCTCAACGAGGCCGAGGAGGAGTTGCGCCGTCTGCGTCAGGAAGACCCTGCTGAGTTCGCCAGGATCTCCGACCTGCGCGACGGCATCCGTACTGCCAAGCGCGCCGACGCGCTAGAAACATTCGTCTTCTGCCAGGCTGGCCGGTACCAACAGCTGCTGCTTCTCGACTCGGCAGGCAACATCGTTTCCCGCGATCTTCCCCGAGTTCTCGCTGCGATTCGCTGTGACCGGACAACACCACCGCTCGCACTGCCCGCTGGCCACAACCCGGCGGTCATGAGAGCCAAGCAGGTTTTCGCCGAGGAGGTGAAGCACCGCGAGGCCGAGAGGCAGCATGCTGTACACCTCAAACCCGCTCAGCGCTACGTGCTGCGTGAACTGCAGCTGCTGTTCCGTGAGGCGGAGCACGAGGACCTGAAGGGGCAGCTCAACATCCTGGAGGCCGCTTTCCGCCGGGCACTCAGCCCCGCCATCAACCAGCAACTCAACCTCTTGCGCAAGAACGCCGTCATCGGCCAGCATTTGCTCAGAGAGCTGACAGAACTTTACCGCGCCCACGATCTCGGCAGGCGACCCACCTTTCCCGCAGGACGCGCAGAGGGTGACAGGCTCCCGAGGATCGTCTGCAGCGAGGCCCTGCTGGTCCGCGAGCCGTAGGCCCCCGAGCCGAAACGTCATGACCTACCACGTCTACGAGAACTGGACCGCCCACAAAGCGAAGATTCACCTCTCGGATTGCCCCTACTGCAAATACGGTAAGGGCACACACGAAACTGGTCCCACCCGCAACGGAAGGTGGCTCGGCCCCTTTGCCACTTACGAGGAAGCCCACGCCACAGCTACCGCCACCGCCCAACCTGTATCACGCTGTCAGTACTGCCAGCCCGCTGGACAACCGAGGAGTACCGAGCCACCCCTCCTCAAGCTGCTCCCCGAGACCTCCGACCAAAACGTCTACTGGCTCTGCGCCATCGCGATGGAGCTAATGCGCGAACCTTGCGCTGCTCAGTTCATCGAGACGGTTCGCCAGGAACTGGATCTCGTGGATCCGCTCGATGAGCGCGAACTACGCGACAACCGCTCTGTTCCCCGCAGCCGCGTCGAACGCACGGTCCGCGGACTCGCCGAGGCCCACGACTGGACTGACATTCTTCGCTTCCTCAAGTATGTCTATCGCCCAGAACTCATCGAGTCCGACCTCGTCGCCGCGCTCCGCGATGACGAAGAGGACCGAACCCCAGAGGACGAGCTGATCTGTGCCGCCATCGCGCGGGGACTCCATAGAGCGTTCATTGCCAGCGGCTTCCACCAACTCGCCGTTGAACTATTCACCAACCTCTTCACAGAGTACGCTCTCAACGGCACCCTCCGCACCCCTCCGCCCCTTCCCTCCTGGTTTCTGGGCAGCGTCTTTGAGCTTCCCTTCTTCGAGGACCATTTGGTAATCGCGGTCTGCACCCGCTTCTCTGACCTTGACGCTCAGATCAAAGCCTTGCGGTCTGAATTCCGCCGAGTCTTCGCCACGGGACAGCGCGCCACCGCCCCCAGAAACCCCGCCCGCGATGCGTGGGTCATTGATACCTACCAGGAGATCAGAGAGACCCTCCCCGACCAGCAGGAGCACGACAAGGCCATGGCCGAGCTTCTGGGTCATGACGAGTCGGAACTCCTCGAAGCCACAGTCCTAGACGAGCTCCTAAGCCGCTTCGCTCAGAGCGAATGGAAGAGCGAACTCCACCGCTACGATCTTACCAGCCCCCAGGGCAAACGCCAGGCCAAGAACTTCCTCAAGCAGATCGTACATCGCCAGAAAGTGACCATGCGCACCACCCTCGAAGCCATGCCCTACCTGTGTGACCCCTAGCCGGTTACGGCCCGCGAGCTCTTATCCGTAACCGCCCTTATTGGCCTCCTTGTAGACTCCGCCCCGATGACAGGGGCGGAGTTTCCGTTTGCCCTGGAATGACGAGGAAGAAGACCCGATGATTGACACCGTCCGGCTCATGCTCTGGCAAGAGGTCAGCGAAGACCTGCTGGAGGAACACTGGCAGAAGAGGGAGACCAGCATACTCGGCGGAGTGGTCTCCACCGAGTACCGCCACAACCGCAAGCCTACCGACCCGATCCCCCTGCGGGCCACCTATCGGCCCGAGGCTCGATCAGGCCCTCACGAGCTTCTGATCGAACTGTCGCTGCCCAAACTCGTGATCGGCAACAACTGGGAGATGGTCTGGGACTTGCCCGGTGCCTTCCACCGGCTGGATACCATTCTCCCCGAGTGCCCCGCCCTACCGCCGCTGCCGCCGTGCGCCGAGATCGCCCTCTCCCGCCTGGACGTCTGCTACAACCACCAGGTCGGCGACCGGCTGCCGCACTACATCGAGGCCCTCTCCCGCCTCGATCACGCCCGGCGCGACGTGGCCCGCTTCAACACCGAGACCGTGGAGTTCCGGGCCAAGTCCGTCAAGGCCAAGTTCTACGACAAGCACGCCGAGAGCCAAGGCCAAGCCCCCCACGGACTCCTGCGCCAGGAGATCACCCTACACCGCTCATCTTCCGTCAAGCGCGCCCTCCAAACCAAACAGCGCGTCTTCCTCGGCACCCTCTCCCCCGCCCGGCTCAAGGAGGTACTCGACCGCAACCTGGAAACCCTCAGCCTCAGCGACCGCTGCCTGCTCACCCCTGATCTATCCTGCCAGGTACTCACCGACCACTACGGCGCCAACCGGGGACTGCGTCTCTTTGGTGTACTGACCGCCTTCCAGACTCTCAACCGCCAGGAACTGGCCAACCGGTTCGGCATCACCCGCAACACCGTAAGCCGCCTCCTGCGAGACATCCAGAAAGCCGGTCTCTCGCTCACTCAGGCCCTGCAGGGGGAGCCTCTCCCTCCTCTCACCATCGAGATACCCGACCCCATTCCACCCTTACCCCCTCGAATCTGCACCCAAGTGCCTGGTGTTACTCTAGGGCACTTGGGGGAGCCGGAGCCGGACCAGGGCGACCACCAGGGCGAGGAGGGAGGCGCCGGCCATGACGATCTCTGAGGCCACCACTGCCTACCTCGACTACCTCGCCAGCGTCGCCCGGCGGTCGCCACAGACGATCACCGCCTACCGCTACGACCTCGCCCGCTTCGCCGCCTTCATGCAGGACCAGGCTGTCGCCGATCTCGACGCCATTGACGCGCCTACCGTGGAGCGCTGGATCGCTTCCATGCGCCACCTCTCCGACGCCACCGTCTGCCGCGCCCTCAACTGCCTCTCCAGCCTCTTCAAGTGGGCGATCAGGTTCGGCCACACCCCCACCAACCCTCTCGACCTGGTGAACCGCCCACGCCAGCGCCCGCGCCTGCAGCCTTGCCCCTCCCCCGAGGAGGTTCAGGCCCTGCTGGACGCCACCCAGGGCCTCAACGAGCGCGTCGCCCTGCTTGCCCTCGCCACCAGCGGCCTCCGGCGCGCCGAGCTGCTGGCGCTGGACTGGTCAGACGTTCATCTCCCCCAACGCCGCCTGCACATCCACGGCAAGGGCAACAAGCACCGGGAGGTACTGATCTTCGAGGACCTTCTCGCCGCGCTCTATGCCTTGCACGCCGCGGAGGGGTCTCCGACCGGGGGTAAGGTGCTGCGGGGACGCCTGGGCAGGCCGCTACAGCAAAGCAGCCTCCAGGCTTGGATGAACAAGTGGCAGGAGCGCGCCGGCCTCCGCACGCCCGGCGCTTCCACGAGGCGCAACCGCTACACCCTGCATAGCCTGCGCCGCTTCGCCGCCAAGCGCTGGCTCGACAGCGGCCTCAACATCCGCCAGGTGCAACTCCTGCTGGGCCACGAGAACCTGCAGACGACGATCCTGTACCTCAACTACGACCTGGACGAGATCCAACGCGCCGCCGTCACGGTGGACTTCCGACTCCGCCCGCTGACGACGGCGTGACCGACACCACGAAAGGAGGTGATATCTATGAGGTTTGACGAGCTGTTCGCGCCCGAACCGGGCAACGTGTGCACCACCGAATGGGTATGGTGCGTTCACTGTGAGCGTGTTCACCGCCGCGAAGACTGGGAGAAGCGGGACCTGTACTGCCCCACCCCGGGCTGCGACGGCAACGCCATGGACGCCATGTCCTGGGAGCGGATTAGGGAGTTCAGCCCCGAGTACCCGGAGGTACCGGAAGAGGGCGCCTACTACGCTACCTAACCGGCGGGCACGCGAAGTGCCCACCCCGGGCGGCGCTGGCCGGGGAGCGATTATGGGGGCGGCGGAGAACCCGTCAAGGCCAAGCCGCTTCGCGGTCGCGGCGCGAGCCTTGACTGAACCATCCGCCGCCCCCGGTCCCCAGCTATCGGCCAGCGCCGCAGCCTGCCCCCCCAGGCGGCTGCGCAGAGGGGCCTGCGGCCACTCACCCGCCCAGGGGGTGCAGCGCCACCGCCGCCTGCAGGTGCGGCGCGCACACATGCAGGTAGATCGAGGTCGTCGCCAGGTCCGCGTGCCCCAGCATCTCCTTGATCGAGACCAGGTCGCACCCCTCCTGCAAGAGCAGCGACGCGAAGGTATGCCGCAGCGTATGCAGCGTCACCCCCTCCCGCACCAGCCCCGCCCGCCGCTTGACCAGCTCAAACGCCCGCATGATGCCTTTCACCGACAGCGGCTTGTTCTCTCTCGTCGTGAAGAGATAATCGTGCTTCGCCTCAGGCCGGAACTCCAGCCAGTCCGCGATGATCTCCCCCACCGCCGGCAGCAGCGGGATCAAACGATCCTTGGCGCCCTTCCCGTTGCGCACCCGCAGCCATCCGGCCTTCAGGTCTACGTCGCCCACCCGCAGCCCCAGGACTTCTCCTCGCCGCAGCCCGCAGTACAGCAACACCCCCATGATCGCCCGATTCCGAAAGGCCGTGCGTACGTTCTGGTGATCCTCGCTTGCTGCCAGGAGCCGCTTCGCCTCCTCCACGGTCAGCACCGCCGGCAGCCGCCGCCGCTTCTTCGGCAACGCCAGCCCCATACAGGGATTGTGCCCCACCACGCCGATACTCACCAGGTACCGGAACAGACTCGACAGCGCGGCAATCCGCCGGCGCACCGTGCTGGACTTGTAGCCTTTCTCCCCCATCCATACCAAGTACTGCCGTACGACCTGCTGATTGATCACCTCCACTTCCAGGGCCACTCCTACCTCCCCCAGAAAAGCCATGCACCGCCGCAAGTCGGCGCGATACGCGCTCGACGTTGCGGCGGTGCATCTTCTCTCGTGCTCCAGGTACTGATAGAAGCCTGCGGTTGCTGTCGCGAGATCCATTCTGCCGTCACTCCTTTGGGTAGGATTGACCGCAGGAAACCTCACGGCAGGCACTGATCTTTGGGCACTAACCCCGGTTACCGACCCGTTCCGAACTGGTCAATAACCCCCTCACTGGCCCCAGAAAACCCGGAGAGTGAGTCTATAAGCCGAAGTAAGTACTCACAAAGGCCCATTTAGAGCCATTTCTTGGGCTTTACGTGAGTCCATAATATTCGGTACAGTATCCACTTCCTCTGCTCCCCACCGTCGACCCCGCGAGCCCGCAGGACAATTCCCCTCCAGGCTTCCCCTCTCCTTCCTACAAGCAAGCCCCCCCTCCGAGAGACGCATCCGGAGGCACTTTCGCTATCAGGGCACGTCCCGGGTGACCGACAAGGGAATCCACAGAAATCCGCCAGAAGCACTTGACAGAGCCCTGGGGTATATGCTAAAAGCATATACAGAAGGAGTTGGTGAGTGTGCCGCGCGGTCAATGTCACCGGCATGGAGCACAGTTTGGCCCTTGTACGTGCGGGTTGGGGCGGGTGTCCCGCCTGGTGGAGCCCGTCATACTCAGCCTGCTGGCGCGGCACGAGGCGCGCTACGGTTACGAGATCATGGAGCAAGCCAATGCGCGGGCGCTGACCGACTCCGAGATTGACGCCGCAGTGGTCTACCGCACGCTGCGGACGTTGGAACAGGCGGGTTGTGTGGTATCTGAATGGCAGCGGGGAGCGGGAGGGCCGGATCGGCGCATCTACGAGATAACCGAGGTCGGCCGGCAGCATCTGCAGGACTGGCTGACTGTGCTGGACCGACACGCCAAGGCGGTCCAGAGCTTCGTAGCCTCCAACCAGGGATCGTGAAGTGCATGCCAGGCTCAGAAGCCTGGCTATCATCAGCACCCGTATATGTTACTGACATATATATACGTGGCGCGGAAGGAGCCGTCATGAGAGTAGCCGTAGCCTGTGAAGGGCCGGAGGTCTCGCCTCACTTTGGCCGGTGCGAGCGGTTTCTGATCGCCGATCTCGCTGGGGCGGAGATCAAACTGCTGGAGTGGGTGCCCAATCCGGGCCATGAGCCGGGGGTGCTCCCTGAACTGATGAGAGGCAAAGGTGTGGAGTTAGTAGTCGCTGGGGGGGCCGGGCCCCGGGCCCAGGGACTGTTCGCGGAGGCCGGGATTGAGTTCATTCCGGGCATAGCCGGAAGCGCCCTGGAGGCGCTGCAAGCTCTGGCCTATGGTATGCTCGAAGCTGGCGACAGCGCCTGTTCACACGACCGGGGGGAATGAAGGGCCCATGAGGGGCACCTTGACCGTCACTGTGTTACAGAACGACACCGCCTCTCGGCCGGAAGTGCGGGCGCGTCACGGCCTGGCACTGCTGATCGAGTACGGGCCGACGCGGGTACTCTTTGACACGGGACCAGACGAGACGGTTGTAAGTAACGCCCAGGCAGTGGGAGTATCTCTGCGTCCTTTGACAGCGATCGTGCTCAGCCACGGGCATTACGACCACACCGGCGGGCTGGCGGCGGTGCTGGCGGTCGCGGGCGAGACGCGGATCATCGCCCATCGGGACGTGTTCGCGGAGAGCTACGCACGGGACGCCCAAGAGGGGCTGCACTTCATCGGCCCACCCCTGAGCCAGGAGGAGTACGAGCAGCGGGGCGCTCACCTGGAGCTCTCCGCTACTTCCCGACAGGTGGGTCCGGGCCTGCTCACTACCGGCGAAGTTCCTCAGGAACCGACCACGGTGGTCACAGATGCCAGGCTGCTGCGCAGTGAGCAAGGGAGCATGCGGCCCGATCCCTTCCGCGATGATCTCTCGCTGGTGGCGTTGTTGGACGGCTGCAGCGTGGTGATCACCGGGTGTGCCCACGCCGGGCTGCTGAACATCCTCCGGCAGGCGGGGAAGGTGGCGCCCGGACGGCGGCCGCGGGTAGTCCTGGGGGGACTGCACCTGGGGGCAGCGCCTGACGAGGCAGTCGCGGCCCTCGCCGCCGAGGTCTACGCGGGAGGAGTCCGCACGCTGCTGCCCGGCCACTGCACGGGGGAGCACGCGACCGAGGTGCTCCAGGAAAACTTCCCCGGTGAGGTCATACTCCTGGGTGCGGGAATGCAAGTCTGTTTTGATCGAGCAGGCAATCCAGAGACGAAGGGGCTTTGAGGCCCCGAAAGCACGCGGAAAGACAAGCGAAAGGAGAGAGACTCGATGCGACGACGGAACATGTATTACGCCACGGGCTTGCCGGGCTGGATGCGGTTTGGGTACAGCCCGGGCTGGGTGGGGCGCAGCCCCAGCGGCCTGGGGCCGTGTGCCGAGTACCTGATGACCGGTCAGTGGCCCTCGCCGGCCATGGCTGCGGCCTGGCCAGGCATGGTCGCTCCGGGAACGGGCCAGCCCGGCCCGGCGCCCCAACTCGCCCTCCTGCAAGCGCAGGCCAACCTGCTGGAGCAGCAACTACAGGCACTGCGCGAGCAGATCGCGAGCCTGGAGACGCAGTAGACAAACCCGGCAGCGCGTCCGTATCAAACCGGCGCGCTGCCCGAAGGAGTGAGACTGATGAAGGTAGCAGTAGCGGCAAGCGGAGCGGACCTGGAGGCGCCGGCCGATCCCCGGTTCGGGCGCTGCGGGTACTTTGTGCTGGTGGACACGGACACGATGGAATTCGTCGCCCTGGAGAACACGGCGGCTCTGCAAGGCTCAGGCGCAGGGATTGCGGCCGTGCAAATGGTCGCCAACGCGGGGGCCGATGCGGTCATTGCCGGTAACCTGGGACCGAACGCCTTCCAGACCCTGGCGGCGGGCGGGATCAAGGCCTATGCCTTCCAGGGAGGAACCGTACGCCAGGCGGTGGAGGCGCTGCAGGCCGGAACCCTCCCCGAGATCGGCGGCGCGAATGTTCCTGCTCACTACGGAACGAGTGGAGGCGCCGCGGGAGGCGGAGGTCAGGGAGGCGGAGCCCTGGGCGGCGGGATGGGTATGGGCGGAGGTCGGGGCATGGGTATGGGCCGAGGCATGGGCATGGGCCAGGGGATGGGCATGGGCCGGGGTATGGGCCAGGGGATGGGCATGGGGGCGACGACTCCGCCTTCCCCCGGCGCCAGCGCAGCCGGGTCCTCCGGTATGCGTGAGCAACTGGACGCCCAAGCCCGGGCCATGGAGGCGCAGCTACAGGACCTGCGTCGCCAGCTGGACAATCTGATGAAACGCGCGGAACCGGGAGAGTAAGGGTATGGTCGCCAGCGGCCCACGAGTGCCGGGCAGGCCCGGACAGACTGCCCGGACCGCCCTGGGGCTTCACTACGCGATTGAGGCGCTCTACTTCCGAGCGAGGGACTGGCTGTCGGCTCCAGAGAACAAGCTGGGCGAAGTCGGGCTCCAGCCCGGGTGGGTCGTCCTCGACTTCGGCTGCGGGGTAGGGAGCTACGCGCTGGCCGCGGCTCGGCTGGTCGGCACCGCAGGCCGCGTCTATGCAGTGGATGTCGTTCCCGCCCGGGTCGCGCAGGTGCGGGACCTGGCGGCACGCCACGGGCTGAGCAATCTCCAGGGGATCGTCAGCGACTGCGACACGGGAGTGGAGAGCGGCACGGTAGATGCCGTGCTGCTATACGACGTTCTCCACGCTGTAACCGAAACCGAGCCAGTCCTGGCGGAACTGGCGCGCGTGCTGAAGCCCACCGGGCTGCTCTCCTGCAGCGACCACCATCTGAGCGAGGCGCAGATGCGGGCCTATGTTACGGCGGAGGGCAAATTCAGACAGACTGGGAGGGGCCGTCGGACCCACACCTTTGCCCGCGAGGAGTCAAGCGTATGATCATCGCCGTGGCCGCCGGCAAAGGCGGCACAGGCAAAACCCTACTGGCGACCAGCCTGGCCCTGACCGCGCTGAAAGCCTGGCCGGGACAGGTGCAGTTGCTGGACATGGACGTGGAGGAGCCCAACGCGCACCTGCTGCTGCAGCCGACGATCGAGCAGGAGTGGCCGGTGGAGGTCCCGGTCCCGGCGGTAAACCTGGAGTTGTGCGTCCGGTGCGGGCGCTGCGCCGAGGTCTGTGAGATGAGCGCGATAGCCGTAGTGCGCCAGGCGGTGCTCACCTTCCCCCACTTGTGCTCAGGCTGCGGAGCCTGTAGCTACGTCTGCCCGCGCGGAGCGATCACCGAGCAGCCGCGGCGGGTAGGCACGGTGCGAGCCGGCCATACCCCGGAGGGGATGGAGTTCGTCGCGGGAGAGGTGGACGTGGGGGTGCTGCGGACGACCCCGGTGACGCGCGCCGTCAAGCGCCTCGTGCGCCCGGGAGGCTGGGCCCTCATAGACGCGCCGCCGGGAACGGCCTGCGGCATGCAGGAGACGATAGAGGACAGCGACTACTGCCTGCTGGTCACCGAACCGACGCCTTTCGGGCTGAGCGACCTGCGCCTGGCAGTGGAGACCTGTCGGGAGCTGGGCGTGCCCTGCGGGGTGGTCATCAATCGCTACGGCTCCGGCTTTGCGGGAGTGGAGCACTTCTGCGAAGAGGAGAACCTGCCCGTCCTGTTGACGATCCCCCAGGACCGAGCTATTGCCGAAGGGTACGCCGCCGGCCGGACGCTGGTGGTAGTACAGCTCCAGTGGCAGGATAGACTGCTCGAACTTCTGCAGGAGGTCCGCAGCGCGGTCCCGGTCGCGGCAGGCAGAGCAGACCGGCAGCAGGCCGAGAGCGCTGTCCACAGGCAAGCAGCCGACAGAGAGGAGACGGTATCTATGCGTGCAGGAACAGGTAGAGGAGGCAGGGGACAAGGCGGCGGGGGTGGCGCAGGCGCCGGAAGGAGCATGGGACGAGGAGGAGGCCGCGGCCGAATGGGCGGCTTCGGCCTGGGAACGGGCGGCAACTGCGTCTGTCCGGCCTGCGGGCACAAGCAGCCGCACGAGCGGGGCGTGCCCTGTAACTCGATCAACTGCCCGCAGTGCGGTCAGATGATGACTCGGGAGAGATAGCCACTGTCAGGTGGCGACGGAAAGGAGGCGACATGATGCCAGGGTTCGATGGAACGGGGCCGCGCGGAGAGGGGCCCATGACCGGCGGCGGTCGGGGCTACTGCGCGCTGCCTGTGAACCAAACCTATCAGAGGCCACTGGGAACCCGCCTGTGGCAGGGACTGCGCACGCTCAACCCGCTGCAGTGGGGTGCCGGTACTCCCGGCGCCTTTAGCCCAGGGGCCGGGCTCCGTCGCGGTGGAGGCCGCGGCGGCATGGGCCGAGGCCGAGGCGGCTTCGGTCGGGGCCGCGGCGGTTGGTAGCCGATCCGGGCGCCGGTCAGGCTGGCCGGCGCCCGCGGCCCTCAGCGAGTTGAGCGGCGGGTGCGAGCACGCCCAGTTGACGACGGCGGCGCCCGGCCAGAGCAGGGGCCCGCAGGTGGCGTGGAAAGGGATTTCATGTGCGTGGAGCCAGCTCGGTATGTCTTCGGTCCGGTCCCTTCTCGACGGCTGGGGCGTTCTCTGGGCGTGGACCTGGTCCCCTTCAAGACATGCACCCATGACTGCATCTACTGCCAACTGGGCCGCACGACGAACAAGACGCTCAGCCGCGCCGAGTACGTTCCGCTGGACGTCCTGGTGCCCGAGGTGGGGCGCACGCTCCAGGAGGGGGCAGCGCCCGAGTACATTACCCTGTCAGGATCGGGAGAGCCCACGCTCTACTCGCGGCTGGCGGAGCTTATTGCTCAGATCAAGACGCTCACGGACATACCGGTGGCGGTGCTGACCAATGGCTCGCTGCTCTGGCAGCCGGAGGTGAGAGCGGCGCTGGCCGAGGCGGACCTGGTGTTGCCCTCGTTGGACGCCGGGAGCGAGGCAGTCTTTCAGAAGGTGAATCGGCCCCATCCGGGGATCAGCTTCGCGAAGATGGTGGCGGGCCTGCAGGAGTTCCGGCGAGAGTTCGCCAAGCCGATCTGGCTGGAAGTGTTTCTGCTCCGGGGTCTCTCGGCTTGGCCGGAGGAAGTGGAGAGGATCGCGGAGATCGCGGCCACCATCGCACCCGATCGGGTGCAGCTTAACACGGTGGCACGGCCCCCGGCGGAGGACTATGCCCAGGGGCTGGCGGCGAGCACCTTGCGCAGCTGCGCCCGGCGCTTCGGGGCGAGGGCGGAGATCATCGCCGACTACAACGCTGAGACGCTGACTTCGTCGCACCGCGCATCCGAGGCCGAGGTGAAAGCTCTCCTGCAACGGAGGCCGTGCCGAGTGGAGGACATCGCCCGGGGCCTGGGTCTGCATCGCAACGAGGTGCTCAAGCACCTGGGGCATCTGCTGCGGACAGGTGAGGTGAGCAGCGTCACCCGCGCCGGCCAGACCTACTACAGCGCCCAGGGAAGCGAAGAGGCGCTAAGCGCCGAGAAACGAGGTTAGCATGAAGCAGATTGTCATCCTCAGCGGCAAGGGAGGCACGGGCAAGACCACCGTGCTGGCTTCGTTTGCCGCTCTGGCTACGGACAAGGTTCTGGCGGACTGTGACGTGGACGCCGCCAATCTCTATCTCCTGCTGCATCCGCAGGAGGCAACCGGGGAGGAGTTCCGGGGAGCCAAGATGGCCGTGCGGGATCCGGCGTTGTGCACCCGCTGCGGAGAGTGCGAGCGCCGGTGCCGCTTCGGGGCCATCACGATCGAGGCGGTGAAGGAAACCAGTTGCGAGGGCTGTGGGCTGTGCGTACTGGCCTGCCCCCGGGGGGCGCTGCACCTGGAGACCGTGGTTTGTGGACACCTCTTCAGCGGTCCAACCGCGTACGGGCCCCTGGTGCACGCCCGGCTCAGACCGGGGGGCCAGAGCAGCGGGCGGCTGGTGACCCGCGTCCGTCAGGTAGCCGAGAATCTGGCGCTGGACCAGGGGCACGACCGAATCCTGCTGGACGGGCCGCCCGGCATCGGCTGCACGGCGACCGCCTCCCTGGTGGACACGGACCTGGCCGTGATGGTCACCGAGCCCACCCTCTCCGGGATGCACGACCTGGCGCGGGTAGTCCAGTTGGCTCAGCAGCTGCGCGTCTCGGCGGGTGTAATTATCAACAAGTCTGATCTCAGCCCGGAGAACACGGCCGGCATCGAGGAATACTGCGCCACCCAGGGGCTGCCGGTGCTGGCCCGCCTGCCCTTTGACGAGGTGGTGATCGCGGCCAACGCAGCCCAAGTGCCGCTGGTGGAGTACGACGACGGGCCGGTGGCGCAGGGCATCCGCCGGGCGTGGGAGCAACTCGAGACCATGCACGGATAGGCCCTCCGACTCTCCAAGACCGCCAACAGAGCTCGGTCTTGGCACGGCCCATCCGGAGGAAACCGGGCATACAGTAAGCAAGGAGCACAAGCGTGTTGAGAGATCTGATTCCGACGTGCCAGCCCAGGCGCGGTCAAGAGGCGGCGAAACGGGCTCAGGACTTCGAAGCGCAGGAGCAGCGGTTGCGAGAGCAGGTAGCTGCGATCTCGCATCAGATTCTCGTTCTGAGCGGCAAAGGAGGCGTCGGCAAGAGCACCGTCGCGGCGAATTTGGCCTGGGCCCTGGCGGTGCGCGACTATCGCACCGGCCTGCTCGACGCCGACCTCAGCGGTCCCAGTATCCCTCTCATGATGGGGTTGAGTGCCGACCGACCCCACGGTCTTGGCTCGCGCTCGCCTGTCCCCGTCCTGGAGCAACTCCAGGTCATGTCCATCGGCTTTCTCCTGCCGGAGCGCGACTCGCCCACCATCTGGCGCGGACCCCTGCGCAGCGGAGTGATTCGCCAGTTCATTGCCGACATCGACTGGGGAGATCTTGACTACTTGGTGGTAGACCTCCCACCGGGTACAGGGGACGAACCGCTGACAGTGGCTCAAGCCTTCCCGCAGGCCGATGGCGGCCTCATTGTCACGACCCCCCAGGAAGCCAGCTTAGCCGACTGCCGGAAGGCCATCAACTTCCTGCGCGCGGTCAAACTGCCCGTTCTCGGCGTCGTGGAGAACATGAGCGGCTTCGTTTGCCCCCATTGCGGAGAGATCAGCGATATCTTCGGGACGGGCGGGGGCGAGGCGATGGCCTGGGAGATGGGCGTGCCCTTCCTGGGTCGATTGCCGCTGGCGCCAGAAATCGTCGGCTTGTGTGACCGGGGCCGGCCGTTGATGGGCGTGGAGGCACCGCCCGCTGTGCGAGACTCGTTCACTTCCCTTGCACAGAGTGTACTGGCGGCAGCAGAAGATGGGCAGTGAGCCTGAACGCGTTAGTCTCGGGCGTCTTCCTGGACAAGGTGTGGCGGCAGGCCCTTCAGACCGCCTACCCTTCCCCTTCCATCCCACCCAACGCCTCGCTGAGCGCCTCCACGTTCCCATGCGGCCCCTTGAGGTACCTATCTGTCGTTGAAAGCGCCTGATGTCCCAGCGCCATCTGTGGCGTCTTCTCCGGCACCTGTCTTTGCACCGACCTCACCGCAAAGCCATGCCAGAAGGAGTAAGCAGGCAGTCGGCATCCCAGTAGCTTCTCCGCCGCATCTCCCCACTGCCGGCTGAGGTGGCCTCTTCCCATCTGCTCCCCGCCTCGCCCCGGGATGACGTACCCGCCCGCGCACCGCTTGCCCCCTGGTGGGCCCAGTTCTGCGGCGAGGTGGAGAAGGCCCGCCTCTGCCTCGGCCAACCCGTGCGCACCCTGGAGAAGACCCAGCGCTGGCTCCACCGTCAGGCCGCCCCTTCCATGGCCGCAGTCATCCAGGCGAAGATCGCCCTCGGCGAGTCCCCCGAGGAGTGGCTTGCTCACCTGATCGCCTCCGGAGAGAAACGCCTCTCCACTACGCATAAACACATAATACAAGATGCTCAATGTAGAATGCGCCCCCGTATTACTGTACGGGGGCGCGGGGAGCCGGAGACCGATCCCGGCGCTGATTCCTCTGAGGGCGAAGAACTGGACAGGGGTGGTAAAGGTGACGATCACTCAGGGGATTGACGGCTACCTCGACTACCTGCAGACCGTCGCGCGCCGGTCGCCGAACACGATCGCCGCCTACCGCTTCGACCTGGCCCGCTTTGCCCGCTTCTCACCAGAGGAGGACCTCGCCCAGGTTGACCCGGCCACCGTCGAGCGCTGGACCGGTTCCATGCGCGACCTGTCCGACGCCACGGTCCGCCGCGCGCTCAACTCACTCTCCGGCCTGTACAAGTGGGCGATCCGCTTCGGCCATGCCCAGGCCAACCCCCTCGACCACGTCCACCGCCCCAAGACGCGCCGCCGCATACCCAGGACGCCCCGGCCGGAAGAGGTGCAGGCCCTGCTCGACGCCACGCGCAGCCCCACCGAACGCGCCGCCCTGCTGGCCCTGGCCACCAGCGGCCTACGCCGCGCCGAACTGCTCGCTCTCACCTGGCCGGACGTGGATCTGCCCACCCGCCGCCTGCGTATTCGCGGCAAGGGCGACAAGCAGCGCGAGGCCCTGATCTTCGACGACCTCCTGCCACTGCTCTACGCCCTCCACGCCGAGCAGCGCCTTCCCACCACCGGCGCGGTCTTCCGAGGCCGCCAGGGCGGGCCGCT
>FWPV01004436.1_pt1 | contig 29884 bp, 25 predicted proteins | sample 2228371 | NCBI WGS metagenome assembly FWPV01 (sample SAMEA103939776, study PRJEB20133) | metagenome | reverse complement strand
GATCAAGAAAAATCTTATAAAGTGGAAGTATGCTTTTTTATCTTCAATATCTTTAGCAATTTTACTATTAGTAATTTTATTCTTTACTTTTTTTAGCTTTACTTTAAGTCCCCTTAAGTAAGGGGATTAAGGGGGCATGAAAAATTTTTTTAATACAACAACATAAAAAACAAAAGCAAAATTTTAATTTCTAAAAATTTTGCTTTGTTGTAGTTGTTTATATATAGTTGTAATAGTTATACCAGAAATTTTGACTTCGATAACTAAATCAGATAATTTTAAACGCAGAAATTCTCTTATTGATGCGAAAGTAGAAATTCAATTTGAATCCAAAAGTTAAAAGTTCCTTCCACAATTTCTCAATAAGTCTTTTTATAAATGAAAAACCATCGTATTTCTCACACTCGTGAAAGATTTCCATCTTCACTTGAAATGACATTTTTCTATTAAATACTAAAAAATCATCAAATTTTAGCTTTTAGATTAAATTTCCTTTATTATTCATAATGTTAAGGTTAATTGCAAAATTATCGTTTTTCACCCTAACCATATTTTTCTTTATAAGCATTTTATCCACACTTTTCTTTTTCCAATGGATTACAGTAGCTGTTACTTTTTTAATCCTACCAGTTTTATTATTTAATTATCTTGTTTTAAATCCAATAAGTATTAAAGAAAAGAAAATAAAAAACTTTGAGATTTATAAGCCCGGTTTGAATGATAGCGATGTTCTTATACTTATATCTTCAGAAAGAATTAATGAGGCTTCTAAGAAAGATAATTTTTATGAAAATGATTGGAGTTTAACATGGATAAATACTGTTGAGAAGGTAATCGGACAAAGTTCTATAGTCGATATAACAGAATTTTCCGAAAAAGATACAAAAAGAAGAATAATTGTTCTTTCTCAAAGTGTTGGTTCAGAACTTACTGATGAACAAGTGAAAATGTTGGAAAGTTTCATTATAGAAGGGGGGGCTATAATTTCCGAACTTCCCTCAAACAAACTATTCTCCTTAACAGGTATTAAACCAAATAATAATGTCAAAAAAGCAGAAAAAATTGAATGGGTTAACACAAACTATCTTACAAATGAGGTTTCTTCTATTATTAATTCGATGCCCCTTAACACATTTATATATTGTACAAGTGAAATCCAAGAGAATGTTGAAATGTTAATGAAAATAGATAGTTATCCTGCTATTTGCAGATGTTTTATAGGAAAGGGTGTTGTAATATCAATTCTATTCAATTTTTGTCTTGAAATGGTATCGCTTAAACAAGGTCTTCCTAATCTTCCTAATTACAAGATGAAAAAAAGAATCAATCTGAAATTTCAGGGCTTAATGACCTCAGATTTGTCTTCTACTACCTCAATCGGAGACAATTCTATTCCATACGCAGACATTTTAGAAGGAATTTTATTTAACATAATTTCATTCTCTCACCCACTTCCTGGTTGGTGGTATTATCCAGCATATTATCAAAGTGCCTTGATTGATAGCATTGATGAAGATTATGAAGCAAAAAAAATAGTAAAACACTTTAATAAAAAAGAAATTAAGAATCCGAAGAAAACTATTTTTCTTGTTGCAGATAGCCCACCAAAGAAAGAGTGTGTTAATAAATTAATTGAAAAAAACTTCGAAATAGGCATTCATTGGAATAGATTTTTATTTCACATTAACAAACAAGGTTTTCATTGGAACAAAATTAAAACTTTTTTTGAGCAGATGAAAGCATTAGAAAGGATAGTGCCTCAAAATTACAAAATATTAATCAGCAGGATCCACTTTTTAAAATGGGATGAAGATTATACTAATACTTTTAAGGTTATGGCAACCTGCGGCATTAAAATGGATTCTTCCTATGGACCTGGAAGAGGACAAAAAGGATATTTGTTTAATACAGGTTTCCCCTTTTACCCCTTAGATAAAAACGGTCATATAATAAAGATATATGAGTTGCCCTTTCAAATACATCTACCTCATGGAAGTGGAAATAAAGAATTTTATAAAAAATTGATAATGGATAGTTATTCTCATTGGAACACAACAATTGTAATTTTATCTCACTTTTCGTCTTTAAGAGAAAAAATTTTATCGACAGAAGGTTTTTTAAGTGATGATGTAGAAGAAAGCAAAATCTGGCTCACAGGATTTTACGACTATCTGAAACATTGGGAAAATAGGAAAATTAATATTTTAAAATCTGAATACAAAGATTGTAAGTTAAAGATTTTTGTAAAATGTAAAGAAGACGGGCTTACCCTTTATCTGCCAAACACCAACAATATTGAAAGATATATTCTTGATGGTAAAGATGTTGAAAGTTTTGAAGCAAATGATAAAAAACTAATTAGAATTCCAAAAGGAGCACATATAATAGAAGCATATTATAAATTATTAAATAAAGCTAATACAATTACGAATTTACCGTCAAGTTAGTTCGATAAAACTCTTACGAGCCTGTTGCACAAGTCAAAAAACCAATGTAGTAGGTTTTAACCTACATTAGAAAACCACATAAATAGATACAGAATAAAGTCGGTTACTCCTGTAAATAAACAAAAATGGAGTTCTATTACGGGTTTGTAAGTCTTTCGTAGGCGTAAACTTTTCGTTGTGGATAACTCATAGAATATTCCTAATAGAATTAAATTTTTAGCATTTGAGTGTAGTATTATCAATAAAATATAATACAAAATCAAAAGAAAAAAAATTTAAGCATTCTATCTTTTATTATGCAAAAGGTTTCAATTATAGTTCCATCTTATAATGAAAAAAATAATATCCCAATTTTACTTGAAAAAATAGATAAGCTTTTTAAAGCAAGCACCATCCAGGGAGAAGTAATATTAATAGATGATGGAAGCACAGATGGCACAAGCCATATTATTGGTGAATTAACTCAAAAGTATAAATTTTTAAAAGTTGCCCAACACAAAAAAAATGAAGGCTTAACAAGAGCATTAATCACAGGATTTGAAAATGCAAATGAAGACACAATAATTTTTTTATGCGCTGACATGCAAGCAGAGCCTTCAGAAAGCATACCTAAACTATTGGAGGGAATTAATGAAGGATTTGACCTCGTATGTGGTTGGTGGCAGGGAAGGAAAGGATTAGAAGTATTAATTTCAAATTTGTTTTCAATAATTTTTAAAATTATGTTTAAAATTAAAGTTCATAACCCTACTTCAATTAAAGCATTAAAAAAAGAAGTTGCACAAAACTTACCACTTCGCTCAAGCTGGCATAGATTTATTGTGGCAATTGCACATTACAAAAATTATAAGGTTAAAGAAGTGAAAAATAATTATTACCCTCGTCTTTATGGAAAATCAAAATATGGCTTTATGAAATTTCCAATAACCTTTTGGGATATGATGATTTTATTCTATTTGATCCGCACTAAAAAATTATAATGAAAAGACTATCTCAAAAAGACTTTATTTTTCTGCTATTATTTTCTTTTTTGTTTTTTGCCACAAGGATTTTGCTAACTTTTTCCCCTTTTGTAAAACAAGAAGAACGTGAAATCGGTGCTATTGCAAATGAAATATTGGATAATGGCTTCCGCTTTAATTTCACAGAGTATTCTGGAGGACCTTACAATAATGTTAATTTATTAGAAGCTATCTTAAATATTCCATTTATCCTTATTTTTGGCAGAACTTACTTTGCAATTCAATTATACCCAATGTTTCTTTCTTACTTTTGCTTTATTTTAACTTTTTTGTTTTTATTAAAGTTTATAAATGACCAATCTCATATTTATTTCTCATTGATTTATATTTTTTCTCCCTTTATCATAGTTAGGTCAAACATAAATACATGGAGTCACCACTTAGAAGGAACTTTCTTTTCAATTTTAATCTTTATAGTTTTCATAAATTCTTTTTCAAAAAAAGAGAAATATACACTAAGATTATTTGGTTTAATTGCAGGGTTTGCTTATTTTTGGCATTTCGGAACACTAATTTCAAGTTTTACAGGATTTTTAATTTTTCCTTTATTTTTAAGTTCTTACATAGGAAAAAATAAACTTTCACTTCGCGATTATCTTCAATACTTTCAATTTTTTTTATTCTTTTTATTAGGTTATTTGCCAGGCATTTTTATTTCTGTAAAGGGAAGTTTTTTAATTATAAATTCCTTTTAAGTTATTTGTTCTCAAAATCAGATAAAGGAGTCCCTTATAACCTTCTTAATAATGCAAAAGAATTTTTTTATTTTCTTGATAAGAATTTTGCATTTTTTATACTGGTTGCTATTTCTGTTATTTACGCTCTACTTAAAAGTATTACATTTGTAATGTATGATTTAAAAGATGCAAAAAAACACAACAAATATTTTCTGAAATCTATAATTCACCTGAGTTTGCTTGTTTATTTTATTGCTTTTTTTTCAATAAAATCAATGGTTACAAAACCAAGTCTTTCCCCATCATTAGGCTATTTTGTGATTTCTTTTCCCTTTATTTCAATGATTGTTTCAATTTTTTTTAGTTATTTAAAAAAATACTTCGTAAAAATCTTATATAAAAATCAATTTTTATCAGAAATTCTAATAATCGGAATACTTTTGGGGTCAATTCTGCCCAATTTAAGGTATTACCCTTATATAAATATATCTTTTAAAGAAAAAACCAAAAAAAGCAACTATTGTTACAGTGGATTTGGTCAGGCATTTATGTGGTACTATAGAGAAGACATAATGCTTGCCAAGAAATCTTGTGACAAATTTGAATATCCATTAAATATGGATTGTTACTCAGGACTATATGATAAATATAGCAGTATAGACCAATGGAAAAACTGTTCATTATTAGGAAAAGAAGGCTCAAAATACTGTGCATATGGAATTGGTAGAAGGCTATCAAGGAATTTTGATAGTATCGATTTGTGTGATAATTTTAAAAATGAATTAGCAAAATATTGCATAATGGGCTACATATGGAATTTTAATACTGTTGCAAGATTTGGTGAGAAAGGGAAAAAGTGGGCAAAGATGATTTCGTCAATATTTGAATTAGCCCCTTCTTGGCAAGAAGTTTTAAAAAGAACCAATTTAGGCAAAAGCAGTAAATTCCCTTGCAAAGGAGAAGTTCTTTATTTTAAAGGTTGGGAAGGAGAAACATTTATTCAAAAGGAAGCGTTTTTTGATAAAAAAATAAGCATGAAAGAATATGTCAAATTATGTAATAAAGAAAAAAATTATATTTGTGGAGCAATAACTGGATATTGTAACGCTGTTCATAAGATTGAAGGTTTATGTAATGAATTAGAAGGCTTCGAGAAAGACTTATGCATAAAAACATACAAATTATTTACAAGATGAGTATAGCAAATAAAAAATCAGAAAACCTTTCATCTAAGATATTAAACATCAATGATATAAATGACAGAGAATTATGGGAAAAATTTATAAAAAGAATTCCACAAGCAACGCCATTTCACAGCATTAGTTGGGCAAAAGTGCTTTCGCAGTATGCAGGAATCAAAACATATTTTTTGGTGATTGAAGAAAATAATAAAATAGTGGCAGGACTCCCGGTAAGTTTTGTTAGTCTGTTAAAAAGGAAAAAAATTATAAGTATTCCTTATACTTCTGTTGGAGCAATTTTGGGAGACGAACAAATTTTTAAAAATCTATTGTTGGAAAAAATTTTGTCTATTGCAAAACAAGAAGGTGCTGAATCCGCAGAAATCCGGCTCGGAGATAAATGGGAATTTGCAGATATTGCTCCCTATCATATAAGAGAATCATGGATTACTTTTAAAATTGCGATTTCAACACCAGATTATATATGGAATAAATTATCATATTCTCATCAAAAGAATATAAAACAAGCAAAAAAAAGGGGTATAGAAATATATGAAGCTGAATCTGAAAATGATTGGTTATGGTTTGCAAAACTGGAAGAAAAAAATTCTAAACAGCGTGGAATTCCAGGATATGGCTATAAATTTTTTTCTTCTCTAAGAAGTGAAATGCAACCAGATGAAGTTATTCTTTTAATTGCCAAAGCATATAAAGAAAAAGTAGGAGCAATACTATTGCTTTGTAATAAAAAATATTGGGTATATAAATTAGGTGAATGTGAAAAAGAAAAATTATATCTTAGACCTTTTAATGCTCTAATATGGGAAGCAATGTTAAGGGCAAGAAAAAACGGAGTTGAAGTTTTTGATCTGGGTTCAACCTCTTTAATTAATGAAGGAACAATAAATTTTAAGAAAGGTTGGGGCACAAGTTTGGGCAGGTTAAAAATTGCTTCCCTATCATTAAAGAAGCACCCAACACAACTTGAAAAATATGCAGATAATAAATTCTTGAAATTTTTATGGAGTAAATTACCAATGGGTTTGACAGAAAAATGTGGAGCATATATAAGAAAATGGCTGTGCTAAATGAAAAATGTAATAATCAATGCAGATGATTTTGGCTTAAGTAAAAGCATAAATAAAGGGATAATAAAAGCGCACCAAGAAGGAATACTTACATCGACCTCATTAATAGTCAATATGCCAGATTCAGAAAAGGCAATAGAAGAGATTGAAAATTACCCAAACCTTGGAATTGGTTTACATTTAAACTTAATTAGAGGTAAACCAGTTTCACCAATAAAAGATATTCCATCATTGATTAATAAAAACGGATATTTCTTGCAAAATATACCTTTGTTCCTGTTTAAAATAGTTATTGGAGAAATAAAAATAAATGAAGTAGAAATTGAATTAAGGAATCAAATGAAAAAATTTAAAAGAAGTGGACTAACTCCAACACACATTGACAGCGAAAGTCATCTACATTTAATCCCAAGCATTTTTAATATAGTTGTAAAACTGGCAAAAGAAAACGATGTGCGATTCTTAAGATTTTTCAATCCTAATTTTAAAAATTTCTTCAATAAAGATTTGTTCATTGCACTATTTAAAAAATACTATAGGAATGAAAAAATATTAACCTTTCTATGCCTTTTTAATAAGACAAAGTGCAAAAAATATTTCAATTGTGTAGATTATACTCTGGGGGTAAAAAGGACAGGTCACATGTTCAAAGAAACATATGAGAATATTTTTAATAATTTAAAAGATGGAACTGCTGAAATAATTTGTCATCCTGGAGAGATTGATGCAGAATGTTTAAAAACACTAAGTGAAATCGGGATACAAAATATAATAGAAACTCGTGAAATGGAATTGAAAGCCTTACTCGACCCACGCCTAAAAGAACTTGGCAATAAGTTAAACTTAAAATTTGTCAGCTTTAAAGATTTAATCAAACATAACTAACCTAATTCCATATCCACTTACCCATGATTAAATTTTTACCAACCCTAAAACTCGATTTTAAAACAGAATTCATTATAATGTTAACTTCAACATTCGTATTAAAATAGCATCCTTTGCAAAAATTTAATGACTCCGAAAGACAAGAAAAATCTTTTTTAAAACATTCATTCAAAGTTAAATAAGCATTCACCCCACTAACAATGTAATTACAGCAGGGGAAAATTTTCCCATCAGGAGTAATATTACAGCTTATTTTTCCTGCCCAACACTTCATAGGGAGTTTTTTGTCGGGCCAAAATTTTTTTATCATCTCAAGATACTCAATCGAGGTAAAAATAAATGAGTTTCTTTTCTTCTCAGAAATTATTAGGTCAATTCCTTCAACAAATTCTTCTTTAGTTGGCTCATAGTCAGCAGGAAAATTAGATAAATGCTTCTGATATTTTGCAAGTGGTTGAAAGTTAACCCCAATTTCCAGCTCTCTTACCTTGTCAAAAAGTGTAGATAAATGTTTTATGTTTTCTTTCGTTAAAACAGTCATAAAAGCAACTTTAACTCCTTTTTCTTTAAGTAATTTTGCACTTTCAAGTGTCTTTTTGTAGCTCCCATCACCCTTTAGCTTGGTGTGTATGGCTTCGGTAGAACTTAAACTGATTTCTGAAAAATCTAATATTTCTGATAACAAAATTATTTTTTTCTTGTCAATAGCACTCGTTGTAAGATTAATTTTAAAACCACAATTTTTACCAAACTTTGCTATTTCAATGATATCCTCTCTAATTAACGGTTCTCCTCCATTTAGCGACCAGTAAACTGTTCCAAGTTCGGAAAATTTTTTCATCAATTCTTTAATTTGAATCGTTGACATTTCCTCAGAAGGTATCTCTTTTCTGTAACAAAACTCACAATTAAAAGGGCATCGATATGTTAAATGATGAGAAACCATTATAGGAATTGACTTCCCTACCTTTACCCCTAAAGCTTTGATGAGAACATTAATCGGTATCATAAATTTTTGTTAATGGAGTATCATCAATATTTATTATAGGCTTTTTTCGTTCTTTTATAAGAAAGGCAGTATCTGGACGTTCAAGAAAAGGATTTATATAATGAGGTATTTTCTCTTCCCTGCAATATTTAGACAATTTTATAGAAGTATTTCTTATCCATTCACTACTTTTTATTTTATCCCATTCTTTTTTCCCCATTTTTAAAACCTTATCTACAAGGACTGAATACTTTTCTGAGGCAAAGTTGTTAAGATGTACATTTAATATCCAAGGATAGATTTTGCTAACTTTTTCAATAAACATCTTTCTTTCAGAAGACCACTTTATTTTGGTTGTTTCGAAAACAGTCGTGCTTGTTACATCTTTTAAAATTAAATTTCTACTCTCACAAAAATTATATAATCTTGTTTTTGGGAAGGGATAAAAGATGAAGCAATGAGTAACATCCATTTCTAAGGAGGCAATTAACTTAAAGGTAGAAAATACTTCTTCTTTAGTTTCTGTGGGTATCCCTATCATACTATATCCTAAAACATTAATACCATATTTTTTAAACAAGTTAATAGCTTTTAACAATGCTTTTTCTGAAAAAGGCTTATTTAATATTTTATTCCTAATTCTTGCCGAACCACTTTCTATTCCAAATTTAACGAGGTTACATCCTGCCCAATCAAGCCATTGAACCACTTCTTCATCAACCTGATTAACTACAACATTACATATAAATGGCTTGTCAATCTTTTCTTTATACTTTTTTAAAAACTTCTTTAACCATTTTTTATTCGATGTTAAACTATCATCATCAAATAAAACTGCTTTAATAGCCGAAGATGCTTTGCTGCAAAAAGTGGTTAACTCTTCTATGAGATTATCAACACTGCGAAGCCTGCAATAATTTAGCTCCTTTATATTTTTCTTTAAGTCCTTTAAATAAACATTTCTTAGAGCTTCATTTTGACAATAAGTGCCGATCTAAGGACATCCTCTCCCCGCATTGACCTTTGCAAAACCACCATTTAATCTTGTTATAGTCTCATAGTCTATGAGCTCATAATTTAATAAAGTTTGGTTTCTAATATCTGGAAATTTTTGAACTGGATTTTTATGTATCTTATTCCCATCTTTAACCCAAAAATTCTTGCAGTTCTTGTATTCCTTATTTTTCTCAATTTTTTCAATAAATTTAACGAAAATACCATTATCAACTTCTCCAATACAAACTATATCAACTCCATCTATTTCAATAACTTCTTCAGGAGCTAAAGTCGTATGAATGCCACCACATATTATCAATCTTTCAGGGAAGTGCTTCTTTAGGACAGGAACTAATTTTTTAACATGTTCAAAATGATTTGTTCCAAAAGAAAGAGCAAAAATGTCAGGAAGAAACTTTTGACTTTCTATTATTATTTTTTCTATATCAAAAGGGTAACCCACTTTCTCATTTAAATGCATTATTTTAACCCTATGACCTGCTTCCATTAATTCCCGTGATAATATAGATACTCCTATGCTCATTCCAAAGGTTGCATTAACATTAAACCAAATAAATTGTATTTTCATAATTAAAAATTACCTTTTTGCTGTCTATTCCATTGTGAATAAAATTTTTCCCTTAAAACATTGAATTTTTCATTTTGAGCATCAAATTCTTTCATAACTTCTTCAACTAACTTTCTAAATCTATTTCTCTCTATCAAAGGAGAAAAATAATTATACGGACTATGGTGGTCATATTTTTCATAATTATCTTCTGTTGGTAATAAATTTATACTTTTTAAATCATTGAAAATTTTCGTTTGTGGATAAGGAGTAAAAAGGCTTAAAGTTGCATAAGGAGGGTCTATAGCCTTCATAAAATTGAGGGTGTTATATATATCTTCTTCTGTTTCATAAGGAAATCCGATAATAAAAAAAGCACCCCAAAAAATTCCAGAATCATTTAGTAAACCAATGCTTTTTTTAATAAGCTCCAAACTTGTATTTCTTCCAATCTTCTTTAATATAGCTTCACTTCCACTTTCAATTCCAACTTTTATATAATTACAACCTGCTTTTTTTAAACTTTCCAACTGTTCTTTATCAATTAAATCAGGACGGGTTACAGCTAAAAAGTTAACATTTATGTTCTCTTTACATAAAGCTTTTGCAAAATTAATTGTTCTTCTTTTATCGTTTATGAAAACATCGTCTATAAAACTTATTTGTTTGACTTTATACTTTTGAGTAATTAATTTTATTTCTTGAATAACATTTTCAATACTTCTAAATCTAATTTTGCCTCCCCAGAATATCTTTGAATTACAATACATGCACTTGTATGGGCAACCCCTTGATGTCATTATTGCACCTAAATCATTAGAAGAAAACAAATGTTTGTTAATTAAAAGCTCACGGTCTGGAATAGGAAGAAAATCTAAATCTGAAATGTAATCACCTTCTGTAATTACTCTGTTATTATCTTCTATTTTCCCTTTCTCTATCATTTTAACCAATTTTAAAAATTTTTTTTCACCTTCTCCTGCAATTACAAAATCAAACACTTTTTCTTTTAACATCGAATCTACATACATTGTTGGGTGAATACCTCCAACTACTACCTTTATATCTTTATCGATTGATTTAACTATTTTACCTACTTTTAATGCAGACTTATATTTCACTGAAACAGCACTTATTCCAACTAAATTCGGCTCAATTTCTTTTATTATCTTTTGGATTTCCAACCAAATCTCATGATTATCATTTTCAAGTCCTTGAAGATAATAATCATAACTTAATAATCTCTCCTGAAAATTTTTGTATTCAGTGTTAATTCCTTTTTCAGTATCATACACTTTTACTTCATAACCATATTTTGAAAGAGTGGTAGCAATATTCAACAAGCCAACAGGAAAATATGGAGTTATCATTCCTTTAAATCTCTCACAGGGGGGTTCAATTAATAAAATACGCATTTTAGTCATCTATGTTTATTATTTTCTTTTTCCTGTTTCGTATGAGAAAAGCTGAATCTGGTCTATCTGAGAATGGATTTATATAGTGAGGTATATTCTTTGATTTACAAAATTCGGATAAAAGTTGTGTATTTCTTGAAATCCACCCGCTATCTTTAATTTTATTCCATTCCTTAGAAGACATACAAAAAACTTCTTCTACAAGTTTTCCATATTTCTCAGAGGCTAAATTATTCAAATATTTATTTAAAAGCCAAGGGAAAATCGTCTTTACTTTGTCAATGAAGAGCAACATGCTGTGATCCCAACTTAATATCGAATCTTTGGAATATGTTGTTGAATCTTTTCCTTCTTTAATTAATGACTTGTTCTTGCAAAATTCAAATAGTTTTGTCCGGGGAAATGGGTAAAAAATTGATGGTCTTATAATGTCAATTTTTAACATAGATATAAGCTTAAAAGTATCCAGCATCTCACTTGCAGTTTCAGTTGGAAGCCCAATCATTACATACCCCTGTATATTAATATCACGACTCTGGAACAATTTAATAGCACTTATAAGTTTCTGTTGAGAAAAAGGTTTATTTAATAACTTTCTTATCCTAAATGCCCCAGATTCTATACCAAACTTAGCAACATTGCATCCAGCTTTATTAAGTAAATCGACCACTTCTTCATCTACTTCATTTACTCCAACATTACAAACAAAGGGTTTATTTATAACTTCAGGGTAAACTTTAGCAAAATCCTTAAGCCAATTTTTGTCTAATGTTATTGTGTCATCTGAGAAAAAAACTCCTTTTAATTTTTTACCAAGAATATTACAGAATTTTTCCATCTCTCCGATTAGATTATTCACATTCCTTAATCGACAATAATTAACTTTGCTGGTTCCTGTTTTTAAACTTTTAAAGTATATTTCCCTCAACGCTTTATTTTGACAGAAAGAACAACTATAAGGACAGCCTCTGCCTGCATTAATATCAATAAATCCCCTTTTTAATTCTGTCAATTTTCCATAGTCTATCAAATCATAATTTTGGTATGTTTGGTTTCTTATGTCTGGCAAAGGAGCCATTAAGTTTTTGTATATTTTATTACCTGATTTAACCCAAAAGCTTAAACTACTTTTATACTCTTTCCCTCTTTCAAGATTATCTATAAACTCTAACAGTATTCTGTCCGCTTCTCCAATACAAACTATATCAACCCCTTCAAGGGAAATAACTTCCTCTGGAGATAAAGTCGTATGGATACCGCCACATATTATAGGTTTTTCAGGAAACATTTTTTTCAAAAATGGAATTAGCATCTTTACATAACTAAAATGATTACTTCCAAAGGAAATTGCAAATAAATCAGGATTAAAATTTTTACTGTCCTCTAAAATCTTTTCTATATCAAATGGATACCCAAGTTGTTCATTTAAATGCATGATTTTAACATTATGTCCAGATTCCATTAATTCTCTTGACAGTAATGATACTCCTATGTTCATTCCTACAGGCGTATTTAGGTTAAACCATAAAAAAATTACTTTCATATTTGTTCAAGGTATTTTGGGAAAATAAAAAGAAAGTAAAACCCTAATTATTTGAAAAATTTGTTGCTTCATAAAAAGCTTGTCGTAGATTTTTCTCTACCTCTTTATCTATTTCCCCTGCTGCAAGCCTCGCGTTTTCGCCTATTCTTTTAGCTTCCATCGGATGTCTTAAAAGGTATAAAATAGCATTCTGCAAATCTTTCGAGTTTTTAGGTTTCACCAAAATTCCTGTCTTTTTATTAACGATATATTCTTTAGTGGTTAAGTTTTCTGTGGTAATAACAGCCTTTGCCAATTTCATCGATATAGTTATAGTCGCCTCTCCTGCAGAAGCCTTCATATCTTTCAATGGCACAACGATGAATCGAGCATTCCTAATAACCTCAACATATTCCTTTTGAGGTAAGTATGAATGCCAATATAAATTTCTTGAGGGTATTGGGGTATTTATTTCAGGGTCGTAAACAACATGAACTTTAATATTTGTGCCCTTAACTGCTTCAGCCAAGGTTTCATAATCTCTATTATTACTTCCTGGGGCAACTATTTGATTATATAAAGCATTTTGAATTCCTAAAGATGTTTTTACCTCCCTTAATGATTGATTTATAAATCTTCTCGTTTCAGGAGCAAATATGCTCGTAATAGCTAATGATGAAGGAGTATAAAATAGATTTTCTTTAGGGATACCTAATTTTAAATAAAAAGGGAAAAATGCAGAAATAGAAATTAGCCAAAAATTACATCGTAACTTTACAAATTCGCCCAGAAATGCTTCTTTGTAAACTCTTTTGAGCCATTTATTTAGATTTTTTGCTTTCCTAAGAGAATCTGTATCCGCAATTAAAAAAGGAAGCAATGCATAATTTTTCTTTACCTGTATAAATCTTAAAAGCATCGCTTCTGGACTTTCACAGTAAACAGCATCAAACCCATCATAGATAACCTCAAAAACCTTTTTGAGCTTGTCTATGTCAATTATAATGTCCGTTTCATCATCACTTGCATATGAAACAATATCATCATAGCGAAAGTTCCCATAGTAAAATTTATAATTTCCCCACTTTATTGACTTTCTGGGTGATTTTTCTTTGGCAAAGTGAAGTAATAATATCTTTTTCATTGCAATAATTTTATAGTAGCATATATTCTATTCTTATACCTAACAATTTTTAAGCCAGAAACCTATTTAATAAAATATTTTACATGCCTCGAATTCAAGACTGTCTTTTATCTAAATTATTACATAAGAAATTATGAAAAAAATACTAACGGTTAACCCTCCAATCACTGTAAGCAAAAATTTCATTGACTATCCTTTTTTTTGTAATTTGGGATTCCTCCAAAATGTAGCATTAATAAAAGATAAAAATCCATTTGTTTTAGACTGCTTTGCTTTAAAAAATAGCGATTTATATGCCTCAGACAAAAACCACTTTTTATTAGGAATACAAAATGAAGAATTTTTAAAAAACATCAAAAAATTTCATTTTGATATCATCATCATAAACAATAGTCCTTTCCTTAACCTTCAAGCTGATAATATAGATTTTAGAAAATTACTTGAAACCATTAGAGAAGAAAATCCAGAGGCAATAGTCATTATTGCAGATTGTTATTTTGAGGGCATGCATTACATTGATTATTCTGCAGAAGATTTGTTGCATAAATATTCAGAAATAGACTTTATCATAAAATATGATTCAGAGATAGAACTAAAAAGATTAATTGATGATATAATCGAAAACAATATAAAACATTCTTCGATAGCAAGTGTAAGATTAAAAGATAGAATTATCGAAGGAAAATTAAGTAAAATAAACTTAGACGAATTACCATTTGCAGGTTGGGATTTGATAAATGTTAACAATTACTATACTTTTCTAAAAAAAATTAGTAAAAAACTAAACAGGAAGTTTTTATTTAAACTTGACACTGAGACTTTACCGTTTATATCAAGTCGTGGTTGCCCTTATAAATGCATTTTTTGCTCAAATAACCCTGGGGAAAGAGAGGCAGGAATCTATAAAAAATTCCCAACAGATTATTTAAATGAATACTTGCAATACTTAAAGGCAAAATTTTGCGTCAAAAATTTAGTGATTTTAGATAGTGTTGCAAACATTGACAGAACGCACTTTGAAGAATTGTTGAAAATTTTAAACGAAAACAACCTAAAGTATGATTTCCCCAACGGACTACGAGCTGATAGGTTAGAGCGTAAGCATTTATTTATAATGAAAGAAAAGATAAATACCTTCTCTGTGAGTGCAGAAAGCGGTGTTCAAAAGGTAATTGATGAAATTATTAAAAAAAAACAAAGTCTTGTGTCGATAGAAAAAGTGGCAAGTTGGTGTAGAGAATTAAAAATTCCTCTATTAGTTCATTATGTAATTGGTATTTTAGGGGAAAGTTATGCTGATATAAACGCAACTTTAAATCATGCTCTTAAAATGTATAACGAGTATAAGGCATTGCCTTCAATTCAATTTGCTGTTCCTATAAAGGGGACACCCTTGTATGAAATGTGCAAAGAAAGAAATTATATTAAAAAAAAGGAGATTAAAGATTATTATCCATACTTCTCAGAGAGATATTTAATACATTCTAAAAATATAAAGGAAAAAGTATTAAAGGAGTTCATATCTAATTTCTATTTAAGGCTTCAATTAGAGAAAACAAAAAAATTGATAATCAATCTTACTTACAACTGCAACAACAATTGTATAATTTGTGCAGTAGGAGATAGAAAAAAAACCGATGGGGATTATAAAGCATATTGCATGTTGTTAAAAAGATATTACGACAAGGGGGTAAGATTGGTTGACTTTGATGGAGGAGAGCCTACCCTTTTCCCAGAAATTTTCAAAATAATTCAGTATGCTGTAAACCTCGGTTACCAAAGGGTGAATATAACAACTAATGGGAGAAAGCTTTCATCAAGAGATTTTACTGCAAGACTTCTTCTAAGTGGGATTACTGACTTGCTAATTTCACTTTATGGCCATACTCAAAAGATTCAAAATTTACATTCAAGAAATCCTGATAGCTTTAATGAAACAGTAAAGGGAATTAATAATGTTGTTAGGTTAAAGCCACAAAGAATATCATTTGGAATAAATACAACAATTACAAAGTTTAATTATTTATATTTGAAAAATTTTGTGGAATTCCTTTTAAATTTCAATATAAATAAACTTAATATACAGTTTCTAACTCCTTTTGGAAGAGCAAATTCAGGAATTCTCCCTGATATGGATAAAGCAATACCACTCCTAAAAGAAGTAATTGATGAATATAAAAATAAACTCAATATAAATGTTATTAATCTACCATTTTGCCTGATGAGGGGCTATGAAAAATATCTGATGGGAGATGCTCAAAAGTATGGCAGAAAAATGGTATTTGTAGGAAATGAGATTGTCAACCTTGCTAATTACCTTGCAACAAAAAGAGAGAAAATTGATAAATGTAAAGGATGTTCATATGCCATATTATGTGGTGGATTCTACAAATTTGAACAATAAATGAAAAAGTTAGAAATAAAATTTAAAAGTTTGAATAAGTTTTTGCCTTTAATGCCTTATTCCTCAAAATTTGACAATGAGATTATCTTGCTTATTGGAGGAAAGAAGCAACTGGTAAAAAAGGAGCCTATTCATGTAAGAAAAGTGGGGAGGCTAAAAAAAATTTATGAAAGATTAGGCTTTTATGTTGAAACAAGCGGATTATATTTCACCCGAGAACATTGGAATGATAGAAATAGATATGGAGAAGATGGAGATCACACCGAGCTTTTTATAGGAACAAGTAAAGAGATTGTTAGAGAAGGTATCATTCTAAACAAAATTGAAAAAAGAGCAAGGGATAAAGAAGAAAGAAAAACTGCAGCCCGACTTTTAGGAAAACTTTATGGATACCCTGACTGTTGTATAAAGCATTTTATAAAATTAGACTCCCATAATGACATTTTTGCCGAAATTATCCACACTTTAAAAAATACGAAAGGAAATCTAAATTTCTATTTAAATAAATATTCTGGCTATAAAATAATATCACATATTCCATGTAGCTTTAACTGCGAAAAATCAATCGAAATTGCCGGTTTTGTTTTTGATAACTTAAGAAAAGATTTAACGGAGGAAGCCGTAAGGGTAATCTTCAGATTTTCTTCGATGCATATTTTATTTATCCCCCCATTTGAAAAAATATCATTTTCAGGAGATGTAAAAGGAGATACTTTGTCTTTTTCATTTTTTAAATCTACTTTCTTAAAAAGTCATATAGTCAGCCTTCTAAACATTACTAACATGATAAAGTTTACAAAAAACAAAATTATTTTACTTAACAATTCGCAATTAGTTGATGAGTTAGCGCCTTCTCAATGGGTATTCTTAAATTGGGGAGGCAAGACTAAAAAATTGTTCTTAAAGTATTAAATATGAAAGCAATAGAAGTTGTAATGTGGTATAAATGTAATTGCAAATGTAGCTTTTGTTTTGTTCCAGAGGAAGTAAAGGAAGATAAATTTACAACAAATGAGGTAAAGGAAATACTGATGAGATTTAAGAAAGAAGGAGCAAGCAAAGTTTATTTTGGAGGCGGGGAACCAACTCTAAGAAAAGACTTACTAAAACTCATTTCATATGCAGAAAAAATCAGATATAAAGTTATAAAAATAAGGACAAATGGGATGCTTTTATGTTATCCAAATTTTACAAATAGATGTATAAAAGCAGGAGCAAAAGTATTTAATATCCCTATATGGGGGCATACACCACAAATTCATGATTTGCTTTCTCAAACACCAGGTTCTTTTGAAAGGATGGAAATGGGAATTAAAAATGTTGTTGACCTGAAAGGAATTGTTGAAGCTGACATTCTTATTACTGCTTTATCATACAAATTCATTGAGGATACAATATCATACTTTTCAGACTTAGGGATTAAGAGATTTGATTTTCAGTTAATATCGCTATTTGGAATTGAGGATAAGAATGTACATAAGCTACTACCAAAGTTGTCTGATATTAAGCCCTATTTAATAAAAGCATTTAAGACTTCTGAGAAAAAAGGTTTAAAGGATGTGTTTACTTCACATATTCCACCCTGTTTTTTAGGTGATTTTTCTCATAGATATTTTAATGTTAAAAAATTAGACTTATTAATAGTAGCCCCGAAGAATAGTTTCAAATGCGAGGAGTCACCTTTTGAAGGTGGGATTAAAATATCTGCTTGTGGGCATTGTAGAATGTCATCAAACTGTCTCGGCTTGAGAAAAGACTACCTTTCAATTTATGGCAGCTCTGAAGTTAAACCAATTTTAAAATAAAATGCAATATGATGAAATTAAAACAATAAAGAAAAAGAACCAAGACTTCTTTAAAAGAATATATATTTCTTTTTTTGACATTGGAAGTAATTGGTTCCACGAATTCATTAATAAGAAGTTAACTATTTCATTTACAAAGTTCCTAAAGTATGTTCCTCCAGATAGTTTGAAAGGTAAAGATATTCTGGACGCAGGCTGTAATGAAGGCTATTTTTTTGATTTTTACACAATATTAGGAGCAAATTTCATAGTTGGCTGTGATATAACAATGGAAACTATGATAAAAGGGAAAAATAAAAATTATGGCATTTTGCGAAGTAAAGAAAAGGCTCTAAAAAACAAAAATTTTGTTCAATCTGACTTAGAAATAATGCCTTTCAAAGGAAATTCATTTGATACAATCCTCTGCTTTGGGACATGGCATCATCTCATACAGAAGGAAGAATTTTTAAAGGGATGTAAATTGATTTTAAAGAAGAATGGCTATTTGATTATTTCTGACCCCAATGAAAAACATCCTTTAAGAAAAGTGGTAAATAATTTAGGAATAAAGATGAGAGGACTTCTTAAGGAAGAGTATGTTACTTCCCCTGAAATAACTTTAAAAATGTTAAAGGCACATGGATTTAAGGTAGAGGGAACATATTTCTACAATATATTTTCTGAAAGTTTTGCTCGATTCTGCGACTTAATTTTTCAAAAAAATAAGAAACTATTTTATTTTTTTTCATTAGCATTCTTATTTTTATTTCTAATGGACAAAGTTTTGGAAAACACCATAATTAAGATTTTCCCACGCTTTGCATGGTCTTATATAATAATTTCAAGACCTGAATAAAATAATTCATCCTATTTTAAAAAGGATTTTGAAGCCAATGAAATATCGTTTTAAGTCTGAGATGTTTCTTATTTTTGCTATTTTCCTAATAATGAACGGTAGTCTAAGATAAAATTTAAAGTATGCATATTTTTGTAATTTTTTCAGTGTATCTATGTTTTTATATTCATATGGAAGAAAAATGGGGCCTCTAAAGTCAAAATTAGAATAATCCCATTCAGTTGTACTTCCATAATCTTTCAGGGAAGTATCAGCGTTATAAATTTTGGTGATAAAGAATTGAGCATAATCCGGATCTACACAGAGTGCAAACTTTACTGTCTTCCTTCCCAAATTAATATCTTCTCCTGGCAACCCAAGTAAAAAAGAAGCAATAGTTTCAATTCCTACCTCTTTACTAAATTTAATTGCCCTTTTAGCTTGCAAAAGCATTGTTTTCTTGTCAACAATATTTAGTAATTCTTGACAACCGGATTCTAAGCCAAATAATATATATACACAACCGGCTTCTGCCATTTTAAAGAATAATTCTTTGTCTACATTATCTACTCTCATAAGACATGACCATTTTATTTTTATCCCTTCTCTAATTAAACCATCACAGAATTCCATTAACCAATCTCTTTTTAGAAAAGGGTCTTCAAAGTGTATTTCATCAGTTTTATATTTTTTTAAAATATATTTAATTTCACCAATCACATTTTCTACACTTCGAGTTCTGTAAACTCGAGGATAAAAATCACGAAAGCAAAATCTACAATTGAACGGACAACCTCTACTTGCTAAAACAGTAACAAATGAAGGAGACCTATATTTGTGGGGAATAAATCTATAATTTTTTATTTGCAATAAATCTCTCATCGGGAATGGAAGGGTATCGAGATTTCTAATGAATTCTATATTTTTATTTACTATAATCTCACCCGTGATTTTTTCTCTATATGCTAACCCTCTTACTTTAGAGGGACTGCTATTATTTTTTATAGCTTTGCAAAATTCTGCCATTGGCAATTCAGGATCGCCCAAAACAACATAATCTATATGTAAGTTTTCTCGTAGTAAAGAAACAAAATGGTCAAAGTTATAACTCCAAAGTAACCCGGTCGGAATGTTTGAAAACTTAGATTTTATCAACTTTCCAATTTCCAAACTTATTTCAATTGGAATTTCCCTTGAATAATCGTAAGGCGCTATGCCTATAATATTTGGTTTTCTTTTTTCAACCTCTTTAATAATCCCTTCAAGGGTCAAATTCAATTGGAAGCAATCAAGAATTTCAACATTAAACCCAAATTTCTTTAAAAATGCAGCAACATAGGGAAGTAAAAGAGGCAAATCACGAGGATGAATCTTTTTTCCATCAAGTGATATCGGTGGGCAAATGAGTAAAATGTTCATTATTTAAGCCACTTTTTCAAAAACTTCTTATCGAGATACTTTCTAACAACTATCTTTTCCTTCTCATCTATCGTAAAAAAAGGATATGTCAATATTATAAAATCTTGAAGTTTTTGAAATCTTATATCAAGAACACTCTTCATAATAACTGAAATTACATTTAAAATATACGATTTTTCAAAGTTTTTTCCAAATAAGATTTTCTTAATTGTCTTTGGGTAGAATAGGGTTAATAAGTTGTATTTAATAGTGTAATCTTTTTTCTTTTCAAATAGTGGAAAAAATCTGCTATGATAAAACATATTTTTTTTTATTTCATTTGTTTTTAATAAATCTTCATAAACGGTAGTTTTATATTGTGGTCTAAGACTATTCCAGGTTGCAAAATCACATATCTCTTGACAATGTTTAAAACTCCATTTATGAGTTTCATTTGGAAAACCCGTAAGAAAATTTCCTACAACGAAGATATTGTTTTCTTTAAAAACCTGATATGCTCTTTTGTAGTTCACAAAATCAAAATTATTATATCCCTTATCAATTTTTTCTATCATTTCTCTATTAGTAAATTCAAAGCCTATAGAAACTTCTTTCATACCAGATTTACTTGCAAGTTTAACCAAATCTGGGTGAAGATATGCTGAATCTGCCCTCATAAAAGCTCCCCAAGAAACTTTTATCGAATTTCTTATAATTCCCTCACAGATAGCCATATCTCTATTGTAATTTGAGCCAAAATTAGTATCTGCAAACCAAAGCCATTTTACATTATTGGAGAGAACAACTTTGATTTCCTCAATTACTCTTTCAGCAGATTTATATCTTTGAGTGAACCTCCACATTGGTCCATTCCAACAAAAACTACATTGATGAGGACATCCACGCGAGATTTCAATACAGCCTGCATAACCATCTGATATGGGCTTATACTTATATAAAGAATAATCAAGAAGGCCAAATTGAGGTAAAGGAAGACTATCAAGTTCAGAAACAAATGGTCTGTCATCATTTATAACTATCTCCCCTTTATCTTTATAAGTTATGCCAAGCACATTATTTAATTTTTCATTACCTTCAAGTTTATTTATAATTTCAAAGAAAGTTCTTTCACCTTCGTGTCTAACGACAAAATCTGCACCTTTTTCACACCATTGTTGATGAAAGAAAGTCGCATGATAACCTCCTAAGATAACTTTTACAGAAGGAGAAATTTCTTTTATCAAATTTAAATTTACTTCAGTATTTAAAGATGTAAACTCCGACACGACATTCATTCCAATGACATCAAAGTCCTTGATAAGTTTTATAATTTCATTTTTATTTATTTTGTGTCTAACACAGTAAGCCGAACCATCAAATATTTTACATTCATGTTCAGGAACCATAGCTGCCAGTTGTGGAAATGCGCATCCAGGAATTGTATGTCGATATCGTGTTGTATCATTTACGAGGGGCCAATTTTTATAAATGTCTATGGGTGTGTAAAATAAAATCTTCATGTTAAAAAAAATATCGTTTCATAAAAACTCTAATATCCCCAATAATGGCCAGATTGATCATTTGCCTGACAATCTTCTTATAGTTCTTAGCAACTGAAAAGGATGAGAAAGATAGAAAAAAATAACTCTTTTTGGGAAAGTAAAAATCATTCTAATTTTCGAGTTTATTCTATCTGCAGACTTAATAAAATCATAAATAGATTTTTCATGTTCAGACGATATATCTCTATCTAAAAAGAAAAGAGGTTCATAAAAACCTAACTTTTCCCAAGGAAAAGATTTTAGATTATTTCTATTCTTATAAAGTTCATCGAAATATTGACTCCCAGGCAGAGGAGTAAAATTTGAAATAAATACTCTTGAAGGCAGTAATTCTTTTAATAATTGAGTGCTCTTCTTTATGTCTTCTGTGTTTTCCGTAGGCAAACCCACAATGAAAAGTGCAGTAGCAATAATATTATGCTTTTTAATGATAGAAAAATTTTTTTTAATTTCTACTAAAGTTAGCTGTTTATCAATCTCATTTAACAAATTATTACTGCCAGTTTCAATACCTACTGCTATCTGAATACAACCGCTGGAACTCATTGCCTGGATTAATTTATCATCAATATTATCAATTCTTAAAAGGCAGTCCCAAAGGAATTTAAGTTTCTTTCTATTAAACATTTCACAAAGAGAAATTACTCTTTCTGGATATAAATTAAAAGTGGAATCACAAAATCCAATTTCTCTTATTCTGTAGCGATTAATGATTTCTTCAATTTCATTTGTTATATTTTCTAAGCTTCTAAACCTAACTGTTCTTTTCCAAATTCCGGCATCAGCACAAAACTTGCACATTTTATTACATCCCCTACTTGTAATAACTGGCATTTTACCTCGAGCATTTTTAGCTAAATATTTTGAAGGAAATGGAATGCTATCCAAGTCGTTAATAAATTGTCTTTCCGGATCGTGAACGATTTTTCCATTTAATTTTTTTGACAAGCCATGAATTTCAATTTTGCTTAAATTTTTATTTTCGCTCAAAGACTTTACAACCTCTGGAAGCGTTATTTCTCCTTCGCCTCGCACAACAAAATCAATCCAAGGATAACTTAAAACATCTTCCGGTAATACTGAAGGATGAGTATTTCCCCATATTATCTTACAATCTGGTAATGTTTCTTTACAAATTTCAGATAATTTAAGAGCAGAATGGAACAATGGCGATTTAACAGAGAACCCGATTATTTCTGGCTTAATTGAAAGTAAAAAATTTTTAAATTCACCCCATACAGGGTGCACACCCTTTCTTATTTCTGATATATATTTAAGTTGTGTCCCTCTCAATATTCTTGAATCAAAGCCAGATGGATATTTTTCATTCCTACTATCATCACAGTTATAATAATACACTGAATAACCTTTTTGTGATAAAACCGAAGCTAAATAACCTAATCCTAAGTATTGTTGGAACTCTGCAGAATGTCTGTGTTGTTTAAACCTTGAAAAAGGTGGCTGTACTAACAAAATTTTCATCTATTCAACTAATATTGAACTTTGAATTTCCTTAATGTCTTTAATCTTTATAGCGGAGGTAAAGCTGCCCGCTAATAGATATAACTTCCAAAAAACTGATTTGATGAACTTAACATTTTTAAAATCTTTACTCATTTTAAACAAAATCTTGATTCTTAAGTAAAAAGAAAGATATGCTTTTAATTGTAATCTCTTGAGTTTCTTTTTTCCTACATATCCTGAAGGGATGCTTACTTGCTGGTAATCAAATGAACTAAAGTCAATATCTTTTAATCTACCTGAATTTTTTAATTCATTAAAGACAGGTGTTCCAGGATGAGGGGAAAAAAGCGAAAAATCAGCCAGGTGTAAGGGTAATTTAATGGCTAATTCTGTGGTTTTTCTAATGTCATTTTCTGTCTCTCCTGGATAACCCAAAATAAAATATGCTTGTAAAGTCATTTTGGTAAATTTTCGAACTAAGGATGCTTTTCATAAACTACATTTAGGTCTAATTTTTTGTTCATCTTCCTTAATATTTTAGGGGAAGCTGATTCTATTGACATAACTATGTTTTGAAAACCAGCTTTTTCCATCAGTATCAGCATCTCTTTGTCAAGGGTATCTACACGAAGCCCATTATAAGAATAGAATTTTACTTTTATTGATGAATTAATTATTTTATTTAGTAACCCCATAAAGTATTGTTTGTTGATTGTAGGATTGTCATCACTTATCATTAAGGATTGAATGTTATAGTTATTTTTTAAAGTTTTAATTTCTTCCAAAATATATTCATGGGAATGATACCTTAATCTATGTCCATTAATTAAGGGTGCGCCACAAAATGAACAGGAAAAGGGACACCCGCGAGTAAAAAGTATAGGCATGAACAATCCTCTTATACCAGCATTCTTAACATAAGAAGGTATATTTAAAATATCCCAAGAAGGAAACCCAATGTCATCAAGATTTTCAACTCTTGATATTTCATTTACAATAATTTTACTGTTTTCTCTCCATATCAACGATGGAATACTTCTTAATGAATTTTCCGACAAGCTGTTAATTGCTACATTTTCAATTAAACTGGGTAATCCTATTTCTGCTTCCCCCAAAAAGGCAAAATCGATGTATGGAAAGTTTTGTAGAAAATCAATGGAAGATAAAGAAGGATGTGGTCCACCTGAAATTGTTATAATATCTGAATACATTCTTTTTATAGCCATAGATAATATTTTGACATCATTATAATCCGTACTGAACATCTTGAAACCTACAACATTTGGTTTGTGATGTTCAATAAACTCAATAATATGCTTAAGTCTTAAGTTATTGTTGGAAAGGTCAAGAACAGAAATGTTTGGGAAGTTAGATTTTTTCAGCGAAGTTATCAAGAATGCTAAACCTGCATCTGGACTGATAGATGACTTATATAAAACTTTACTGTATGGCTTAATAAATAAAATTTTCATTCTTTAAAACAATATTCTTTTTAAAGTTTGAGGATGAAGAATATGGTCAAGAGGTGTTCTCCTGTAACAAATGCAATGCTTGCAAACTTCGAATCCTTTTTTGGCAAGTTTTCTAATGTTGCGCATCTGAAGAGAATTCCATATTTCAATTAGCGTTTTTTCTCGAATATTACCTACTACTATTTTATCAAGTATAGGACATACACAAACATCTCCCCAAGGAAATATTTCCATATTCATCCAAGGGAACAGGCATTTTACTTTGCCCCTATCTTTATTTAAAGGCTTTTTTAATATTGGGTCTATGAATACAAAGAGATTATTCCTTTTACAAACACTTTTAATCAAACTCACATCTTTTTTTTGTAGCCTTGCATTTGTGCATTGCTTGCCTGCATCGGTTGTAAATTGTCCAGAATAAATATTTTCCTTCTTTAAAAATTTTTCCGTTTCTTTAATTGCATCTTCTGGGATAAAACAAGTGTGAATTAAGGAAAGTTCATCAATTTTGAAAGTTCCTAAGAGTTTTATTAATTCTGGAAGTTGAGAAATATTATCATTAGAAACAATCGTATCTATTAAAATACGAGGAAATTTTTTTGAGTATTTTTCCTTTGCTTCTTTCAAATTTAGGATTCCCTGTGTTGTTCTCTCAAATGCATTTTCAACTCCTCTAAATTTGTCATAATATTCTTTGGTGCCATCAAGTGAAATCCAAATTTCTTTTAAGTCAGAGAAAACAAGTGCTTTAGCAATTTCAACACTTATTAAAGAAGCATTTGTATTAACTCTTACAATCTTAATTTTACTTGATGCGTATTCAACTATTTCAATTATGTCGGGATGAAGGAATGGTTCACCACCACTAATAATTAGAGTTGGTATACCTAATTGTGCAGAAGAATCAATAAGTGATTTTATCTCTTTTAATGATAGATTAGGTAGTGTATTTTTGTATAGCCCGCTCCACAAAGAGCATACTTTACACCTGTAATTACACTCATCTATTAGTATAAAAAAAATTTCAAGAGGTATTCCTGCGTAAGTAGAGCCAGTAAGGTAAGAAAGAGCTGAAAATAGTTTTTTTGTAAAACTTGGCATTACCTTTCCCAATATACACTTTTCATTTTAAAAGCAAAACAAAGAGCTTCCTTAAAACTTGCACCAATTGAAATAAAACTCTCTATAGAATAACCAATAAAATACAGCAGATCTAATAAAAAATTTGACTTTAAATGGATTAAAATTTTTATGAGAGGAGTTAAAACGGGAAAGACAACTGCATAAAAGAACAATTTTTGAATATTAATAACTTTTTGAGTTTCTTCCTGAAACAAAACTGTTTTCCAAATACTCATAGGTCCTATTTTTTGAATATTTTTTTCGCTTGTAAGGCCTAATTTTAATGCATAATGTGCTAAGTCCGTTCCTGGATAAGGTTGAAAAATTGCAGAATGGGGTAATGTTTTCATTGCTATATTTAAATTAACCGTTTTTAGTGCAGAATTTAAATTCTCATTAGGTATGTTAAACATATTTGATACATACATTTGAATACCATACTTCTTAAGTAATCGTGCTGAGTTGAGGTAACAAATATTAGGTATATTTTTCTTTAGAATATTAATTCTTAAATCTTCATCACCCGTTTCAAGCCCAATTAGAACTCTTATACAACCTGCCTTTTTTAATTCTTTAACGATATTTTCATCTAACTCATCCGCTCTTCCACCACAAAAGAAAGGAATGTTTATTTGCTTTTTAAAGAGGGGTAGAAATTCTAAAACCCAATCTTTGTTTAAAGTAAAATCATCATCATTAAAAAAAATATATTTAGGTTTGCTTTGTGATATAACTGTCTTTATTTCTTCAATAACAGCCTCAGGATTCCGTCTTCTAACAAATTTACCCTTTTTGCTATAAAGCCTCAAAGCTACATGGTTGAAACAAAAAGAACATTTGAATGGACAACCTCTTGAAACACGAAATAATTGCGTTTTTTTGTTTTTAAAAATTTTGTATTTTTCATATATCTTCCTATCAGGAAAGGGTATAGTATCTAAATCTTCAATAAGTCTTGATAAATCATTTTTAATAATCTCTTCCCCTTTCTTTATCCAAAAATTTTCAACTTCGCGTGGGGAGAGATGATTTTCAAAATAACTTATAAACCTTACAATTGCATTTTCTCCTTCACCTCGGCATATTGCATCAATAGGCTGCTCATTTATAAATTCTGGATAAAAAGTCGCATGTGGTCCCCCGGCTATCACTACTGTTCCTTTTAATGCTTTTATTTCTTTTGCAACTTCTAATGCCCATTTTTGACTGCCAGTTGTTAATGAAAATGCAACTATGTCAGGTGAAAATTGAACAATTTCCTTTAGAAGTTTTTTTTTATTCTCATACAATAGTAATGTTGTGTTGTGATGAGCTTTTTTAAGGCAGGATGATAGATACATAATGCCAAATTTCATGTACCAGATGTTGTCTAAAAATACAATTTTTGCCATAACTTTTAAATATCAACTACAAATTCGCTTTTCTGTCTTTTGGGGAACAACCTTTTAAAGACATTGCAAAGGTATAGAATGAGCCCAGTAGCATCCTGATTTTTTAGGAATATTGGTATTTTTGACAATCTTAAATAAAATTTCAGAAATCCTTTCCTTTGATATGCTTCAAGGTCTGTCGCCGTTAAACCAATTATATGGTATGAGCTTGAACTCCACCTTGAGTAGATGTTTTTGTCTGAAATTTTTATATAAGAACCTTTTCCCTCTTTTGCCATTTTTTCAACTTCAGTTCCTGGAAAGTGCATCAATATTGGAAATGTTGCAATTGTAGGATTTAATTTTAATGCATATTCTATCGTTTTTTTAAGTGTTTCTTTTGTTTCGTTTGGATTTCCAATAAGCATTGAAACAGTAGTCTTAATGCCTGCTTCATGAGTAATTTTTATGGAGTGTTGAGTTACACTAAAATCTATTGTTTTTTTTATATTGTTTAAGATTTCATAACTTCCACTTTCAGTACCATAAACTATCATGTCACACCCTGCTTTTTTCATTAAATTTAATATTTTTGAGTTTACTCTGTCAACTCTTGTAAGGCATTCCCACTTTACTTTATTCCCAATATTCTTTTTAATCATAGATTCTAAAACTTCTGTTACTTTTTCTTCATTAAGTGTAAAAGTGGAATCCGTGAAAGTTAAATATTTAGCATTAAAGTTAAGAACATCCCAATCGTTTATTTCTTCAGCCACTTTACTTCCTTTCCTATACCGCATTTTTTTATCTTCAGCTATTTTACAAAAAACACATTTATAAGGGCAACCTCGGGAAGCATGAACCGTTAGCCACAAGGGTTTATACCCTATAGGTAACTTATTTGTGGTAAAAAACAAGTTCCAAGCTGGAAATGGCAATTCATCAAGATCGTTAACCCCTGGAGCTTCTCCATTAAAATGAACTTTGTTTTCATATCTGAAAGCAAGTCCAGGAACCTCAAAAAAAGATTTTCCATTTCCTGCTATAGAAGTAATTAATTGAGGTAAAGAAATTTCCCCCTCCCCACTAAGTAAAAAATCAAAGGCAGGGTATGTATTTAGTGTTTCTTCAGGCAATGAAGTGGCATGAACATTTCCTATTATTGTTTTAATGTTGGGATATTTTCTTTTTATCTCAGTTGCAAAAGTTACAGCTCTTTCTAAATGTGGCGTTAACACAGAAAAACCAAGTATATCAGGTTTTTTATTCTCAATTATTCTCATCAATCTTTTGCCCCCAAGATTCTCATATCCACTATAAATTAACTCTACATCATAACCCCTTTCTTTTAAAACAGCCCCAAGGTATGCAATACCAAGAGGAAAAGGCACATATCTTTCTCTTATATGTCTCGCAAAAATTGGTGGAACAGGAGGAGTAATAATTATTATTTTCATTGTATAAGTCTATTTTCCCTGAACCATTGAATTGTTTTCTTCATTCCAGTTCGAATGTCCACAGTAGGCGAAAAATTTAATATTGTTCTTGCTTTGGAGATATCATATATATTGTTCTCAACAAAAAATCTTATTCTACTCGGGAATAAAGGTGGAACGATATTTAAAAAATTGCAAAACTTTTCACATAGAAAAGATAGAATTAAAAATGGATAGTAAGGTAGGGTTAAATTGGGTAAAGTAGTATTCAACTCTTTAGCGATTGAGCAAATGTATTCTTTTAAAGTAATTCTTTCTTCTCCTGCAATTAAAAATATTTCCCCTCTACTTTTTTCATTCTCTAAAATTCTCATTATAAAGGCAACAACATCACCAACATAAACAAGTTGTATAATATTATTGCCGCTTCCTATAAAAAAAAACATTCTTCTTTGTATAAGATTAATAATTCTCAGTAATCTCTGATCACCTTCACCATAAATAAGAGAGGGTCGAATAATAGTAATGGGTAACTTGTTTTCTTTTGAGAATTTTAAAATGTATTCTTCTGTAAAGGCTTTTGATTTCTCGTAAATGTCATCTTTATTAAAAACATATGGAGAGTTTTCGTCTACTTTTTCTCTGTCTTTATTGCATGTGACACGGGCAGAACTACAATAGATAAAATGTGTTACTTTGTTTTTTGTAGATTCATTTAACAAATTAATGGTCGATTTTACATTTATATCCCAAATATCTTTCTTTTTACTTATTTTACTCTGGTGTCCTACCGCTAAATGAATAACAGTTTCTATCCCTTTGAGTGCCCTTTTTATGACATCTTCATTTCTTATATCCCCTACTATAAAGTCTAATCTTTGACAACCTATATTATTTATATCATTTTCATTTTTTATTAAAACTCTTACATTGTATTTACCACATACAAGTTTTTTTATTAAATGTGACCCTAAAAAACCAGTTCCACCTGTAACAAGAATCATCTTCATTCCATCTTAAAAACTAATTTGAGGCTATTGAAAATATAAATCTCCACATTTTTAATCCTGAAACTAACCAACGAGGATTTTTTAGTAAAAT
>FWPV01004435.1_pt1 | contig 29902 bp, 32 predicted proteins | sample 2228371 | NCBI WGS metagenome assembly FWPV01 (sample SAMEA103939776, study PRJEB20133) | metagenome | reverse complement strand
TCGCAGGCTCATTGCTCGCAAGTTGACCCTGGACAGAAGTGACCTCTATGCCTTCCTGGACACCGCTGCTTGAGTCTTGCGTAACTTGAGTAGTATGTCAAGCCTGTCCCCTGACCCCTGTTCCCTACTTGATCCAAAATAGGTGAAGTGTTCAGGCAAAGATGGCGTAACTCACGGCACAGCCCAGAGCGCCGTACAATGGCCGGGTGCCGTTGTCTTTGAAGTTGCGGGGCGCGCTTTACTATTTTGGGTTCTGGGGGGCCAATGGGCTCTATCAGGGCTTCCTGGCGGTGCATTTTCGGGAGCTGGGCCTGAGCCCCACGCAAATTGGCCTGGCTATTGCGCTGTTTCCGCTGTGCAGCTTGCTTTTTAGCCCACCGGTAGCCGCCTGGGCCGATGCCCGCCAGAAGCGGGTGGCGGTGCTGATGGCTTCGCTGCTGGCTTTGGCCCTGTCGCTTTTGGGCCTGTATTTTGCCAGGGGGTTTGGGGGGGTGTTGCTGGGCATGGCGGCCCTGGGGCTTAGCCTGGCGTTGGTGGCCCCACTAGCCGACAGCCTGATTGGGCGGATGGCCAGCCGGAATGGCCTCGAGTATGGCCGCATGCGCCTGTGGGGCAGCCTGAGCTTTGCCCTGGCTTCTGCGCTGGCGGGGCTGGCCTGGGCCCAGGTGGGGTACGAGGCCATGTTTATCGTGGCGGCGGTGGCGACCCTGCCCCTTGTGGCCCTGGCGCGCGCCCTGCCCGAAGTGGCCGCCGCCGAAGTGGGCCGGGGCAGCTTGCTCCACACCCTGCACGATTTGTTTCGGCATGACCGGGGTACCCTGTTGCTGCTGGCAAGTGTGCTGCTGATGGGGTTTGGGGTGGGGCTGGCAGCCCCTTTTCTGGGGTTGGCCATACAGGACCGGGGCGGGGCTGCTACCCTGGTGGGGCTTTTGTATGGCACCATCGCGCTGGTGGAGATTGTCACCATGCGCTACGAGCAGAGGCTCTCGCGCTGGCTGGGCGACGCTGGGGTGCTGATGCTTTCCGCCGGGCTCTATGCCCTGGCCTATATCGGGATGGCCCTGGCCAGCAGCCCCGCGCTGATGCTGGCCTGTGGGATGGTGGTCGGGATGGGGTTCGGGCTCTTTTTCGTGGGCTCGGTGCGGATTGTGGACGCCCGCGCTCAGGCCCATCAGGTCAGCACCCTGCAAAGCCTGCGCAATGGGCTGGCTTTTGGCCTGGCTCATTTGATTGCCGGGCCAGTGGGGGGTGCGCTCTACCAGGCCCAGGGGCCTGGGGCGCTGTTTTTGCTGGTGGCGTTCTTTTTCTCGCTGGCCTTCTGGTTGCTGTGGGGGGCTCGAGGCGCCATCAACACCCCGCCCCATGCCCTGACCCAAAGCAAAACCCCGGCCTGAGAACGCTTGCCCAAATATTTACAGGAACCGAATTACGCCTGGTGCGGCTAAGGCGAGACCCATAAGGCGACAGGTATTGCCGCGCACACAGCTTACTCCCAAACAAAAGCGAGCAGAAGTACGACGAGAGGCCATGCGACGGCATTTACACCGATGTATTCTCAACAGGTCGCTAGAGGTTTCTGACCTACACGAAGACAAACCAAAGACAAATACTTAGTCCCCGCCAACGGCTAAAAAAAAGCCCTTCAGAAGCCACTCTAAGACGGGCATGAATCATTGCAAATAACAGAAAGCGAGGTGTCTCTGTGCCGTCACCTCGAAAGGCAATGCTTGTGTTGTCTGAGGAAGGAGGTGGTTCATAGAAAGAAATCACTTTGGCAACGTTTGATTTTTCCTAGGTCGTGCCCCCTGAAGCCCTTAAGTTTCTTGAAGGAGATGAAAGTATGACGGAAACCCTTGCAGTACGAAAGGAATTGGTAGCTTTACCAAGCTTGCTCGAGTTGCAGCCCCTTGAGGAACTAGCAGTTTTGGACGACGAGAAAGCTTGGGGGATTTTAGTCGGTTTTATAATGGCAGTTTGCGGTGGACTTTAATCGCCCTTGTTGTAATGAGGTGAATCTTATGGACAAGAATAGCAATGACCTTACACCAACCAACCCGCAAGACATCACTCTGATCGAGCTTGAAGATATAACCACGCCCTGGAATTGGGGTGAATTTTTTGACGGTGTTGCGATTGGGATCGCTATAGGAGCAGTTCTTTGCGGGGGGATGTAAAGAAAGCACCGCCCTACTTGTGCCCTAGGAGATATGTTTCGCGCTCCTAGGGCGCACCATTACGAGGTAATAAATGTGATGAGAAGCAAACATGAGGCTACCTTGGGTGCAAGAAAACCGCACTGGGGAGAGATCATCATGCTGGGCAATGCCGAGGCTGGAATCGTGGGTATGGGTCAAAATTTTTTCCGCGTAAACCGCAACGTACACGCTGCTCTGGCCAACCTCGCAAGCCAGCAGATACCGGCGGACCGTGAAGCAACCATATCTGCACTTAGCAAAGTCTTTCCCCAGACCGAGGCCATGTTTCTTGCGGATCGATTGCTTGAACTTCTGGCGCAACAGAGGAGTGTGGGTATCGCTGCTCGCGTCTGGGCCGGGCTCCGATCAGGCTTCATCAAGTTCCCCTTATGGCAGCCATCAGAGGCATTCACCAGAGCCCTCGAGGGTCGTGTACTAAAACCGATACTTGTTACCCTTTTTGCTGCCCTTGCCCTCGTGGCCGTTTTAGTGGCTTTCAAAGGCATGCCCTCTTTGCCGAGTCTGACCCAGTTTAGCTGGCAGGACACTTTGTTTCTTTGGTGCATCCTAACACTCACAACAGTCTGGCACGAGCTGGGCCATGTTGCTGTAGCAGCACACTTCGGCGTGCGCACACGGAGTGTGGGTATCGGGCTTTTCTATCTTCAACCTGCAGGCTATGCTGACGTTACAGAATCCTGGGTTAAGCCCGCAAGGGTTCGGGCAGTCATTGCGCTTGGCGGGATGCTCTTTCAGGCAGTTCCTCTCCTGGCCGCCGCTGCTGCATGGGTAGCCACCCAGCACCATCTCCTGGGGGCATACAGCATCGCAAACTTTGCAGCTATTGCCCTCAATCTTGTTCCTTTCGTACGCCTGGACGGGTATTGGCTACTCTGCCACCTGCTCGACCAGCCAAACCTTCGTCAGCGAACGTTGGCACACCTGCGCTACTTGCTGACCCGTCGCGGCCAGCCTCAGTTTACTGATGCTGCTTCCGGCCTGGCCGGTGTGTTTGCGTTCTTCTCAGTGGTCTTCGCCTTCGGGCTGTACCTGAGTGTTTTCGCTACCCTCGCAGCTGCCCTTGGAACGTAGGCGGGTCGAGGAAACCTGGATGTGATTTTGGAGAGCTCAAATATGCGTACACCAATGTTCGTAAACCCCTACCGCTTCCGTGCGCGTCTGGATAAACATCTTCTCCTGGGAGCGGTTAACCAATCTGTGCAGATACCATACCGGCCCGCCCTCGAGGTGCTTGAGCAAGGCGAAGAGGTGATTTTCCCTCACCCGGAGATCTCCGAAAGCGAGTGGCAGTGGCTCGAGCAGGAGCGGTATATCGTCCACTACAAGATTGCGAGGGACAACCGCTACGCGCGGCAACTCGGGTTCTTTGGCTTCTGGCCAGGAGACCCCCACCAACGCCAGCAGCGCCTAGCAGCGGCCCGTGTGGCCATCCTTGGAGTAGGAACCCTGGGTACGCAGGTGGCCTATTTGCTTACGGCGGCTGGCGTAGGGCACCTGGTGCTATGCGACCAGGATGTAGTCGAGCCATCCAACCTCAGCCGCCAACTGCTCTTCGTGCAACAGGATATTGGCAAGCCCAAGGTACTCGCAGCCCGTGAGCGGTTGGGCCTGCTTAACCCAACCACCCGAATAACAGTTTTCCACGAGATGCTCGACTCCCCCAGTCAGATAGAGCAACGTGTTGCAGGTTGCGACCTGATAGTCCGAGCTGTAGACACGCCACAGGACATCGCTTTCTTGATTGACGAAGCTGCTACCAAGCACGGAATCCCTCACGTTGGTGCGGGGTTGCTCGAGACCTGGACGATGGTTGGCCCATTTGTTGACAGTCGTTACGGCCCTTCTTTACGCGAGCTAATCACGCCGCCCGAGTTCGTGCGCAGCCCCTACAGAGAGATACCGGTTTTCGGACCCACGGCTTTCTGGGCTGCGTCTTATGTCGCCGGCGATGCCCTGCGCTACCTTGCAGACCTGGGCCAGCCCTGGACTGCGAACCGGATTCTATACCTGGATGGCCGCAGCGGCCAGATGTACACCCGCGATTTGCGTTCTGATGTAGCCTCTGGAGGTAAAACGTGATTCCCTGGTTGATCGCCATCCTGGGCGCAGTCAGCGCACTGGGAACAGCCGCTGGGTTGGGCGGGCCACCCATCCTTGCAGTCGGGCCGATCGGAGCGGCCCTGTGCGGATTGGTGGCGTGGGCAGTACGCCGTACAAGCATCGAGGCTAGCCTGTGGGTAGTGGCCTGGTCGGTTGGCTGGACAGCTGCCGCCCTTGCGTCACAACTCCCTACCCTTTACAAAAGCCTCGGAATTTTGAGCTTACCTGGGGTTTTAGTAGTTTTACCGCTGTATTCATTGGTTATGTTCATTGTTGGCTGGGCAGTAGGCGTCGCCCCACGGTATCTGCGTTGGCCTACGAACTAGCCGCAGGGCAATTTCCTTACGTAAAATCCTCTAGAGGTGATTGCAATGAACGGAGGAACCAAGGCAAAGCGCCATTGGAAAGAAAATGTGACCAGAATAGTGATATCGCTAGCTGCGCTCGCTCTCGTAGCGCAAAATGCCGATACCATGGTGAGGTGGAATTCGGGGTTGTCCGTGGCAGTTTGGTTCATTGCCCTGTTCTTAATTTGCCTAAACACCGGGCTCGCGGTGTTGGATTTGCTCCGTGGTGTGCTCAAGAACAAACCTACCAATCTCGACTAGCTCCGAACGGAGCGAAGCGAAGTGAGGAATCTGGTATTGGTATGTAGTGGGAGAGCGGCAATATCGCTACCTTGACAAACACTGCTGCCTGCGAAAACGAGTAGAAACAACCAGATGTGCCTTACCGAGGTCAGGCACGGCTTTCTGCGTTGCGTTTCGGCCCAAACACACGTCCTCTTTGGGGCGCAAGATACCTGGCCCGGTTAAAACCAGCGTCGGGCACTATGTTGCACCGTGGCAGGTTTGCGGGATGGTCTGGCGCAGCGACCGCGTGCCTGGCGCAATTCCCTTAGGGAACTTCGGACGGGTCTGGTAAATAAACCACGTAGGCACTTGACCGCACGGTTCGATAAGGCTCCGTGCAGTTAGGCTTTTGCTTTTCGGCAACAGCAGGCAGCCGGTTGCCAAGCGAACTCTGGCGTCACTGTCTCGGAGACATTGCGGAGACGGGAGAAGTAGTTGCTAGCGTTCCTGGGCTGTTTCTGGGTACCTCCTACGCTGTCAGAAACTCGCTGCCAACCTACCGGCGAGCTGCAATGCGAGGGAGGTAACCAAGATATGAGAAAGAAACACTTCGGTTTTCAAGCTGCTGGGTTGATCTCGGCTCTGGCCAGCGTTGCGTTGGGCACGGCAGCAATAGCGGGGTGGGGTTTAGTCGAACGACGCGATTTGCAAAATGCATCTCTTCAACCACCTCTGATTAGCGAAAGGAAACCCGTATTCCAGCCCGAACCGCTGCCCTGGCCCCGGCCGGTGCCCATCCCGCGCCCCATTCAACCCTTGGAACCGTTACTAGAACTGCAGTTGGCCTGGCAGGATTTTTACCCGGCGTAGGGCAAAACTTTGAGGGTTGAGTCTTTGCTCAGAAGGCATCTGTGAATAACCTGCACCACCACAAAGCTGTGCTCATGGCCCTCGAGACCATCCAAGCGATGTTCCGCCGGGCCCCCCATACCCAGACCTGGACTAGCCTCCAGGTTTCCCAGGGAGAAATGCTGACCGCGTTGGCCAAGGAGAGAATTGAGACCGGCCAGGAAATTATGCCTATCCTGACTCAACTGCGTCAGCTCGCTAGCAGCCTCCAGCCTCCAGAATCGGCAGTGGTTGCAGCCTCGCTCGAGGCCTTGACTAATTGGTGCGAAGGGAATCGTGCTTAAGGAGGGTTTATGTATATACACGAGCTGTACCTGCGAGAGTATGCCGAAACAAAGCTGGCCCAGTTGCACGGCGAGGCACTCACCCAACAGCAAACTCGAGGGAAAACCGCCTGGTGGCACACGGTTGATGCACGAGCCCTGGCCACGAAGTTGGTATGGCTCAAGTCGCTCTGCTCATTCTTTTGGCGGGCGTAATGTAGCCCGGCAACACTTTTCGCCGGCCCCCAACCCGGGGGCCAACTTTATTCCGCCCTTCACAGACGTTGCCGCCCGCGAAAACGCGAAGGGGCAAGCAGACCGTACCTCTATCTCACCCAGTCTCCGAACTCACGGGTCAAAGCGGGATCTGGTTCGGCCCCGTACTCATCGTTTAGCATTCGCACCAGCGCGCGGTACACGACTTTTGCCCTGCGGTCGTCGCCGAGCCGCCGCAGCACCCGCAGCAGCTTGATGTAGGAGGCCTCGGCGAGCGGATCTAGCTCAACCAGTTTTTGGAAAGCCCAGGCCGCGCGGCTGGGGTTCTCTTGCGCCAGAATCTCACCCAGCGAGCCGGCGGCGGCCAGGGCAGCGTCGAGGGCGCGGGTTCGGATGGGCTCCACCCAACCGGCCTCGGCTTCGGGCAAAAAAGGGCCACGATAGAGATCTATCGCTTTTTCCAGGTCTTCGGGTTTGCCGAGCGCCAGCAACCGTTCTAGCTCCAGCACGTCCACCTTCACCTCAAACCGCTTGGAAAGCCGGTATATGCCGTCTTCGAAGGGCACCGGGTCGAAGTCCATCAGGGGATGGCCGGCCAGGGCAGCCCGCAGGCGGCGAACCGATATCTTGAAGTAGTCTATGTGCCGGTAGTCGTTCGAGCCATCCCACAGCGCGTCCACAATTTGCCCGCGGCTCCCCGCGCCGTTGAGGGCCAGCCAGGCCAAAATTTCACGCGCCTTGCTGTTTGGAACCCGTATCGAAGCACCCTCTAGCTCGACCGCGAACCCCCCCAGGGTGGTCACAACCACCTGTAGGTTTGGCCTAGTGGGTTTCTCCCTCGATACGCCGACCCCCAGGGCCATGTCGTAGTAGGCCTGGGGCAGCCCGAGTGGAAGCATTGCCTCGAGCGCCCGGCCCAGCGCAGGAGCATCTGTCCCCAGCACCCCCGCAGTGCCCAGCCGTTCGATGGCTTGGTTGAGGTTGCGAACCCGCGTCGCGTCCAGGCGACCCTCCCGGCGGGCAATCTCGGCAAGGTAGAAGTGGCTTCGCACCACCCGATCCGGTGGCAGGGGCAGCCGCAGTGCGGCCTCGAAGAGCTCCTTGGCGCGTTCCGGCTGGCCCTTGTAATAGGCGTAAATGGCTTCGTAGAAGAGAGCTTTGGCTTCTACTTCGTGCTTGGCCGATAGTGGAACCGCTCTGGCTCGCGTCACCCAGGCCTCGGCGCCCTCGAGATCTCCCAGGTGGCAGCAAACCTCGGCGAGTTTATATGAGATCCGCTGTTCATACATCCAAAAGCTGAAGTCTGCGTTCTTCTCCAGCGCCATGAGCAGACAGTCCCGGGCCAGGGCAAACTCACCCAGCCAGAGGTAGGCATCGGCCTTGCTTTCCCACGCATGTGGGGAGTTTCTTGAGCTTTCACCCTCCAGTAGGGCCAGCGCCTGGTCAAGGTAGCGGACTGCTTCCCGGGGCTGGTTGGACAGGCGGTAGAGCTCGGCTAGGCTGAGGTACAAGCCGACCTGTCCGGCGCTAAGGTTTAGCTCTCGGAATATATGCAGTGCCTGAAGGAAAAGAGGCTTGGCCTCCCCTTGCCGGCCGAGCTCGCACAGCACTGCGCCCAAGATTTCCTTGGATTTGGCAAGTTCAAGCAGGTCTCCCTTGGACTCCGCCCACGCCACACACCCTTGCGCCAACTCCAACGCCCGTTCAAAGTCCCCCAGAAAGCAACTTGCATTTGCAAGGGCTCGCCGCAGGCGGTTTTCTAGCAGGTCGTTACCCCCCTGGGCAAGACCCTGTTCGGCCAGCCGAGCCACCTGCTCGTAGTCGCACTTGCGCACGGCGCACAACCCCAGCGCAAAGTACCCCCGCCTGTCCGAGATGCCGGCGGCGCTCAGTTTTTGCGCCAGGGTCTCGCCTCGCTGGGGCTGGCCTTGTTCGATGTAGGCCACCACCAGTGCCCACCCCAGCCCTTCGGAAAGGTGGTTCTCGGGAAATTCTCCCAGCACCTGCTGCACCAGCCCGAATTCCCAGCGAACCTCGAGTTGGGGTATCACCTGTTCGGCCAGCCGCCGGGCATCGTCAAAGCACTTGGCCTTTAGGTAGTGCCGGATGGCCGAAAGAAGGTTTCCGGCTTGTTCGGCCAGTTGAGCCGCCAACCGGAAAAGCTCCCGTCGGCGGGCGGGCCGTTTCCGTAGGCGGACGTCCAGGGCCTGGAGCAGAAGCGTGTGTGGGCGGTAGATCCCGTCCGCGACCGGAACCATCGGCAGGCCCGCGTCCCGGAGGCCCTCGAGCCACCCCGCCGGCAAGGCAACCCCCAGGTCTTCCGCATGCGCCTCGCTCCATACTTCCAGAACCGAGAGTTCGGGCAAAGACGCCAGTAGCTTGGCGTCCAGGGTGTCCAGCATCTCGTGGATGAGCTTTTCCGGGGCGGTTTGTACCGAGACCCCCCTCCCAACCAGGGCCAGCCCGGCGGGCCATCCGTTGAGCCGCCGGTGCACCTCTTTTGCGTCACCCTGGTATCCAAAGCTGGCCAGGTAGGCTTCGGTTTCCTCCAGGCTGAAGAGCAGCTGCTCGGGACTTAGGATTCGTACCCGACCCTGCGCAAGCATTCGCCCCAGGCGGAGCTTAGGCTCACTGTAGCTGCTCAGGATGACCTGGTGCCCCTCTGCAAGACCGGTACAAAAAGCCTCCATCCAACGTGCGGCCTCGAGCCCGAGGTGCTGGGCCTGGTCAAGCACCATGCGCAGGTTGCTGGCGGAGTCGTTCAAGTCCTCGGCCAGGGCTTGAGCGCTGACCTCGGGTATGGGGTGGTCGAGGGAGGCTTCGAAACGCTCGAGGTTCAACCAAGGCGCGGCGGTCTTGATGCTGCTTCCGAGCGAGCGCGCCAACGTGCTGGGGTTGGCATCTTCTTCATCCAGGGTCAGCCAGGCCACGCTGGAGTCCGTAGCCCTGGCCCACTGGGCCAGGGTGGTTGTCTTGCCAAAACCAATGGGGGCCGAGAAGATTAGCACGCTTAGGTCGGAAGCCCGTTCAATCTCCTCGACGAGGCTCGAGCGCGTCAACTCTCCCTTCAAAGCGCGGGGAATGGAGAATTTCCTCTCTGAATCTTGTTTTGGCTCATACCGCATGGTTTGCTCCGTTGCTCAATAAAGACCTTTGCGTCAAATATCACTATAGTTTGTACACTTAGCTCAATTTTATAATACAAACACAGTCCAACGTTTCTTCGGCTCAACCCGGCTGTACCCAACCTGACGGCTGACGCTTTTTTCGCCGACCGTCAGGTAAGGATGCGCTCTATCACGCTCTTCACGGACGTTGCCGCCAACGAAAACGAGAATACGTCTAGGCCCAGACGCATGTTCCCGAGTTTCCGGGTGGCAACTGTTCTGTCTGGGACAGAGGATTTTTGATTCTTAGGAGGCTCTTTTTATGTGAAGAGCGCACTAAAAGATTGCCACTTAGTGTTAGACCCTCTTTAACCAGTATCAGACCCGGTTTGCCCCCACGGGCCAGGGCCCCTCTCGCCCATGCCCTGACCCAAAGCAAAACCCCGGCCTGAAAGCCGGGGCGAGGGAGGAGCGCATTCAGGTCGCTTTTCCCCGGGTATTGACTTTGAACACCGCCCAGATGGGGCAGAAGTTGAGGGTGGCGGTTACCGCCATAATTACCCCCAGCAACCCAAACACCCAGGCCCAGATGCCGCTGCTACCAAAAAAGGCGATTAGGAAAAACACCACCGCCAGGATGTAGCGAACCAACCGATCTGTGCTGCCTACGTTGGGAATCATAGTCCCTCCTTGTTGGAATCAAGCCTAGCAACCGAGGGTGGGTACAAATGCCCTGCGTGGCTCAGGCTTTACGCTGGGGTACCGGACAGGTGTTGATGCCCAAAAGAGCGTACAAGGGGCAGAAGCCAATGGCTGCCGTCAGCAGCATGACCGCGCCCAGCCCGACGGCCACGTAGACCCAGACCCCAGCAGCTATCGTAAAGGCCAGCAGGAAGAACACTGCTGCCAGCACCAGGCGAACGATCCGGTCGGCTGTACCTTCGTTGGGTTTCATAGTCTCCTCCTCGAGCCGGCGCGTTCGGGTTCAGGAATCGCACCGAATCTCTGCTGATAAGGTATACTCCATTTAGTGCTATTTCAATAGTGAAAATAGCGAAAAATAAACCAAGCCCCCCTGGAGCCACCATGAACACCCCCCGTCCCCTGATGGAATACCTCAAACAGCACGGCCCCAGCACCATCAAGGAACTGATGGCGCACCTGGGCCTGAGCGAGACCGCCGTGCGGCACCAACTGCACAGCCTGGAAAAAAGCGGCTGGCTGGCGCGGGAACAGCGACGCGAAGGCAAGGGTCGCCCGGCCACCGTCTACACGCTGACCCAGGCTTCGGAGGGCCTCTTCCCCAAACGCTACCCAGAACTGCTGGATGCGGTACTGGCCGAAGCGGAGCGAGAGCAGGTTCTCGAAAGGCTGCTGGAAGGGGTGGCCGAAAGCATGGCCGCCGAACTGCGACGCAAGCTACAGGGCCTCGAGGGCCCGGCCAAGCTCCGGGCCCTGCTGGCCCACATGGACTATGGCGACATGCTGGGCACCCTGGAGGAAACCCCGGCGGGGTGGGAGCTTAGAGCCTACAACTGCTTGTACTACGCCACCGGACAACGCTTCGAGCCGGTATGCGACCTGCCACCCAAGGTGATTACCAAGGCCACCGGCCTGCCCGCCGAGCGCCCCTTTTGCCAGCGGGATGGGCACCGGGCCTGCCACTTTCTCATTGCCAATCGTTCGCTATAGCGTAAGCATTTTTGACCCAGCGCCTCACCCTGAAAAATTTATGCTGGGTAGCGTATGGTCTCCTGGTTGCAGTCCTGGGTATATTCCAACTCTACTGGCCGCGATTTACGGATAGATTGGCTGCGGGGATTTTGCCTGTTCGCGATGGCCATTGACCACATTGGCGGCGAATCGTTTTTGTATGTTTTTTCGGGCCGGCTCAACTTTTACATCAGTGCTGCCGAGGGTTTTTATTTCATCTCGGGCCTCACCCTGGGTATCCTGGCCAGCCGCCAGACCCTCCTGCAATCCCTCGAGCGGGTTTTGTCGCGGCTGCTGGTGCTCTACCGTACAGCGGTTCTGATTGCCCTGGGCTTCATGACCCTCAGTCTGCTGGGGCTCAAGGTCTGGTACGACCCCTGGAACAAAGAACAAAACCTGCTGGAGTTCGTGGCCGGTGTTTTTACCCTGCAAGATGGCTACAACGGCTCAGAGATTTTAGGGCTGTATGTCTGGTACATGTTGTTCGCCCCCCTGGCCTTCTGGCTCCTGTATCGCAAGCAGGGCTGGCGGGTGCTGCTCGTTTCGGGGGTGGTGTACATCTTGAGTCAGGCGATACCCACCGTGGTAGGGGCCCCCATTGCCTCGATCTTCATGCCGGCGGCCTGGCAAATTTTGTTTTTTGTTGGACTGGTGGTGGGGTTCCACCGCCTCGAGCTAGCCCGGTTCTGGGCCCAAAGACCCCGGCTGCGCGATGGCTTGGGGGTAGGGGTTTTACTGACAGCTGCTGCGTTTATCGTGGTTCATGCCCAGGGCTGGCTGCCCTGGCTGGATCGTTCGGTGCTGGGCGATGCCAACACCGAACCATTGGTATGGCCCAGGTTGCTGTTGGTTGCGCTGTACCTGCAAGCCTTTTATATCCTGGTCACCTGGTTCTGGCTGCCGCTTTCCCGTGGGGTGGGCTGGTTCTTGATTCCCTTGGGCTCGGCCTCGCTGTGGACTTTTACCGCGCATCTCATCGCGATGGTTCCGCTCTACAACCTGCTCGACTATTGGGAGGTCACGCAGAACCCCTGGTTGGGCACCGGGCTACAACTGCTGGCCCTGGGGGGCATCTGGGCCTCTATCCAGCTTTATCGCCGGTGGCGCAAGGCAGGAGCCGCCGGTTAATTGCGGAAGGTATCGCAGCGGTTCGGGTCACCGCTCTGGAAACCCCGGTTAAACCAGCCCACCCGCTGCTCCGACGAACCGTGGGTGAAGGCCTCGGGCACCACATAGCCCTGCGAGCGGCGCTGGAGGTTATCGTCGCCGATGGCGCTGGCCGCCGCAATGGCCCCCTCTACGTCGCCGAACTCCAACAAACCCCGCCGCTGGGCGTAGTGGCCCCAGACCCCGGCCAGGCAGTCGGCTTGCAACTCCAGGCGCACCGAGAGCTGGTTGGCCACCGTCTGGCTGCTGCGGGCTTGCTGGGCGCGCACTTTGTCGGAGATACCGAGCAGGTTCTGGATATGGTGGCCGATCTCGTGGGCAATCACATAGGCCTTGGCAAAGTCGCTGGTCTGTCCACGGGTCAGGCGCTCCATCTGATCAAAAAAGCTGGTATCGAGATACACCTTGGCATCGCGGGGACAGTAAAAGGGCCCCACCGCCGCACTGGCATACCCACAGGCCGACTCCACCTGGCCGTCAAACAAGACCAGTTGCGGGGGCCGGTAGCCCTGGATCATCTGTCCCCAGGTGTCTTCCAGATCACCCACGATGGAGCGCACAAACTGGCCATCCCGGTCATTGGCGGGCGGGTTTTGGGGGGCTGGGGCGGTGGTCACGGGCCCAGCCTGGAGTTGGGAAAGAATATCGGCAGGGTTCACCCCAAACAGCAAGCCCCCCAGCAGGGCCAGTATCACCGCTCCAATGCCGATGCCAGCCGGGCCTCCCATGCGGGGGCTGCGTCCCCGGCGGTCTTCCACATTCTGGCTCTTACGCAGGTCTTCCCATTTCATACTTCAGGCCCCCAATCGTTCTTGAATTTGCCTCAAATGATGCCGCTCGTGGTAGACCAGGGTTTGCAGCCAGCCCAGGGCGGTCAGATCGCCAAAAAAGGGGTGCGCGTAGGTGGGCGGGTGCGCCAAACGTTCTCCGCTCTCGGCCACCTCGGCCAGCACCCGCTCGCGCACGGCTTGCAGACGTTCCAATAGCACCGCAAGGGGCAGGCCCCCCTTGGGCTCCATCAGGGGTGGGGCCAGGGGGCGGCCATCGGGGCGGGTCTGACCTGGAGGGGAAGGGGGAAAGGGCTCGGCCTGGCCCAGCCCTACCTTGCGCAAACGGCGAATGATTTTGCCTGCCGACTCTTCCACCAGGGATATATGCTCCAGCACCTCGGCAACGCTCCAGACCTCTGCACTGGGCCGCCGGGAAAGCTGTTCGTCGGAAAGGCTGCTCACCAGATGCAACAACTCTCGCCTCGAGCGCTCCAGATGCTGGAGACAATTCACCGCGTCGCCAAAGCGAGCCAGCCGCTCCTGTGCTGCCGACATGCCGGTATTCTACCGAACGGGGGAAATAAAACACCATGAGCAGAAAACCCCAAGGCTGATCGTGGATGACGAGCCTGTAGCCGAATATCACAAAAAAGGCGACCCCGCAGGGTCGCCTGAAGGGATCGCATTCGGCCCTAGGCCTTATCGAAGGCTTCACGCAGCTTGCTACTCAGGGGGAGGGAGATCAGGCCCTTGAGATAGAGTTCGTGTACGGCATCTACCCCGGCAATCTGTTGCAATTGCTCCAGGGTCACCTGTACATCATGGCCCGGCAAGCGAACCTTGACCTGGTTCATGGTGCCCGGAACCCACTCGCACTGGATACCTCCCACGGTTGCCACCCCCTGTTGAAGCCTCTGCATGTCTACCTCCCTTACCGCCGAAAGAGACCCTTACTTTGTACAGTGTTTATAGCCTAACGAGAGTTGATTGCAGTAGTGAGAAATGTCCCACCATTGGTAATAATCTAAACGAGTTGTTGTAGACATTATTCTAGTGGGTTTTTATGAGGATTGGTTCAGAAGCGTCAAAGCATCCTGGGGAACCCTTCGCCTGGAAGCGAATGGAATCATTTCGAAGTACTTTGCCAAGGGATTGGCAACCCTCGAGGGAGTGCGGGTAAGATACAGGGGTTATGGTCTCTATTGACTTATCTGGCAAAAAAGCCCTGGTGATGGGCGTGACCAATGAGCACAGCCTGGGCTGGGCCATTGCTGAAAAACTGTATGCTGCGGGTGCCGAAGTGGCCTTTAGCTATCAAGGGGAGCGACTGCGCGAAAAGCTGGAAAAAATGACCGCAGGCCGTCCCCACCAACGTCTGTACGAAGTCGATGTAACCAACGAGACCGCTCTAAAAACCATGTTTGCCGACCTGGGGAGCGCTTGGGGAGGGCTGGATTACCTGGTGCACTCGATTGCTTTTGCGCCCCGTCCGGCCATGGAAGGGCGTTTTATTGACACCACCGCCGCCGACTGGAATACCGCCCTACAAGTCTCGGCCTACTCGCTGGTGGCGGTGGCCCGCGAAGCCGAGCCGCTCATGCGCGAAGGGGGCAGCCTGATCACCCTGACCTATTATGCTTCCGAGAAGGTGGTGCCCAAATATAACGTGATGGGCATTGCCAAGGCCGCCCTGGAAGCTAGCGTGCGCTATCTGGCTTACGAATTGGGAAAGAAGAACATCCGGGTCAATGCGGTCAGCGCCGGGGCTATCCGTACCGTGGCGGCCATGAGCATTCCCGGCTTTCGCAAGATGGTCGCCAAGTACAACGCCACCGCCCCCCTGGGGCGCATGATTACCCATGAGGAAGTCGGCAATCTGGGCTTGTATCTGCTCTCTCCCCTGTCCAGCGGAACCACCGGTCAGACGGTGTACGTGGATGCAGGCTACAGCATCATGGGCATGAGCTTTGATGAAGAAGCCTGACCTTCTTTCAGGCCATGCAAGAACGATACGAAAAGAAACCAGGTCAAGTATCTCCACGATAGAAACGTAATGGGTAGGGAAAGGGTGATTCACGAGGCTGCGCCGCTGCAAACCCCAGAATTCGCACTTTCGTTGAGCAGCAGGAAATTTCTATCGCGGGCGCACTTAGCCCATATTTTGAGCCACACGACTACAAGAAAGCCTTGTCCCGAACAGAACAGTGACCGCCTGGATGGGCAGCCACGTCCGTAAAAAGCGCGATAAACCCGCTTTAGTTTTTCATTACAACATGGTCGACGGCCTGGTCATCTGTCGAGACCCATGCACCAGCGCCTTAGCGGCGCTTGCGCCCGCCCTTTCCACCCCCCGGCTTTTTGCTGCCGCCACCGCCACCAAACCCCCCTGAGCCGCGCAGAAAGCTTTTGAGTTTGTTTTCAAACTCGGGAGCCTGGCGGGGCAAGCGCTTGGGCCGGGGGGGCTCGACGGGAGCCGGGGTGAGTTCCTTGATGGAGAGGTCGAGGCGACCCTTATCGTCACGGCCCAGCACCAGCACCGAGACCACATCGCCTTCATTCAGGTGGTCGCGGATGTTCTTGACAAACTCATGGGCCACCTGCGAGATGTGCACCAGTCCCGATTCCCCCGTGGGAAACTCGATAAAAGCCCCAAACTCCATGATTCGCGTGACGCGACCTTCTACGATTGCACCGGCTTCAAGCTCCATTCAGGCGTTCCTCCGAAACGACACGAAATCCCATAACACAAGTGTACTAAAGCTGTGGGGGATTCACGATGCTTCACTATATCATCTGGTCTTCAGTTCTTCGCCAATATCATCCCCTATTTTGTAACGCATTTCCAACACCTAACAAAAAAAGTGATATATTGGAAACACGGAGGAGTTCCAAATGATTGCAGACCGCCCCCAGAACTTGTGGTTCGAGCTAGACAGCGAGGAGCGCCAGATTATCGGTGCACTGCGGGATTTTTTGCAGGTCGAGGTAGCCCCCACAGCCACCGAGCGCGATGAGACGGGGGCGTTTCCCTTTGAGATTGTGAAAAAGCTGGGCGAGATGGGGGTCATGGGGGCCCAGGTACCCGAGCAATACGGCGGGGCGGGGCTGTCCACACGCATTTTTGCCCGCATCATTGAGGAAATTGCGGCGGTTGACGGCTCGCTCGCCCTGACCGTGGCCTCCCACAACAGCCTTTGCACCGGCCACATTCTGCTGGCCGGCAACGAGCAGCAGAAGCGGCAATTCCTGCCCCGGCTGGCCTCGGGGGAGGTGCTGGGGGCCTGGGGTCTGACCGAACCCGGCAGCGGCTCCGACGCCGCCGCCATGCGCACCAAGGCCGAGGAAACGGCTTCGGGCTGGGTGCTGAATGGCTCCAAGCAGTTCATCACCCAGGGGTCGGTGGCAGGCATTTATGTGGTCAATGCCCGCACCGACACCGCCCCCAGCGAAGAGAAAAAGCACCTGGGGCTCTCGGCAGTGGTGTTCGAGGCGCCCATCGCGGGCCTGCGCATCGGGCGCAAGGAAAAAAAGCTCGGACTGAATGCCTCCGACACCGCTCAACTGATTTTCGAGGACCTTCACCTGACCAAAGAAGCCCTGCTGGGCGAGCGGGGCAAGGGCTTTTACGACGTGATGAAGGTACTGGAGGGAGGCCGCATCGGCATCGCCGCCATGGCGGTGGGGCTGGGGCGGGCCGCTCTGGAGTTCGCGGCCAAATATGCCCTCGAGCGTGAGCAGTTTGGCAAGCCCATCGCCGAGTTCCAGGCCGTCTCGCACAAGCTGGCCGACATGGCCACCGAACTCGAGGCCGCACGCCTTTTGTACCTCAAAGCCGCCGAGCTGCGCGACGCCGGCAGGCCCTTTGGCCAGGCTGCCGCCCAGGCCAAGCTCTTCGCCTCGGAGGTAGGGGTGCGGGCCTGCGACGAGGCCATCCAGATTCTGGGCGGCTACGGCTACATCAAGGAGTACCCGGTCGAGCGCTACTGGCGTGACGCCCGCCTGACCCGCATTGGCGAGGGCGCCAGCGAGGTGCTGAAGGTTATCATCGCCAAGAACCTGCTGGCACAGTACAGGTAAGGGGGACAGGGAACCGGGCACAGGGTGCAGGGATCCACAGAAGCTCAGAGGGGAGTGTTGTTTCTTCTTTCTCCTCTCCCCCACACCTCCCCTCCCCTGCTATCCTTTCTCCGTGTACGAACTGTTCAGGCCCTGGTTGTTCCGCCAGGACCCCGAGACCATCCACGAACGGGTGATGCACGGCCTGGCCTGGCTGGAGCAACGGGGGCCCAGCCTGGAACTGGTGCGGCGGCTCTGCTCGGTGCAGGATGAGCGCCTCCAGGTGCAGGCATTTGGCCTGCGCTTCCCCAACCCCATCGGGCTGGCGGCGGGCTTCGACAAAAACGCAGTGGCGGTGCGGGCCTGGCCTGCGCTGGGGTTTGGGCATGTAGAGATCGGCTCAGTGACGGCGCTGCCCCAGCCGGGCAACGACAAACCCCGCCTTTTCCGGCTACCCCAGGACCAGGCCCTGATCAACCGCATGGGCTTCAACAACGAAGGAGCCGATGCCATTGCGGCCCGGTTGGAGCGCTTACAGCAGACCTTCGGCAAGCTCCCGGTGCCCCTGGGCATCAACCTGGGGAAGTCGAAACTGACCCCCCTGGAAGAAGCCCCGAAGGACTATCTGCAAAGCCTCTCTGTCCTCTGGCCCTATGGCGATTACTTTGTTGTTAACGTCAGCTCGCCCAACACGCCGGGGCTACGGGCCTTGCAGGACAAAGACCGGCTGGAAGAGCTGCTCGCGGCGCTGGTGGGCTTCGTGCAGGGCCGCAAACCCTTGCTGCTCAAAATTGCACCCGACCTGTCCTGGACGCAGATAGACGAGATTCTGGCGCTGGTGGAGCAGTACCGGCTTTCCGGGCTTATCGCCACCAACACCACCACCAGCCACGCAGGGCTGACCACGCCCACAGACGAGGCTGGCGGACTTTCGGGCCACCCGCTTGGGGCACGCTCGCTCGAGGTGCTCCGGTATCTGCACACCCAGCTAGAAGGCCGCCTGCCGATTGTCTCGGTGGGGGGCATTTTTAGCGCAGCGGATGTGTGGGAGCGGCTCACAAGCGGGGCCAGCCTGGTGCAGGTGTACACCGGCTTCGTTTACGAAGGGCCCCTGATGATGAAAAAGCTGTGCCGGGGGCTGCTGGAAAGAATGGAGCGCGAAGGCATCCAGACGCTCTCGGCACTCAAGCCTCGATAGCCAGCAGCTCCTTGATTGCCTCGAGCTGGCCCAGGGCCGCTGCTTCCCCGTCCTGGATGGCCTGCTCGAGCTGCTGGAAGCTGAATAGCCCGATGCCCTCGAGCTTGGGCCGTAGCACCAGGTCAGGGCGTGATACCGCCAGCTTGACCTCAGCCAGCCGAATCTGCATGATCTCGATGGCGCGGTACACGTTCTGAATGGGGTTAGCATCAATGCCCCGGCGAAAAATCTGTTCCCACCAGCTTTTCTGGTGGGGCTGTTCGCGCAAGACCTCGAGGGGGGTCACATCCACCGCAATGACCCGTTCGGAGCCCAAAAAGCGCACCAGATCTACCGGAATCTGGTTCAGGATGCCCCCATCGGCCAGGAGCTGATGCCCTACCCAGATGGGGTTGATGGCCCCCGGATAAGCAATGGAAGCCCGAATGGCCTGGAACACATCCCCCTGACGAAAGTAGACCTCAGTGCCGGTGATCAGGTCGGTAGCGGTGATGCCAAAGGGAATGGGAAAGTCCTCCATCTGGCGGGGAATATGGGGCTCCAGAAAGCGTACCAGCTCGCTGTAGTTGAGCATATCGCTCAGGGGGTTCCAGTCCAGAAAGCGCCAGAAAGATACCTGGGAGAGCACTTCCTGCACCTCGTCGGCGGTGTGTCCGCTGGCAAACATGGCCCCCATCAGGCTGCCCATGCTGGTTCCGGCAATCGCGCTGGGCCGAAACCCCTCCCGCTCCAGGACCCGCATCACCCCAATGTGGGCATACCCCCTGGCCCCCCCACCCCCCAGAGCCAAGCCAAAGCGTTTGCAATCGGCCATACCCCAGGCTACGCCACGGTTCGGTTTTGTACCACCTGTCGAGCAGAAAGCTTCAAGAAGGCCGATGGTCTATAGCCCATAGCCATGGCGGGTATGGATTTGGACTCGAGCCTATCTGGCTTATGCATCCAGGAAGCGCTGTTTGAGTTCTGGAGTGGGCACCCAGCAGCACTCGAGCTTGCCAAACACGCGGTAGCGGTTTTTTGCCACTATACGGTAGGCCCAGTCCCGCAGCCGCTTGGGTAAAAACCACAGCACCGCAGGGATGCTCCAGACACCGCCCAGCCGGTAGAGGATGTGCAACACCGCGTCTGACTCGAGCCAGACCTTATCACCCTCCAGCACCACCACACTGTCGGCCAGGGCCTGCGAAATGGGGATATGGTGCTGGGCCAGCAGTTTCTGCCCAACCTCGGACTGCTGCGAAGCGAACCAGAAACGCCCAGATGGGTCATGGCGAATGATGAACTGCACGGTGCGGTTGCACAAATTGCACACGCCATCAAACAGCACAATGACCTTCATGGTTCCAGCTTAGTTCGGTTTGGCTCGAGGGAGTGTGGATGGGGCTGGGAAAAGTTGCCGAAGGCCCAAAGCTGAAAACAATCGTACCGTTGATCTTCGATCTGTGGCTTCTCGAGAGCCTAACAACAGTGAAGCCTTCGACCCCTGACGCTCGACCCTCGACAACTTCAGGGATATTTGTAACCTGTCTTGCGCCTTAGGCTGGTCGTGTTGCTAAAATGTGCAACACGGGGTCGGCAACGTGAAACTGGTAGATAACTACGGGCGCCTCATCAAAGACCTGCGGCTTTCGGTCACACCGCGCTGCAACCTGCACTGCCTGTACTGTCATCCGCTGGGCTGGGAGCAGTCGGAGCCCCCCGGCACAATTTCGGTAGAGGATACCCGCCACTTCCTCGAGGCCATGCAGATGCTGGGCCTCGAGTCGGTGCGCTTTACCGGAGGCGAGCCGCTGGTGCGCAAAGAACTGCCCCAGATGATTGCCGTGGCCCACGAGCTGGGCATTCCAGACATAGCCATCACCACCAACGGCCTGTTGTTCAAACGCAAGGCCAGGGAACTGGTGGCTGCCGGTCTGCGCCGCATCAACCTCTCGATGGACGCCGTGACCCCCGAGGTCTTCAAGACCATGACCCGGGGCGGGCAGGTCGAGAAGGTCTGGGACGCCATCGAGACTGCCTGGGAGCTGGGGCTGCACCCGGTCAAAATCAACGCGGTGATGATCCGGGGTATGAACGACGGGGAGGTAATTCCCCTGGCCTCGCTTACGCTGGACAAGCCCCTGGAGGTGCGCTTCCTGGAGTACATGCACCTCGACAACTCCAACCCCGAGCTGTACCAGCAGCGCTTCATCGCCGGGGCCGAGACCAAAGCCAAAATCGAGGCCCACTTTGGCCCGCTGGAGAAGGTAGACAACGACCCCACCGCTCCCGCACGGGTCTACAAGATACCCGGAGCGGTCGGCAGTATCGGTTTCATCAACCCGGTCGCCGAGCCTTTCTGCTCCAAATGCTCCCGCTTGCGCCTGACCTCCGACAAAAAAATTCGCCCCTGCCTGCTCACCGACCTGGAAATGGACATCGCCTGGGCTTTCGAGGCCCCCAACCCGGTCGAGGCGCTGGTAGATGCCATTCTGCTGGCCACCGACCGCAAGCCTGCGTTTGGCAACACCCTCCCCACCCTGCGCGAACGGGTGATGATCGGGATTGGGGGATAGCATCTCAAGCCAATTCTCCAGAACTTGTGATAACGCTCCTCGAAATGGTCGGAGCGCACCGTTTTCATGACCCCAGCGGCCTACACTGGAGGCCATGCGGTTTCGTGCTCGGCCATTTTTGCTCTTACTGCTTTTGTTGGGCCTCCTGACTGCCTGCCCTGCGCCGGTGGTGGAAATTGACCCCAAGGGGCCCATGCAGGTCTGGGCCACCGGCTCACTGGAGCGCGTCCGCCCCGAAGACCCTGCCCAGCCCAACCAGCCCCTCGAGCTGTTCGCGGCCAGGGGCGAGACCGAGTCGTTTCAGCTTGTGCTTGGGGGCCCCAAGGGCGTCAAGGCGGCCAGCCTGGAAGTCTCCGAGCTGCGCGGGCCGGGGGGTGCGGTTATCGGCCAGAACCACCTCACCCTTTACCGCCAGCACTATGTACAGGTCTGGGAGCCCAGCCCCAGTCTGGAAGACCCCAACCGTTCGCAAGGCGCGGGCTGGTATCCCGATGCCCTGATTCCCTTGAGCGCCCCTGGCGGACGGTTCAAGGCCATCCCGGTGAATGTGAACCCTGGGCGCAACCAGCCGTTCTGGGTAGATGTATCGGTACCGCGCAATGCGGTGCCGGGCCAGTACAGCGGTACCTACCGCATCACCGCCCAGAACGGCACCCTGGAGGGTTCGCTTCGCCTGACGGTCTGGAACTTTGAACTGCCCCAGCGCCCCAGCTTGCTCTCCTTTGTGCCCCTGTGGAACACCAAGACCAAAGCCGCCCGCCTCGAGCTGCTCAAACACCGCCTGATGCCCGGAAGGGTCGAGCCCACCGAGGTGCGGGAGTTGGTGAACGACTATGGCCTCAACAGCATTGACCTGGGCTTCTGGAGCGGGGCCAACGCCCAGACCTGCCGGGCCCGGCCTGCGCCCCCGGTAGCCGAACTGGCTGCGGCCCGCGCGGCCCGTCAGTCTGAGGTACCCATTTACAATTTCGCCTTCGACGAGCTCGACGTCTGCCCCAACAACCTGCTACCCGACATCCGGGCCTGGGCGAATAACCTGCGAGCTGCCAACGTTCTGCACCTGAGTACCCTGCACCCCCGCCTCGAGCTGCTCGAGGATGGCAACGGCAAGCCCCTGGTAGACATCTTCGCCATCAATGCCGAGATGTATGAAGAAGCCCGGCGCACAAGAATCTGGGAGGCAGCCCAGGCCAAAGGCAGCAGCTTCTGGTACTACACCGCGCTGCTCAACCGCAAAACCCCTTATGCTCCTCAGTGGCTGCTGGACTATAGCCCGCTCAACTGGCGCATTTCCAGTGGCTTTTTGGCCTACAACCTGGGCTTCAGCGGCATCCTGGGCTGGGCTGCCGATTTTTACGATACCAGCCGGGGCCAGGACCCCTGGACAGATGTTCGCTACTTCAACGCGGGCCGGGCCTACAACGGTGATGGACTGTGGTTTTACCCGGGTAAGGACGTGGGCCTGCCGGGCTCCATTGTGCCCTCCATCCGGGCTAAGTGGCTGCGCGACGGCATCGAGGATTACGAGTACTTGAAGCTACTGCGTGAGCAGGGCCTGAGCTTGCGGGTGGGCACGGTGGCCGAGGAAATGTCCCGCAGTATGCGCGACTGGCAGCGTGACCCGGCTTTGCTCGAGGCCGCCCGAAGGCGCATCGGGGAAGCCCTGCATCATGGCCGATAGAGCGATTTTAGGAAAAAACTTCGGGGTGAGGCTAGCGGTAACATGGTCAAGGCGACGAGGGGGTGGCCGTTAGGCTAGAGCCACCTTGCAGCTATCCTGGGTTTACTATCCTCGTACTCTTAGGATAAAAACGCAAACCGCGCTAGATAACCCCGTAATTGTAGGTTTCGTTCCGCCCGTTTTTGTCCACAATGGCCCACCAGCGATGTTCAGAGAGGGTGGGCATCTGGAGCAAGAACACCCAGAACTTACTGGGGTTCTCGCCGCCATCGGGCTGGAGGGGGCTCTCGGGGGTGATGAGCGTGAGCTGGGAGTCGCCTGCGTTCATGAAGTCTCTGACGGCGTTTTGCAGTTCGTCGGTATCGGGCTCATCGCTAAGGTCGTAGGCCGAGGGGTCGGCCTCTATCAGGCCCAGGGGGCTTTCGTCATCCTCCCCGTCTTCGATGAAGCTACGGATGGCCGCTTCCAGGGCCTCGAGGAAACCCTCTTCGTCGCTCACTGAAGGTACCTCAACACTCAGGTCGGGCACTTCCAGCGCCTTCAGTAAGGATTCGATTCGCTGCTGCAAGGCCATAGCTAGCTCGTTTGACTACATAACCACAAATGCCCCTGGGTGGTCAAGCCAGTTCAACCCATGCATCCCTGGCACCGTACAACCGTTCGGTGCGACCTTTTCGGCATACGAGTGGTTGCTGAAAGCCCAAAGCCGAAGGCCGAAAGCATTGTGTAACATACCCGGTCACGGCTCTAAACTGAGGCGTATAACCCTTCTCGAGCCAAGCATTCATCACGATTGTTGGCTTGCTAGCGGTCTTTCACCTCTTTGAACCGCTCGATGCAGGCCTGCACCTCGGCTATTGCACCAGCCTTGTCCTTCCAGCCCGAAACCTTGACCCACTTGCCTTTGTGGGCCTCCAGTGCCTTGTAGGTCTCGAAGAAGTTCTGGATTTCCTGCTTCTGAGCGGTGGGCACATCGGCCAGGTCGCGGATGTGGTCGAGGCGCGGGTCTTCGGCCACCACCCCGATAATTTTGGCGTCGCCGCCTTTTTCGTCCTGCATGTCCACCATCCCCACAATGCGCACATCCACCACCCCCCCCGGCAGCAGGGGGTAGGTGGAGAGGATGATGCCATCCAGGGGATCGCCATCCTCGGCCAGGGTGGAAGGGATGAAGCCATAATCGCCGGGGTAGAACTGGGCCGTGGGGAGTACCCGGTCGAGCTTGATGGCCTCGAGGTCGGGGTCGTATTCGTATTTGTTGGAAGACCCGCACGGTACTTCGATCACCATGTGGACAATCTCGGGCGCTTTTTTACCAACGGGCAGGTTCTTGAGGTTCGCCATAGCGCCCTCATTCTGACATCCTCCCGCCCCAGGGGCAAAGGCTCGGCCCAACAAGCGATGAGCAAGGGTTGCATGGCATGTGCGAAAAGCATTAGCATGGATGTAAGTATGTACTTACTTGCAGCCTTCGACGAAGTAGATTCTACCCGGACGGTTCTGATGCGCTCGGGGCTGGAGCTCCTGGCCGAGAAGGGCTACAAAGGCGCCACCACCCGTGAAATCGCGGCCAGGGCGGGGGTTTCCGAGGTCACGCTGTTTCGGCAGTTTGGGAGCAAGGAAGCGCTGTTACAAGAGGCGGTGCAGAAGCTCCACCCTCCGGTGGAGCAGGTACTGCCTCAGCCCACGCGCAACCTCGAGGCCGACCTCCTGCGCCTGACCGAGCGCTACGTACAGATGCTCGAGGCCAACCAGGGCCTGCTGGTGCGGCTTTTGCCCGAGCTAGCCCGCCACCCGGAGTTGCGCGGCGCAGCGGGGCCGGCGGGCTTCAACCGGGCCATCTCCAGTGTGCTCGAGTACCTTACCGACCTGCAAAAAGCGGGCTTGCTGCGCTCGGATGAGTCGCCTTTTCAGGCTGCCATTGCGCTGTTGGGGCCGCTTTTTGCCCGGGCGTTGCTGTTTGGGGCGATGGGGATTCACCCCCCCTTCGATTTGCAGGCCCACGTGCGGGGTTTTCTGGAGGGGAGGCGGCGTGGTCAGCGTTGAGCAGGTCTCGAGGCGGTTTGGCAACCTGGTGGCCCTGGACAAGGTGAGCCTGCAGGTTCGTCCCGGCGAGGTGTTTGGCCTGCTGGGCCCCAACGGTTCGGGCAAAACCACCCTCATCCGCATCCTGACTGGGGTTTTGCTGCCCAGCGCGGGGGGAGCCCAGGTGGCGGGGCTGGACGTGCGCCGCCATCCCGAGCGGGTCAAGGCAGCCATCGGCTATGCCACCCAGGAAGCCAGCGTCTACCGCGACCTCACGGTGCGCGAGAATCTGGGGTTTCGCGCCCGGCTCTACCTGGAGGCCCAGGACGTGCCCCAGGCCGTTGAAGAAACCTTACAGCGCTTTGGCTTGCAAGACTTTGCCCACCAGCTCGCAGGGGCTCTCTCGGGGGGTTGGCGACAACGGCTGGCCATCGCCCAGGCAGTGGTGCACCGGCCCCAGGTGGTGTTTCTGGACGAGCCCACCACCGGCCTCGACCCGGTCTCGCGCCGCATCATCTGGGATCTGATCCACCAGGAAGCCGCCCGGGGGGCGGTAGTGGTCGTGACCACCCACTACATGGACGAGGCCGAGCGCTGCCATCGGCTGGCGCTGCTCTTTAGCGGTCAGGTGATTGCCCAGGGAACCCCCCACGAACTCGAGCAGCTTGCCCTGCAACAGGCCCGTGTGGCCTACTGCGAGACCCAATTACCTTTGGAACAAATTCGCGCCCTGCCGGGTGTGCTGGATGGCTGGCCCAGTGGCAAAGGCGTACGGCTGATTCTGGAAAAGCAGGCCACCCCCAACCTTCCCCTCCAGACCGTATACCCCGACCTGGAAGATGTGTTCATCATCCTGACCCGCCAAAAAGGAGGTGCGGCGTGAACCGCATTGTCGCCCTGGCCCAGAAGGAGTTCACCCAGATCCGGCGCGACCACGTGCTCTCCCGGCTGATTGTGGGTCTGCCCATCGTCATGACCCTCCTGTTTGGCTATGCCATCAACTTCACCCTCTCGGGCATTCGGCTGGCGGTCTACGATGGCTCACAAGACCGCATCAGCCAGTACCTGCTGCAAGAGTTGCAAAAGGAAAATCGTTTCACCCTCACCTTCACCGCGCAAAACCCCGAACAGGTTCCAGAGGCCATCCAGCAGGGCAAGGCCCGGGTGGGGCTGATCATTCCAGCGGGCGCCCTGCAAACGGTACGGCAGGACAAGGCCGTGCCGCTCGAGGTCTACGTGGACGGCTCCGACCCTAACTTTGCCTTTCAGGCCCAGGCCGCCCTGCGCAGGGTGCTGGGCGATGTGAATAGCAGGCTGCTAGCAGGCAAGGTACTGGCCGGAACCGCCACCACCCCACCCCTCACCCCCACCCTGCACACCCTCTACAACCCCGACAACAAGACCGCCTGGTTCATGATTCCGGGCATCATCGGCCTGATCATGACCATTTTTACCGTGTTGCTCACAGCCCTCTCGATTGTGCGTGAAAACGAGAGCCGCACTATGGAGGCCCTGATTGCCAGCCCCATCCAGCCCTACGAGGTGGTGCTGGGGAAGGTGCTACCTTATTTTGTGATTGCCACCCTGGTGAGCCTGGTGGTGCTCTCGATTGGACACTGGGTGTTTGGCGTGCCGGTGCGCGGCAGCCTTCTGCTGTTATTTGGGCTAATTGTGCTCTTTGTGCTGGGCTCGCTGGGGGTGGGGGTGCTGATTTCCACCCTGGCCCGCACCCAAATTCAGGCGGTGTTTGGAACCTTTGCCTATATTTTGCCCACCATCTTTTTGTCGGGGTTTGTGTTCCCGGTGGACGGAATGCCCCTCTTCTTCAAAGGGTTGTCGGCGGTCATCCCGGCCCGCTATCTGATTGACGGTACACGCGGGGTAATGCTGCGGGGGGCGGGCCTCGAGACCCTCTGGATTGACCTGGTGGCGCTAATCATTTTTAGCGTGGCCGTGCTAGGCTTGGCAAGCCTGCGCTTTGGCAAGCGACTGGCCGCATAAAGGACATGTTCTGTTTCATTCGCTCAATCTCAGGTCACAGGTCATCATGGAATCCGGGGGGATTGGAGCAATCTGTAGCTCAAATTGGAGCAATCTGTAGCTCAAAAGGGAATCACATGATTCAGATGGGATTTCACCAATACCGGCGCTTGTTGCGCTTTGCGCTTGTCGCCCTGAGCCTTCAGCTTTCGGCTTTGGGCCTTGCTCAGTCCCTCACCTTCGGGCTCTACGGTCGCCTATCGCCCAATTCCCTGACGCCCACGCTCGAGGCCACCCTGCCACTGGGAGCGTTTGACCTCGAGGCCCGCCTGCAGCGCGATGCGCTGGGGCTGGGGCTGGGGAGTGCCCTCGAGTTTAGCGCCCTGGGGCGCCTGAGCTACGGTGTGCGGGCCAGCCTGGGGTTTGCGGGCTGGGGGGTCGAAAGCCGCATCGGCGGAACCTTCGGGCCGGTGGCGGCCAGCCTGGAGGCGGGGTATAGCAGCACCCTGCGCTCGCAGTTGTGGGTGGGCGACGAGGCCGAAGGGGGGCTCAAACTGGGCTTCTGGGGGCGCTACCGCCTGAGCCCGCGGGAAACCCTGGGACTGGGGCTGGGCTTCAAGCGCAACCTGGCCGACCTTGCCAGCGGCTCGGGCGAACTCAGCTATGCGTTGCGCCAGGAGCAGACCTATACCTTCGGGCTGGGGGTGGACGATTCACGCCTGTATGCCCTGCTGGGCTGGCGGGGCGAGCTCGACGAGGCTGGGACGCTGCTCGAGGCTACCCTGCGGGCCGGGCAGTACAACCGGCTGGAAGCCACCCTCACCGCACCCCTAGACGAGGAACTCAACAATCTTAAGCTGCGCCTAACCGTGGCCTACCCCTGGGCAGCTACCCTAGGGCTGGAGGCGTACCGCTTCCGCGCCGATGCAAGCTACGACGGTGGGTTTTCGCTATGGCTACGCTACACGCTTAGTTTTGGAGGCCATGAATGAAGAAGTTGCTGGCAATCGCTCTCTTATCCCTGGGCCTGGTGGCGGCCCAGAGCATCGCCGAGATCACCCGCCAGGTGCAGACCAACCTGGATCGCTCGCCCTGGGAGGCCACCATCACCGGCAAGATTCAACTGCCCGACGGCAGCAGTCAGGACGCCGAGTTCCGGCTTCAGGTGATTCCGGGCAAGGAGCAACTGGCCCGGGTAGAGTTCAAGAAGCCCGCCGCGCTCGAGGGCAACTTTGTGGTCATCTCGGATAAGGAGGTCTGGAACTACCTGTTCCTGACCAACCAGGTCATCATCCAGCCCCGCGCCAAGGCCCGCGTGGAGGGCCTGGGGGTCAACCTGACCGACCTGGGCGACTTCGACCAGCTGGCCGAGCGGGTCACGCTCAGGCTACTGGGCGAGCAAAACACCCCCGCCGGGGCCGCCTGGCGCATTGGCGGCACCCCCAAGGACGCCTCGCTGGGCTTTGCCAGCATGGAAATTCTGGTACTCAAAGCCGACCCCCGCCCCGTTTCCATCACCCTGCGCGACAGCAGCAATAAAGTGGTGGCCGACCTCAACTTTGGCAACTTCCGCCGCGCCAACCTGACCCCCCAAATCCTCCGCAAGCGCCCCGCCGATGCCGAGGTACTGCGGCGCAACTGAGCCAACCCGCTACCCCTGCCAACAAGGTAATGCCTCAGTAACTGAGCAGGGCTACATGTAAAGCATGAGCGGCCTGCTGCGCCTCCTGCTGGGCCTGGGCCTTGCTTCCTTGAGCGGGGGGCTCTTGGTGCTGGCCTACCCGCCTTACAACCTCTGGCTGCTGGCCTGGGTGGCCCTGCTGCCCATGCTGCTGGCGCAGTTCTGGTTGATGCCTGCAAGGCTCTCGAGCCTGGCCTCGGCCACCACCATGGGCCTGTGGGGCCTGGGCTACTTCGGCCCGGTGTTTGGCGGCAGCGGGCTCTACATGGAGTGGCTCCCCCTGGCCATTTTTCTGATTGCCCTGCTGGGCGATATGGGCCTGCGGGCCTTCCACGAGCGCACCGGCTACCGCTACTTTGTCTGGCAGGGGGTAAGCAACTGGGTGGGCATCGAGATGATCCGCGGCTTTGTGCCCATCGCCGCTACCTGGGGCTTTATCGCCTATACCCAGCACACCCAGCCCTGGCTGATCCAGCCCGTCAGCGTGTTCAGCATTTACGGCATGAGCGCCCTGATTGTGCTGGTGAACTTCGTGCTGGGGCAGGGGCTGCTGGGGTTGCTGCACAAAGAAGCTCCCCTCTCGCCCCTTCGGGTGCGGCGCTGGCTCTGGGCCGGGGGGCTGGCGCTCTTGGGCTGGGTGGCCCTCTCGCTCTGGCTCTACCGGCCCGAGGCGGGCACGTTGCGGGTGGCGGCCATCCAGCCCCCCACCTCCCCCATCCTGGCCCAAAACCGCGGCGAGACTGCCCTAGCCGAGGCCACCCTGGCCCGCATGAAAGCCCATACCCTCGAGGCCGCCCGCCAGGGCGCCCGGCTGATCGTCTGGCCCGAGGGCGCCTTTACCTTCGACCCCCAAACCGAAGACCGCCTGGGCCTGGTGGCGCTGGCGCGGGAAAGCCGGGCCTATCTGGTGGTGGGCTATGTGGTGGTGGTGGGCGAGCGAATCTTCCGCAATGAGGCCACGGTCATTAGCCCAGAGGGGCAGTTTCTGGGCGTCTACGGCAAGGATCACCCGGTCATCTTCGCCGGCGAGACCAGCCCCACCCGCGGCACCTACCCGGTCTACCCCACCTCCATAGGCCGCCTGGCCACCCTCATCTGCTACGACCTCGACTTTACCGACACTGCCCGCAAAATGGCCCGCCGGGGTGCCCAGGTGGTGGCGGTTCCCTCGCAGGACTGGGCCACCATCGCCGACAAGCACTACACCCACCTGGTCTTCCGTGCGGTGGAGAACCGCCTCAGCATGGTCAAGGCCGACGGCGGCTTTGACTCGGCCATCCTTGACCCCTGGGGTCGGGTGCGCTCGCTGGCCAGCTTCCCCCAGGGCGGCGAGGCCACCCTGGTTGCCGAGGTGCCCCTGGGCCGGGCCAATGCCCCGGCGGTGCGGCTGGGGGACTGGGTGGGGTGGCTGGGATTGCTGGGGCTGGTGGGGTTTGCGGTGGCGGATCCGCTCAGTCGGCGGAAGAGGAAGATGATGCGGTGAGCCTCCGGGTCGTCGGCAAGCAGCAACTCCTCGTCTCCAGTAGTACTCAAGTTACGCAACCCAGAAAAAAGACGATAGAATGGGGGCCTTCTGGTGCAACAGGAGACCCCAAGATGAGTATAACCCCATTGGCGACGTACCTGGAAGCGATGCTGGTGTCAGTCGATAACCAAAGTTGTAGCGGTTTGGCAGACGGCTTTGATGGCGAAT
>FWPV01003854.1_pt1 | contig 29902 bp, 18 predicted proteins | sample 2228371 | NCBI WGS metagenome assembly FWPV01 (sample SAMEA103939776, study PRJEB20133) | metagenome | reverse complement strand
GGCTAAGTGGTAGGCCCCCTGGATTCCGGATCAAGTCCGGAATGACAGGTGTGGTGCAAGGGGCTAAGTGGGACCTCTCTGGATTCCGGATCAAGTCCGGAATGACGGAAAAATAGTCCGCTTGATCATTTGATGGGCCGATAGAAATCTGCTGTAATGATTTCTTAGAACAGTGACAGATAGCCCACTCCCCAAAGGAACACTAAGCCACCGTCCCCAGATGACGTACAATAAACATACGCAATTGGCCTCGGCTTGGTCACTCCTAACATCTTTCCTGCGCCTGTATGGGTTGGTCGCACTCATCGGTGCACCATTGATCCCCATTTTTCTATTTATTTATCTTTATGGCTATGGTCCTTTGATCACATTTCTACGTGTGGCCTTTTTCTTTACATTGTTCTTGAGCCTTGCCCTCTCATGGTGGCGTCATTTCACAGATGCAAGGCGCGTCCTTCGCACATGGCCTCCTGCGTATGTGCGAAAAGCGTGGAAGCGTATCTACGTAAAGATTTTCGCCCTCTTCGCGTGTGTCGCGCTTGTAGCCAAACTGAGCCCACATTTTCTCAATGACTATCTGCTCCATATTCCAGCTCACCTCATCGTGTATGTCGCAATACTGTATTCCCTCGACCGACCCCTTTTTCTGCTCCTTCTCGTGCTCGATGCATTGCTCATCTTCTTTTTGGCCCGTGTTCTACGATTTCCCAAGCGCACGCTCTTTCGGGTGGGTCTTTTTGTCTGGGTCTATTTTTGCTTTGCACAGATATTCTTTGTTGCGTTCAAGTATGGTCCTACCCCTACGTCCTGCAGCAAGATCGTTCTGCAACCAGGACTACGTGTACTGCTGAGCAGGTCCCAGATTCAGGCCCTTGAAGGACAGGAAAAAAGCCTACCCTATGATACAGTTGTAAGTAATGACGGTCGTTACCTTATTGCCTCCCTCAAAAGAATAGACTTCAAGCCAGGTGCCCTGGTGAAGATCGATGTCGAGAGGGCAACAGTTGTCGGGCTTCTCGCTGTCGGGGACGGCCAACCCGGCCGGATGGAGTTTCCCGAGCAACTTGCCATAGATCCAGAGCAAGACGAACTCTATGCCCTTGTGTACAGTCCTGGTCACTATAGAGTACTCGTCGTGAGTGGCTACGGTGAATCTTTGCACAAAGAAGGTAGCATCCCCTTGCCTGGTGAGCCCACTTATGTGTTTGCCAATCTCAGAGACAAGAACATCTTTGTCCCGCTGACGGACAAAGCAGGGTACAAAGGTGTGGTCATAGACACGACCTCACGCCAGATTGTCAAGAAACTACCTCGTGAAACCCATTCTGATGCCAATGGTCAGCTCGTAACGACCGGTGAGTACGAAAAGGTATACCAGGCGAGCTTCGGCCCTGGAGACAAGCTCTTCGAGATCGATCCCAGTACCTACCAAACCATACGGAGCAAATACCTTGTGTGGCCCCTTGTAAGCCTTGTCTTTGACGATAAAGAGCAAAAACTGTACGCAGCAAGTCCTCTTACCTACAGTGTATTCGAAATAGATCCCCGAACCCTTGAAAGGATCGCATCTCTCTCTGTCAGAGGTGGTCTTTCCCATGTACAGCTCGACCAGGAACGAAGGGTCCTTTTCGTTGGATCTTACGCAGGGACTGTACAGGCACTCGATCTCACTACGAAGAAAAGCTTGTGGGAATTTAAGGCCGGCCGCATGTTGAGGAACATCAGGTACGATCAACAGAGCCGCCGTCTTTTTGTGTGCTCGGGCTGTGGTATTTTTGAGATCGATACCTTACAGTATTCGTCCTTGGGCCGATAAATGCCTCAAGACACTTCGTTGACTGTCTGGTGCGTCGTACCTCCTGTTTCAGGTACCTCAGGCGAAACGACCGGGAAGGCATCCTCCCCTGCTATGCAATAAGAAAGGCACCTATGGAACCCTATTACAGGCGAGAGAGGTCTTTGACCAAGTGGATCCCTGTGATGCTATACAGTGCGTTCGTGTACCTGTGCGAAATAGTGCTCGCTTGGGTCGAATGTCGTTACAGCCTCACGGAACCAGGAAAGGCTCTTAAGGTACTTGCTGATACCTTTCCGCTCGTGGCATGGCTTTTTTTTCTGGGCCTCATTGTTCGCATGGCACGGAAACGATTGTTTCGCAACATGTCGATCCTTGTTATCGTTGGCTGTATGCTCCCTTACTTATGGGCAACAATGCCGTTTGTCGTCGAAAAGGTTCATCTTGCCCTTTATTTTCCCCTCGGTATGCTGCTCTACAAAATCTACAGGAACGAGCCAATTTCTGTACGGCTTTGCCTTCATGGTTTCGTTGTGGCATTTACCATCAGCTTCATTGACCGCGTGGTACAAGGGGTTATTCCCAACAGGGAGTATACGCTGGACGCAGAAGAGACCATACCGTTCATCTTGGTGACTATGCTTGGCATGCTTTTTTCACGTATTCATGACAGCGATCGGCCGTTGGTATGGCCAAGGGGTATCCGTAGTCAGCGTCAATATAGTGGTCCGCGACCCCTTCTCGACCTCCACTTCTATGCACGCGATACCCTCTATGTGGCATATGGATTCCTCGTTGTGGTGGCACACACGTTTATCACCTCACAGGTGTCAAACGAGGATCTAGTTGGCCGGTGGAAGAGCAGCAAAGATCCACACGAGATCGTTGTGCTCCGAAAGGATGGAGGTGTGTGCTGCAATGTGCAAGGTAAACTCAGACGAATCGGTACGTTCACGACCACTGGAAGCATATTTGATGGTTTTTCTATTAAGGTATTTTTGGATCCGGAAAGAAACAACGGGGCCTGCGCCTTTTTGGAGCATCACATAAGCACAAAGCAGACCATTCGTCTTGTGGCAGACACCATTGAATTTACCCAGGCGAAAGAAGAATGCAGGCCACTCGACGTTGCGACATTTTGGCATCTAAAGGACCGTACGACACCACTTCACGGCCAGGAGGGCGTTACAGAGGTGTGGGAGAAACTGAACTAATTGTTCTCTCTTCTTGCTCGACAGCTATCTTCTGGCTCCAATCCCTTGATTGTTCCATTGCTGCCACACGACCTCCATCACAAGGCTTAAGGGCTCGAGGTTTGTTTTTTATGCCCTGTGAATTATACTTGAAATAAACAGTCACAATCCTTGCTGTACCGACGTATGAGCTGTGGCACCACGGCATAGTCGCAAAGGGAGCTATGATGAAGAAGAAGCCAATCAGCGCGCCAGAAGCCTTGTGTGAAGCCTATGAGTATCCCAGGCCGAGTTCCTTCTCAAGAGGGATGAGGGTTGACATTAAAGGTATTACGTTTCTTTTCATATCAGGTACTGCGAGCGTCGACCATGAAGGCAAGTCCATCCACATCGGCGATTTCAAGGCTCAGGCAAGGAGGACCTTTGAGAATATCACCTCGCTTCTCCGAGCAGAGGGTGCGACGTGGAAGGATGTTGTAAAGACGACCTGCTACCTCAGGGATATGAAGGATTACGCCGAATTCAACGAGGTGAGAACCGCCTTTTACAAGGAAATGGGGCTGGACGTGTTACCGGCATCGACAGGTGTGGAGGCCCGTCTGTGCCGAGAAGATCTCCTTGTGGAGATCGAGGCAATTGCGATACTAGAACATCCTGACGCAACCTGAAAGCGAGCTGCTACTGCTCAGGCGCCACAACTACGGTCCACAAGTCGTTTTCGCGCAGAACATGAAGGTTCTTCTGGTAAATACCTATGAGGATCCCCGTCTGACTGCCGGCAGGTATAGCCGGTTTCTCCGTACTATGCCGCCGATCAGTATTGCCTATGTTGCAGCATCACTCGAACACAACGACATACCAGTTGCTTTTTATGACGATCACCTGGAAAGAGGCAATCGAACAAAATTCTTCCAGGTGATCAGACAAGAGCAGCCTACCATCATCGGGTTTTCTGCAGTGACGCCCATGGCCAAGGGCGTCCAGGCCTTGGCAAGAGACGTACGGCAATTCGATCCATCGATCAAAATCATGATGGGCAATATTCACGCAGATCTCTTTGGGGATCGTCTTCTTGAACAACATCTCGCTGATTATATTGTGCACGGCGAAGGAGAGATAACAACACCTGAGCTTGTCAAAACGATAGCAGTAGGAGGAGATCTTACCAGGGTTGCAGGCATTTCGTTTCGAGTCGACGGCACTGTCATCCGCACTCCGGCGCGACCATTCATCCAGGATCTCGATACGATTCCCTATCCTGCGTGGCACCTTTTTCCTGTCAAAAGGTATGAGATCTTCAACTTCGCATCAGTGAGGCGACCTGGCGCCCTCATCCTGGGCTCAAGAGGATGCCCCTACAAATGTAACTTCTGTTGTCTCAAGATCATGGGAGAACGCCGCAGAAGACGTTCTGCTGGCAACATTGCAGAAGAGGCATCCTGGCTCAATCAGAGGTTTGGATACCGTCAGGTTTCATTTACAGACCCTATCTTTCCTTTCACAAAACAAGAGGGCCTGGCGTTTTCTCAGGAAATGATATCACGCGGACTTGACCGAAAACTGGTATGGATCACCGAGACCAGGGTCGACCTCGTCGATTTCGAACTGTTGAAGGCTATGCGGCATGCAGGCCTACGAAGAATAATGTATGGCTTCGAGTCAGGTAGCCAAGAAGGCCTCACCTCCATCAAGAAACATACAACCCTTCATGCTGCTCGTGACGCCGTTGCACTAACTCGGCGGGCAGGAATCCAGATCATCGGATTCTTCATGATAGGTGTGCCGGGCGACACACACGATTCAATAAAAAGAACCATAACCTTTGCTAAGGAGCTCGACATAGATTTTGCCAAGTTCACTGTGTTTTCGCCGTTTCCTGGGACGAAAATCTACGATGAGCTCATGAATCAAGGCACGCTCCAGGATACTGAGCAATGGGAGCGATTTACAAACTATCCCTCGAAGAAGAACCCGCCGATATATTTGCCCGAAGGGCTCACGTTGAGAGATATCATCTCCTATCAGAGAAAGGCACTGGTCAAATTCTATTTGAGGCCTAAGATGCTTTTCCTGCACCTGTTCAAGATACGCACCTTGGGACTGCGCGATGTCTTCGATGGCCTGACCTCGTTACTTGCCATCTTTCGGTAGAAACGGTCCGCAAGAAAATAACTTTTGCAAGAGGGCTCTCTTTTTGAAGCTGCTATTCATTCAAGATAATGCCATTAACGAATCCTTAGCCCTTATGGAACTCTCTTCCTACCTGAAGAGCAATGGCCACGAGACCTGTCTCCTCATCGAAAAAGAAGAGAGGCATTTTTTTAGCGAGATAGACAGATGCAATCCTGATCATTTCCTGATCCCCTCATCTATCCTTGCCCATTCCTGGTTCATGAATATGTGTACACGATTGAAAGAGAGGTATCCTGACAAGAAAGTAATCCTGGCAGGAACGCATCCCACGTTTTATCCAGATATCATACACTATCCTCCAGTGGATATTATCTGTCTCGGAGAAGCAGAAGAGGCCATCTTAGAGCTTTGTAATGCCTTGGAAAAGGGTAAGACCGGCCATACGATCAAGAACCTCTGGGTCAAAGAAAACGGGACCATCCACAAGAATCCTTTACGGAACCTCATGCAGGATCTCGACAGTATCGGCCTTCCTGATCGTGCGCTGTACTACGATCGGTACAAGAGTGCGCGCATGTTCACCTGGAAGAAATTCATGAGTGGCAGGGGCTGCTTCCATAGCTGCGCCTACTGTTATCAACCGGCATTTCGTAAGATGTATGAACACAAAGGCACCTACGTTCGCCGAAAGAGTCCAGCTCGCGTTGTCGAAGAAATCCTGGATGTGAAGCGTCGCTATCCAATCACCATTGCTCACTTCTCTGACGATTTGTTCATTACAGATCTTTCCTGGCTCGAGATGTTCGTCGATACTTACAAAAAAGCTCTCGCGCTCCCGTTTAGCTGCAATAGCTCGGTCGAGTTTATCAATGAGAAGGCTGTCACCTTACTCGCACAGGCTGGATGCCGTTCGATTGCAATTGGCATTGAAACAGGAAATGAGGAGCAACGGTGGAGAATACTCAATAAGCGGATCTCCGATAAAGACATTCTCGCTGCTGCGCATCTCATCAAAGAAGCAGGGATCTTGCTTGTGACATTCAATATGCTTGCCAATCCTGGAGAAACCTTTGAAGACGCCCTCAAGACCCTGCAGATAAACATAAGGATCAAGGCCGATTATGCGAGGACAAGCTTTTGTTTTCCCATCCCCAAGACCCGATTGGCTACCTACAGCATTGAAAAGGGCTACCTGCCTCCAACGTATGGAGACAGCATTTACGACTTAAAAGACCTTGGCCAAGAGCCACCGAAGCCGTTTATTCCCACGCAAGACGCTAATCGCCTGACCAACCTGTACTATTTCTTCAACTGGGTGGTTCGGTTTCCCTTTCTGCTGCCATTGATCAAATGGCTCCTTCGCATTCCACCGAATCCTGTCTTTCGGTTAGCCAATATGATGCGGCTGTATTTGGAGAAAAAGATTGCAGGGCTAAGCTGGATTACCTGCTACCGCTACTACCGTCGAGTAGGATCCCCAGACAGACGCACCACGAACTTTGTTCCACTTGTCTGAGATGGCGATGCCTGCCCGGGAGACACGTTCTCGAGCAGGGTATCGATTCTTACCTCAAATCCTCCGACAGATGAGGGGATATAAGCGACGTTTCCATCCTTGGACAAGGATATCCACCGGATCTTGGGACCAAGGTAGAGTCTGGAAACAACCTCGAGGGTTGCACTATCAATCACATAGAAGTTCCCATAGATATAGCCTCCTACGAACACCAGACGCTTATCGTTGCTTACGCTCACATACTTGATCCCTTTTTCCAATTTCAAGACCTTCTCGTTTCTGGCACCCTCATAATCAATGACGTGTAGATATCCCGTCAGCCATGAAGTGGCATATACCCGGCGCCTGGTCTCATCGATATCAAAAAGGCCAAAATCCTCTCCCAAGAATGAGATCCCTGCCTGCATCTTCTCGACACCTACGATCCTGCTGAACTGCTGCGTCTCAATGTCAGGCTTATACACAACGAGCTCGGTTCCCTTTCCACATAGAATCCGCCCATCAAGAAGCGCTTTGCTGTACATTCCATGGTTATAGGAAGACATGATCTCTTTTTTCTCTTCGATATCTACAAGATGCATCCCTTTATCCGGGATATCGGAATGAACTAGGATGAGCCGCTTGTCTGCAAACCAGTTCATCCTCATGGGTCGCCTGGCCTGGATAGGGATTTCGTAGAGTGGCTGGCCCAAACTGCCAGCACTCCATGCCATGATGCGTCCCCTTTCAAAATCGCCGACATATATCCTGTCCTTCGAGCAATCGAGCAGACAATTGTCAGTAGTAGCCATAATGCCGGCTATGGGCTCCCAAGACCTGGATCGCTTGTTGTAGGCCACAAATGCAGAGTCTCTAGCTGCTCGTTGACAGCCTATGAGCAGTATATCTGGCGAGCAAGCTTCACTAATAAAGAATACCTGTCCGTGTTGCAGGTGCCTGCCTATAGGATCCCTCTCTGAAGCAATATAGAGAGGAACGACGGCGTGCTGAGCAACAATGAAGGGAAGTTTCCATAGGTTTGAAGCATAGTAAAACAGCCAAATCCTTAGGTCGAGAACGGCATAGATCAACAGGAGCACAGCGGAGATCGTACGGACTCTCCTCAGACCGAGATGCACAAACGCCCAAAGAAAAGCAATTGCTATAACAAGGGCTGCAAAGATATAGGCAAAAAGCATGTGTCTGTGAAAAAGGATGAGTCCTACGACAATTGCAAGATCCATCCCGGCAAACAACTGAGGATAACGTCGGAAGAGGAACACATGGACGAGCACGAAGGCAGAGAACGGGACAACAAAGGATACCTGGAAAAAGGGTAGATGAGAGATATAGAAAAGGCCGATTGTCATCATCATGAGTTCACAGGAGCAGCCTATCCATTGTACATTGGCCGACCTGTCTTTACATAGAAACTATACGAGACAATGCATATGGCCGATAACACAACCGCTATCCAGAGAAAGCAATACAGAAAGGAGAAGGCTACCAGAAGCGGCACAAATAGGTTGTTCAGGACCAAAGGAACGGCCTTTGTAAGACTGACAAGCCAGAACGATCTCCTACAAGCTTTAGCCTCTTTATCAACACACAGCATAGTTAACATCCACTATCGCCAAGGCGTACGTACGGCAGCCCCTGTCATGAATTGGATACACGCTGCGATACATAGAACTGCCACTCTGACAGACCCCAGCCTGCATCATTACTCTAAGCTGTACAACTCCTTTGCCTCTAGAGCGCGACCAACGTATAATTCTTTTTCAGCAGTTGCGTGCGAGAACAAGACCCGTATAAGGCCCTGCTCGAGATATGAACCGTTCCAATATCCTCGCCGATTCGCTCGCTGTGAGCAAAAGGTCCTTGGTCGTGTTCTCGGTCTTCATGGCTCTGACCGGCCTTTCAGGTCTCACCCTTATGCCCTTCCGGGATGTCGATATCCCTTACCTTACCAGACTTACGTTTCATGTCGCAGTGGGATTGCTCAACATCATATTCCTGGTCGGCATGGCCCTTTTGCACTTCAAACGTGTCCTTGGTTGGCAAGCCGCAATCGGACGACTGTTCTTATATGCAGTAATCTTTCTCTTTTTCCTCGTGCCATTTACCGGCTCCCTTATCATGATTTGTACAACACTTCTTTTGTGGATCGACTGGCGGCTTGCTCGAAGGCGGCTTCGACGAATGCACGTACCATCAGATGAGATTTCGCAGGCCCGTTCCCTCTACCTAGATTATGCCGTAGTTCTTCAACTGTCTATGACAGGCTGGCTCACCTACATAGGGTGCCTGTCCTTTTTCCTGCCTATCCATAGAATTCACGCCTTGACCCTGCCGGCAGCTGTCCTTTGGTTTTCAGTGAGGCACATCCGCTCTTTGCGTCTCTTACCCAAGACACTGGCAACTGCGGGGTTAGTGGCGTTCATAGCTGCCTGTGGCTCTCTGTACTACTGGAAACAGATACTGCGTAATGACGAGACCGACGTCACCTATCCTGATGTATATCAAACAGTGGAGAGTAGCGCATCCCGGCACCTATTGAAACCTGCAAATCCATCTATGCTGCAAGATTCAGCTTCCTGCTCAGGAAAGGCCTGTCATACAGTCCTTGTTGACCAATGGCGAGGATCTGCGCATCGCTTTTCTGTCAACAACCGTTTCTTCCAGAAGCAGGTAGCCCTCTTTATCGAAATGGAGGGCACAACGTATGTCCGCACGTGTATCAATTGCCACGACCCTGCTACTGCCCTGCTTCCGGATGCAGAGGAGCGATATGCACGAGGCGAGATTGACAACCCAGAGGGTGTTTCGTGCAAGGCATGTCATACAATAACAGCATTTGATGGAACAAGAGGCAACGGCCTCTATACAATAAAGGCCCCATTCTCATATCCATTCGACGGATACCCCGAAGGCTCTGTGGAACGAAGCCGCCATGACGCAGCAATTCATGCTGATCCTCGAAGACACCTGAGAAGTTACCGAAGAAAAACATTCTACAGGAGCTCTGACTATTGTATCGCATGCCACCTCATCACTGTCCCAGAAGAGCTTACCGGCGGGCCTGTGCTTCGCCTCCATACCCTCTTTGACCAGTGGCGAGGTTCCAAGTGGGAAAAAGCGACCAACTGTGTGGATTGTCATTTGCCCAGGATGCAGATGGACGTGCACGGATATTCGTTTTTCGACCATAGGATTATGGGAAGCAATGTCGATCTTGCCTTGGCAGCCGATGTTCCTACAAGTGAATTACCCTACGTCGAGGACTATACGTCCTTTACGAAACGGTACCTTGCAGGAGATCTTGCCAAAGGGAGATATGAGGTTGTTGCAGAGCCCGCTGCCTATACCTTCCGTCAAAATCCACGCAGACAAATAAATCCGCTGCTGTTCTTTTATCCCTCTGAAATCATGCGATATCTGTACGCAGCTTCCTTTTTATCCAGAGGCCCTATCCTCAATCTCGAGGTAACAGGGCTGCACATAGAAAAGCCAGGCCAGCGTCTAAAGATCCATACAAGGACAACCAATGTCAGGGTTGGCCACAATTTTCCCTCAGGCCCAATTGATGTGCAGGAGGTATGGCTTCAGGCAGTACTTCGAAACGAGGCGGGCCAGCTTATCGCCCAGATCGGTGGTGTCGATCATCGCCATTATGTCGATCCTCATGCCCCTATCCTCGGAAGCAGGGGTATACAGGACTCACAAGGACGACAATTGCTCCGGCACGAGTTTTGGAAGGCGGCCTCTGTAATCGACAGACGGGTCCTCGGGCCATTCGAATCGGTCGAAGATACACTGGTCTTACCAATTAGGCCGCCGGTAGAAGGTACGTACTCGCTAGAGATCCGATGGAATTTTCGGCGCATCAATCAACGGATTGCCGACTGGGTCTGGGACAATCAAGGTGTTACGATGCCCATCGTGGAACTGGATCGTTCTACACTCACTTTCACCATAGAAAAGGACCCTTCCAACAAAGGAGACTATGCCATAAAGGTGCACAATGTATCGCGGCCACCCCGCTCACTAGGAAACAATTTTTTGGAGGTATTGCGGGGTCCGCGTGATGAATAGGATATGCAAGAGAACAACCGATTCACCCTTTGCGGCGTAAGCCTTGTGGTATGAGGAACCTGGACCGTCTATCGAATGTCTTCCTGGTGCTAGTGGCATTGCTCTATACCTGTTCACTTGCTACAGGCCTTGCAGTACTCCTGTACCCGTCTCTCGATGAAACCTACTTCAATCGCATCTTTTTGCACCAGGGGATCGCACTGGTCGGACTTGTGGCAGTCACCACCTGTCTTGCATTCTTTGTGAGCCGGCTCTCTCGCAAAATCCATGTCCGCCTCACTGCGTGGATGGCCGTCTTGTTCGCCTGTGCAGTGATCATTTTTGATCTCAAGATTGCGTTTCTCTTGCCATGGATCCTTCTGCACATAGGTCTTGTCGCGTGGTTGCTTCAAAAAAGAACCTTTCGCGCTACTGCCTTGTTCCTCTTTTTTACGCTGCTTGCAAATCTCTCCGGCATAGAGGTGTATGGGGGAGATCAATGGAAGATCGCACCCTTCATTCACGGACTGTGCGCCCTCCTACCATTGTTCTGTCTGGCCTTGGCACTTGCAGGCCTTCGCACACCCTCTGGAGTGCTCCAGCACACAAGACGCCTAGTTTCCTTGGCTGCTGTGGCAGTTGCCCTTGTGTGCATACCGTGGTGGTACAAAAAGAACTTTGGAAGCTATTCAGAAGAGACATACCAGAATGAAGGCCCTGGCCAGACAAACGCGCTCAGCTCACGGCCTGAACCTACGGATCTCCTTCAATCAAGGTCCTGCGGAGTAGAGGATTGTCACAATGTGTACTACGATCAATGGGCCGCAAGCACTCATCGCTTCTCTTCCAATAATAGACTGTTTAGGCGGGTTGTCGAGCTGGCCAGGGAAGACAACGGGCTTGAAGGAATTCGCAGCTGCGTGAACTGTCATGATCCTGTGGCCACCTTATCGAACGCTGGTTTGGCTTCATGGCCCCACAAAGAACCGGGTAACGACGAAGGTGTAAATTGCAAGGTCTGCCATCTGATGCGAGGAGGCGATTACGAGAAAGGCAATGGAGTCATACGGATTGCAAGAGAAACAAAGTACCCGTACCAAGATGCGCCAATAGGAAGTCCAGAATTCGAAAAATTCAAGTCATTCGTCCGAAGCGACCCGCGGCAGCACGTAAGGACCTACCGGGCAGGAAGGTCCTTTGCACAGTCTGAATACTGTGTGCCCTGTCATTTAGTTACTGTGGACCGAAAGGATTCGGATCAAGCCCCGCTCAGGCTACATCTTCTCTACCAGCAGTGGGCAGAGTCTCCTTGGAGGGAGCGCTTTACGTGCCAGGAATGTCATATGCCTATCTTCCAGATAGGACCGAGATACTACAGACCGAAGGACCATCGTTTCCTTGGACTGTCGACCATCCACGGTACCTTAGCCCTCAGGCTCGTTCCAGAGGATCAGGAACGACTCGAGAACCACGCCTATTTTACCAAACGATATCTTGCCGGCACCCTGTTGCTGGCCAAACAAGATATGCTCTTTGAGCCAAAAAAAGGCCTCAACCGACTGGACTATCCTGTCAGAGACGTAGGGTTGGGTATTGCCTTGAGTCGCGGTATGGTGCGCCAGAAAAGAATGCTGGAATATCTGAGGTCAGGACCACTTCTTTCGGTGACATTGGATGCAAAGGTTACTGAAAAAGAGTCTGCCAGAATCTTGGATATCGAGGTAGCAACATCCAATGCCAGAGTAGGCCACGAGTTTCCTTCAGGTCCTCTCGATCTTGTCCGGTGTTGGTGTGAGATAACAGCCACCGATGCTCTGGGGAGGACCATATGGTTACGCAACGGACTCAATGCCCAAGGCGATGTGCCTGAGGATGGCATGTATCTGGGCTGCAAAGGACTCTTGGATGCCCAAGGTGACAAAATAGAGGATCACAGGTTCTGGCGAGCCCACGGAACAATCGGCAAACAAGTGCTCGCGCCGTTTGAACAACGGGTCGACACACTCACCTTCTCTGTCCCAGATGATATGAAGGGAGATCTGACGATCAAGGCCACATGGCGCTACTATCGAATCTCGCCGAAGATACTGGATAGGCTCCTCAATGAATCGTTTCCAGCTATTGAGCCCCTTGTTGTGGGGAGTGCTACAGCAGTTGCGAGGGTCCAGCCGTGAACGTTTTCCTCTCTTACAAGGAACCCCGTCTTTGAAACGCTCATCTATGTGAGACATACTATGGCATCCCACCATGAAAAAGAGACCATTGCACTTATCTCACACACACAGGCCAAGACATTCAGCCCGCCCCTCGGTCTTCTTTGCCTGAGCACTGTGCTTGAACGCCAAGGTTATCACACAGAAATACTTGACCTTGCCGTAGCCCGCTCTTCATCATCAGAGACCGCCTTCTGGGAGGGTGTACGGCACAAGAAATATCTCTGGATCGGCATAACTGCACTTACCCCATCCATTCCCTGGGTGGGGGAATGGGTACGCCAGATAAAGGATATCAATCCAGATGTGCCAGTGTTGCTCGGAGGCGTACACGCCTCTGCACTTCCTGAACGATCGCTTAGAGAGCTTGGAGTAGATGCAGTCTGCGTGGGAGACGGAGAAGAAGCTGTCCTTTGGTTTTCACAATGGGTTGCACAAGGCAGGAGAGATTATTGGGAAATCGTCGGTATTGCAGCCCTTGACGAAAGAGGCGTATTTCGTTTCAACGCCGATCGTTATTCGTCACACCCAAGACCCCTGCCGGTCAGACCCAACTGGCCCAAGATACAATTGAAGGACTACCAACACCTTCCGCCGCAGCAGTACGTACGTCGAAAGCTGCGGGTTGCACCCATTTATACCACCAAAGGCTGCCCATTTCGCTGTACGTTCTGTGCTGTACCCAGGTTTCAGGAAGTTCCCTCATCCATCGCGACCCGGTAGATGTGGCTCAAGAGATCGAGGACCTCGTTGCTGATCAAGGCGTTGAAGAGATCCATATTGTCGATGATAATTTCAACTATGATCTTGCCTATGCAAAACGAGTGCTGCAAGAGCTGGCACTGAGAAAGCTGCCCATTGTATGGAAAACGCCAAACGGAATTTGGCTCCACGCCTACGATGAGGAATGGTTCTCTTTGCTCAGGCAAACAGGTTGTTATCAGGTGGGCTTTGGAATCGAATCAGGTGCTCCACACATATTGAGGGCTGTGAAAAAACCGGTCCTGCTAGATAAGGTTGCACCGATCCTTCAGATGTACAAGAATAACGGTATCTCGACCTTTGGTTATTTCATACTGGGCATGCCAGGAGAAGATAGACACACCGCTTCTCAGACCATACGGTTTGGCTGTGGGTTACCGCTCGATCACATCCATGTGTCCCTTTTTACACCGTATCCTGGCTCGCCTCTTTACGACCGGATGGCTGCAGCAGGGAACACGTCCAAGAGCTGGGACCGGTACTATCACTACCTCGGCGGAGAGGGCTGCGAACTGACGGCCAGGGAATTGCGAAGCATGATGCGGCGATTCTACATCAGATTCTATTCCAATCCGAGACGGGCACTGAACCTGCTACAGGATATCCGACGTTCAGGTGTGCGCTCGTTTCTTACCATCGTGCAGCATTACTTTTTCTCACGGAAGGAAACGCCTCATTGAGCAGACTTCACACAGGGCCCCTTCGTATACTACTGGTCAATCCCCCGTTTCGATATTTTCCAAAAACAAAGGTTCGCTCAGAGAGCTATACGCGGCCTCCCTTGGGTATTGCCTATCTCGCATCCTATCTCAAACAGCAGGTACAGCATCCGTTACAGGTATCCCTTCTTGATTGCGAGGCTGAGCATCTCTCTGATCCGGCCTCTGTGACTTCTTTCATCCTCAAGCGGGAGCCCCATGTGGTCGGCTTTTCGGTTGTCACCGGCGCCTTTCATATTGTCTCCCGCCTGGCCCAAGAGATCCGACGATTCCGATCAGATGTCCTAATCGTTGCCGGCGGTCCTCATATTACAGCACTTCCTGAGGAGCCCATGCCAGGTGTGGATCTCAAGATATTCGGGGTGATCAAAATCTCGATCACAGAATATCTTCAAGAGGCCTTCCTGGGCGATTCGGCCAGGCCGATTCCTGGATGTGTACAATTTCGCAACGGCCAGATCGTCTCTAAAGGCAAACCAAGGCCACTCATTACACCACTCGATCAGGTCCCGATCCCATCCCGGGAATTACTCAGAAGCACTTCGTACTTTCACTCATACCCCTATCCCAATGTGACAGCATTTACCACGATGTTCACATCGAGGGGATGTCCGTTCAATTGCAATTTCTGCGGCAACGAACTTTTATGGAAAGGAAGGGTCCGTTACCATTCGCTGGAACGTGTATACGACGAAGTCGATGGGATCGTACGACAAGGGATCAACCTGATCTTTTTCGACGATGACGTATTTACCACACAACGGAAACGACTGTTTGCAATTTGTGACTACCTACAACGGTCTCATCCTCGGCTGCAGTGGATCTGCCACGTGCGCGCAGATACAGTAGATCGAGAGATGCTCACACGGATGAAACAGGCGGGATGTGTCGAGGTACAGGTAGGCGTCGAGGCTGGGGACAACGAGGTGCTGAGACGGGCGGGCAAAGGTCTTACGGTCGAGCAAATCAAAGAGGCATTTCGCCTGTTGCACGACATCCGAATAAACAGTTGGGCGACCTTTATCCTGGGAAATGACGGCGAAACACATGAGACAATACGCAAGAGCATTCAGCTTGCAGAAGAGCTTGACCCTACCTACTGCTCTTTTATCGTGCTTTTGCCATTCCCCGGTACAAGGGTCTTTGAGGAGTACTCAGCACGAGGGCTTATCACCACCTATGACTGGAGCAAATACTCTTGGCATGGAGATCCTGTTATCAGATTGGAAGGCCTATCCGAGGATGATCTTGTGCGCTGGCGCAGGAAGGCATATGTGGCATTTTATCTGCGACCCAGAAAATTGATACGAATCCTAGCGCACGTCATCCAGTCACGATCGGTGCGAGAGATCCGACGAAATTTTCTTGCCTGGCTTACGTTCTTGGGAAAAAATGAAAAGCATTACGATACTGCAAAAGTATCTCGGCAGAAAAGGCAAGAGATATAGGAAATTCCGTTCCCTTTCCTTGCCAAAGAGGATCGTCCTCATTCTCGCCGACATCCTTATCCTTTGCGGTGCCCATGCTGAATTCTTGGGTAGCTGGCCAGCACCTGCCCTTTTTGTGTCTGTAGCGATTATCTATAATCGAGGGGGTCTTTTTCGTAACGGATACCTCTCGGCCATTTGTTACTTCATTCTTCTTGTAAGCGCCATCGACCAGTCGGTCATCAATTTTGGGATGTTCCCCCTTCGTACGCATATGCTGGTGGGCGTCGGCCTTATCATCGTTCTTCCGCTCTTATTGGTTGCAGCAGGTGCGCGTTATGTGAGGTACGTACCGCCACAGAAGCTTTTTCTTCTCTGTTCAATTGTGACCACTGCAGTAGGCGTCAATATCATGATCGCAATGCCGAGCAAGAGCAGGCTCGATACCAGCGCACTTCCTTCCTATATGCACCATGTCTTCCGCTTGGAAAAGCCAAAGGGAATCAAAGAAGTCCCTCGAATGATGCTCTTAGACGATACACGCCACACCTTGTACCTGAGCTATCGGTATCGGATCTTTACCTCGAGCGATTATGATCTTGCAGCCTTGGAGAGGATCCATACCGCCACACGGAATGTCGAGACTATCCATCTCAAGGGTGCTGAGGTCATCGGCATGGCCCTCGATAAGGCATCTGGATACCTCTACCTCAGTCTGGTTCGAAGACCTGAACTCAACCCTGGACCTGAACGCCTGCCGAAAAGAGAGCTTGTCGTTCTTGATCCAGAAGGAGACCTCGTTGCCAGAAAGGAAATCCCCGGCCACATTGAGGAGTATTTTGACTTTATCTCTGTGCGAAGTGATCATGTGATTTTGACGAACAATACGTACGATATGAGTTGCGATAAACTGCTCGAGCGTATCACGATTCGACCAAGGGCACACCCAGTGGCCGGCTGGTGGACGTTCACATCGGCAGCTACAACTCACGACGCAATGTTTCGCACGTATGCGGGTCCTCCTTTGAAAGGCCTGCTTCTGAGCAGATGCGCACTTGAAAAGCTCGACGTCACCGGCATGGAATCCCTCAAACGGATCAAGGATGGGTGGTCAGGTTATTATGCAGTGCACATCGACCCTCAACATGGAGTACTGGCAACAATACCTCACTGGGGAGATTCGCCTGCAATCAGAATCTATGATCTTGACCTGCAGCTCAAGAGAACAATCCCGGTACCAGAGGTGATTCGTGCCTTTGCCGTTGATTTTCCAAGAGATCGTGCGGCGACGGTTGGCTACATCTCAGGCAATCTCACTATCTACCGTTTTTCCGATGGCCAGCTGTTAGGTTCGATGAATATAGGATCAGGCTCTCGCTGTCTCATGTTCGGCCCTGGTGGTGAATTGTACGTTGCAACCACCTTGGACCTCTTCTCGATCGATACTGATGAGTTCCTAAGATCGATATCGTCTCCTGTTCAGGAGCAGTGATAGCTCCTACGAGCGCTCTGGCAACGTCTGATACTTCATATCGTTTTGTTTACTGCTATGAGGTACGGTCTTGGCGCACGGCCAAAAGCCAGCAAGACTGATCGTCCGCAGGACAGCCAGGAGAATAAGAAGGGCGGCTGGGGCGGTATGCATCATTGTGTTTCTTACGTGCGTGTTATTGGAGATATGTCTACGTGGGCTGGGAGATCTGGCTGTCTACGCCTTTTTTAAAGGCCGGTTTGAAAAGGCTCGCGACCTCGAGGCCGGGGATTTCAACATACTCTGCCTTGGTGACTCCTATACGTGGGGTGGGGGCTCAGAGGCAGACTACCATATGATCGAGGGCTACCCAGAGCAACTCGAACGTCTACTTAACAGAAGACCCCGGTCAAGGCCTATTAGAATCCTCAATCTCGGTGTACCTGGCTATACCTCCTCTGATGTGCGAAGGCTCATGGAACGGTTTTTGGGAACAGTGTCTACGATAGTACCTGACATGTGTATCGTGGCTACGGGAATCAACAACTATCACCCCTGGGAACTACGACGAACACTGTTCACAAAGATGGGTCATGGGTCGCTGGTAGGTCATGCGTATCTGTGGCTTACAGGGCTTAAGCTTTATCGGATGTTGTATTTCTTGGGTGCTCTGTCTCCCCATGCAGAGGATCTCTACACGATCAACGAGGATACGCTTACGTTCAAGGACCCTCGCTTGTACACGTTGTACCGCAAGTGGCTAGAAGAGGACCTGACAGAGATGCATGCCTTGTGCGCATCTCGCCACATCGAGCTCGTTGTCCTTGCCTACCATATCGGCTTTCACTCCTATGAAATCCAAAAGAGTTTTTGCGCACGCCACGACGTCCCTTTTATCGACATCCCTCGCCTGGAAAAAGATCCTCTCACAGGAAGGCATACCTTTCAGCAGGCCTCATGGCATCCTACACATGCTGAATACAGCAAGATCGCCCGTTGGGTCGCTGAGTATCTCGAGACACATCAACTCTTACCGATGTGCTCACCTCTCAATAGTAGTTTGCCTTTGCTCAAGGACACCTCGAGCGGGCCAATGCAGACAGTGGCGGATCATAGTAAATAGTGGCACGGTCTCCGGAGTCGCACAGTTCGATCAGAGGGACAGGATCGCCTTCTACAGAAAAGTATCTCAGCACCCCTTTTCCTTCGAGCCTCATACCACACGCAAAATGAAACGAGAGCCGGATACAGCCGTCTTCAGGCTCGATCTCTGATAGCTCAAGCCGATCATAGTATGCTTTGAGTTTACCCTTCCCCAAAAGGAAGTAGCTCGGCTCTCGCCGTACTGAAAAGAATTCCATGTCGTCCACCCTGGTTTCGTATCGAAACAGGTGTTCTCTGGAATGGAAATATCGTGATGCCTCCTCAGACCAGCATGCCACCAATCCGACATTGTAGGTCTCGATAAAGCGCTCAATCTCCTCAGTCGAGACCGCCTCCAGCTTCCTAAAACCAAGCCTGCCATCGTGAAAATCAATAAGGAGCGCTCGGCTATTACTGTCACAACTCGGACCACCGATGAAATACCCTTTGCACATCCGCTGGATAGGCACAACTCGCCTACAGTTGAACAATGTATGAATCTTATCATCTTCAAAGAGGATCCTTGCCCGTGTATCAGTGTGTTCGAGGAGCCACTGGGCCTGCTTCTTGAAGTTCTCAGGCATATGGGTCACAAACGGTCGTGGCACCCCTAACAGAAACAAAGGAAAGCCTGTGATGCCAAACCACGCCAGGCTATAGGCGGCAAAGAGCAGCACGCACGAGATGTAAACAAGCCTTTTTCTCAGGCGAACACCATGGCTCATCCGTCGCATAGTAGATCCCATCCATGCAAGACCGACCCCTCCTGGGATAGTGAGATAGACGAGAAGGGACGGGAAGCAGCGGATAGGCGAAAGGAAAAAGAGCTGAGGAACCAGAAGGAGGAGGATATTGTATGCATAGGAGAAGAGCCAAAGCGCGATCCATAGGAGACCGAGTGTGCGGTCCCTTTTGTAGATCGTTCTACATCCTACTGCTGCACACAGGTAAAAAGCGACGTACAACGGGCTCAACAACAGCCTGAACGTAATACCAGGAGGGACACGGTGAAAGTATGTCTCCTCTTTCATAAGGGATATGAGCTTATCGCTCACCCCAGGGCCTGGTGTGAGAAAAGGAACGAGCCATCCAGCATTCACGGCGAGCGTTACCAGTGTGGCAACCACGATGCCGAGCCAGTCAATGCCCTTCATCGATCGCCAGTAGGCCCACAGGGGAACGACAATAAAAGGAGCCACAGCAAGGATGGCAAATGGGTGCACAAGGAATTGGATAGGGAGGACCACACCTACACACACAAGGTAAAAGGTGCGCCTTTCTCTCAACCATGCAACAAGAAGTCCTCCAGTGACCGGTGCAAGGTGAAGGGCCCATAGAAAAGCAAAAGAACCGACCCAATAGAGATAGAACGAATTCGCCGTCCAAAAGGAGACGGCACCCAGTACTGCGGCGGCTAGTAGTTCCCAAGGCTTGAGCCTGAACAACCACCCAGCTACGCCATAAAGAAAGGGCAAAGAAATAGGCAAGAGATACACCCACAGTTTGATCAACTGCTCAGTAGGCACCGTGGGCAACAAGGCACCAAGTACTTGAACGAAGGAAGTCGCATGATATGTCGGGTGCGTAAGATAGCCGGCGTAAAAATCAGGTGAATACCCATTGAACCTAAGACCGTGAGAGAGAAACCCCCTGCCCAGCTCAGCATAGTAGAACGTTTTCCCATAGTCCTGGTTGTAGAACGGCTCTGAGCTCAGCAGCGCTCTAAAGGGGATGATCCTCTGGATAAGAGCTGTTTGGATCGCGACAAGACATCCACATAGAAGAATCACTACCTGAAGTCGTCTCATTTCTGTTCAAATATCGTTTGTTCTCCGCGTCAATGCTGCCCAGACTGGTTTAAAGGGGAACAATAGGACCCAGCGAGGATTCTTGAATGCAATGAGGGTGAGCAGCCGAACAAGCGTTCGCAGATTGGCATAGAACAGACGAAAGGCCCTTTTTCGTATCTGCTCTAGCCGCTCCCTGGGCACGTCCGTCACGATTCCACTAGGGAAGAGCTGCGCAATTTCAGACTCTGGAAGCACTTCCAGTACGTGCGCATCCATAAGATGTGGCCGCAATGCCATGATGTGGCGGAGTGTCGTTGCAGCAGTCAGTTCTGTCTCGCCGGGCAGCCCAAAAATATAAGTGACGACCGTAACGATGCCCAATTCTGAGGCAGTTCGCACAGCGTCGTAGAGCTGACGGGCCTCATCCGGCCTTCTGTGCACATTCTTGAGGATTTCCGGCACAGCCGACTGGGCACCGAACGATATCACATTGCATCCTATGTCCCTTATCATCTTGAAAAAGGCACGTCTGTCTCGTTGAAAGCTGTTCGGGTTGAGGATGCACATCCACTGGAGGTGGAGTGCCTTTTTCTGCCATAGCGTCACGAATGACTCTATCCAATCATGCTTCTGGGGAAATACGTCATCGACGAACAAGAGATAGTTCGCACCAAACGCTCGATTGGCTATCTCTATCTCCTCGATCACGTTTTCCGGACTCCTCACACGGTACCTTCCTCGCCAAAACCTGTGGGAAAAGCAAAAGCTACATCGGTAGTAGCAACCACGCGACGCAGTAAGGGTGATGCATGGGGTACGGACCATGATATTGAAGTAGTCGCAATACTTACCAATCGTCCTCGAATCTCTCAAAGGAAATGGTATCCCGTCGAGGTCTGCGATGAGGGGCCGAGCCTCTGTGTAGCGTGTCTCTCCATTCTCACGGTAGGCGATCCCTTTGATGTGTGTATATCCCCTGCCTTGCTGTAGGCTCCCTACAAAGTCCTTTATGACCTCCTCACCTTCTCCCATACACACAACATCAGCCCCTGCATCGAGCAGGTCTTGTGCATGAATCGACCCTGGCCCTCCTGCAATTACTGGCAGATCCGCTTGCTGTTTCACGATACGGATCGCACGACACACCCTTTTTCTGTTCATGGAACTCACGTAAAACCCCACAAACAGGGGCCTGGGCGAAAGGTGGGCAAGGAGCTTTTCCCTTGATAACGGTTCAAGCACGCCGTCGAGCAATATGCTTTCTACACCCAAGGGCTTGAGCACTGCCTGTAGGTACTGCAGGCCAAGCGGGGGACGCCTCTGGAAGGCCTCGTAGAAACGCTTGGCATCAGCAAAGTCTGTGGGCAACAGGACAAAAACCCCGATCTGCTGCCCAGGGTCTTTTCCAGGACCATGTAATAAGGTCATGCTTTGCAGGGTGTACCCGTTGGCATGGGGCTGCCTTTCCGGTAGACGAACGATACGAAAAGGTTCATAATTAACTATAGCATCCTCGTTGCAAATATCCTACCCAGCACAGCCTGTACGTAAAGGAACAGTACGAGTGACGTTATCAGAGATTAGTTCTGTCTTTCGGTAACAAGCCCTCTCGATGAGGAAGGTGCCAATGCCTGTTACAGCACTTACCTTGCTCACTCTCCTTTCCGGACTGTTCGTAGCCCATAGCGCCTCATGGAACCTCTTCCACAGGATACTTCTTTTCTTGCACCCCTCTGTCGGCGTGCTGTGGGTCATTGCCATCTTGTGGAGCCTGAAGCAGGCAGGGATAGGTAGCAAAAGAAGAATGCTGAAGTTTCATACGGCAGGAGCAGGTCTGCTCTTTCTGGGGATAGCTGCCTCATTCCTATCGGCTCGTATGGTATGGATCGTACTCGCTATCGTCCTCTGTGGAATCTTGGTCCTTAGCTATGGACTCCGTGGACAGATAAAAAGGCCGATCCCGACCCGTTTGTCCTCCTCAGGCCTCATGCGGAGTTTGTTTTCGTATAGCGTGTACGTAGTCGCAGCTACAGGAATCCTTATTGTGTTGATGAGCAGCACGAACAGTATACGCACGTTGTTTCATATTCATACACTAAGTGGTCTTGTCCTTGTCTGTATCGTTACCTACCTCATTGCATCGCGTCTACTGCGAAGCGACTACCTGGTGTGGGATACCCTGACCCCTATGACAGGGATACGTTTCGGACCGAAGGCTACAGAGATCATGACCCTGGCCGTAGCTGGTGTGGCTGCGCTCGTGCTTTTGGCAAGAGAGCCTCAGGAACAAGATGTTCAGTACACCTTCCATCTTTCAACAGTGCCCCTCGAAAAGCGAAAGCCACATGAAGTCGACCAGATACCCCAGGGGTTTGCGTACGCCAGCCTTATGGCCTCTGTCGAGACCTGCGGAAGAGGCCCTGGGTGCCATCAAGGGATTGTAGAAGATCATCGCCGGTCATCACACAACCGCAGTATCCACACCTCCTATTTTCAGAAGAATCTCGATTTCATGGCCGAGGAGATAGGGGAGCACAACACCTATATCTGCGCAGGATGCCATTTTCCCAACGCCTATTTTCTCAAGGACACGACCTACCGTGACTATGCGACACGTGATGCCTATTCGTGCCTCTACTGTCATACCGTAGACAAAGTACTATTTACCGAGGAAAAGGAAAAGACGATCCTCGTGTTGAGACCCAATGTACAGCATCTCAAGATGTTCGCCTCATCCAACGGCGAAGACGGCCCTTCCTTTCTCAACCAGCTCATGATACGGCTCAGTCCGCGGGCCCACGCCAAGACATTCCGCAAGGACCTCTACTTCAGGGAGGAGTTTTGTCAGGTATGCCATCACCTGCAGATCAAACCATCAGAAAATACCGGCTTTATGAAGGCGCAATGCATAGACTGCCATATGCAGCCCCGTTCATTGATCGGCTTGAACGGCAAAGAGCGTAACCACTTTTTCCCTGGCACCAACCTTGCCGGTCCTGCAGATCTCAAAGATTCTGACGCAATGACGATCAACACAAAATACAGCAGAGGAGAATTCGAACTTGCACTACGAGGCTGGGGAGGCATATGGAGCCTTATCCCAAAAGAGGAGCGCACGATAAAAGACATTTGGCTCCTCGTACAGATAGAGCCTCTGGTACTGCCTGTAGCTGGACAGAGATTTGAGTATAGAATCGTGACAACAAACACATCACTCGATCACGCATTTCCTGCTGCCCCTTTGGATCTCATCGAGGTTTGGCTCGAGACCTGGATAAAAGACGCAAAAGGACGACTTGTGTTTTCCAGTGGCATGCTCACTGAAGACTATACGATCCCCCATGATACGCACAAGCTTGGCGGGTACATGATCGGTATGGATGACCACCTAGTTACAAAGAACCGCGTCTGGCAGATAAAGAAAAAGGTCGTAGAGAGGGAGATTCATGTCAACCATCAGGTCCAGGATACCTATTCATGTGTCCTTCCTGAAGATGTAGAAGGCCCCTTGGAGATCTATGCCTCGTGGAACTACAGGAAACTCAACCAGGAGTTTGTAAACTGGGCATATGACAATAGTGGCATGACCGTACCTGTCCTCAGAATTGCAGAGGTGCTCCACAAGGTCGATCTTGAGAAGCTGGTAAGAGAAGCCCGCCATAGCCCCAAAGAGCTGACTCAAGGTTCATCTGTCGGACTGGCAATCGAGGAGGAGGGCGTGGAGAAGCCTTGAGCAAGAAAGATGCCTGCCAGCACCACAAGCACGCTTGCAGCAAGCCCTGTTATACGGAACCCCATAAGAAAGCAAAAGATTTGGAACACCCCTATTCCGAGCGCCATGCCCATCGCCGTACCACCCCATACTTCATGCCTTTGAGAAGGCTCGATGCGCGAGAGCGGACATGAAAACAGTTGTCCTAGAAGAAAGCCAGACAAAAGGACTGCACTGGCGCCGTAGAAAAGCTCCTTTGTCGAATGTATACGTAGCACGCTGCCGGCCAAGGCTAAGGTAGCAACTGAAACCACAAACCAGATGGTGCTGATGCTCCTAAGCCGTACGATTGGCCGGAGCAGACCAAGTCCGTACCCAACTATAAACACACCCTCTACTACAAGCCACCCTGGATTGACACCGAGAGGAAATAGACGAGTGACCCTTCCCAAGGCAAATGCATGAAGGATGGAGAACACGACCCCCAATATGAAATAGTACTGTTTTAGGCGAGACATCGGTGTAGGCTGTCCATTCTGCTTCCGACTCTTGAGGTGCCACACCAATATTCCAAGAGGGATCAAGAATGGAATGACAGCTACGGTGAGTATGGTCACGACATCTCGCTTGAGCCATGGTTTGTCGTCAGTGATCCTGTATGTATCTGACCACCGATCTTGACTGACTTCGTGAAAATAGGTTGCCTGCAACAAACGGTTACCAACCTCGTCTAGCCTTTCCTTGTTCCGTGAGGCAATCACAAACATAAGTGGAGCACCAGAAGAAGGATTGTTGGATAACGTAGTCCAGAAAACCCTGAAGCACACCCCTTCAGGAAAACTCCCCACATACTGTCGCACTTCTTGTTCCTTAGGGATCCCCCAGTCTAGGACGTAGATGCCATCGTTTTTCAAGAGGCGGTCAAAAATATGGCGGAGCGATTCAGAAGTGAGCACATAGTACTCGATTGGTACTATGGAGAACGGGTAAAAGATAAGGGCATTCCCTACCCGGTGGAGATACAACAGGTCGTATGAGTCGGTTTCAAGCTCTAGATAGTATCGTGGCTCGAAGGCCTTGATAACAAATCGAGGATCCTTGTACAGATCCAAACCGATTGCCTCCTGGGCATTGACCGATGCAGAGGCAAGGCCGCGGTCCACATCGACAAGCACACACTTACTCATAGAAGGATTGGCACGAAAGAGCTGATACGGGTACAGGGCAAGAGAGCAACCCACAATAAGGGCACGATAGTCTTTGAGTCCTGCCCCTAATGACTTGTTCAGGTACGAAAGCTCTACAGGAAGATCCTCATACTCCCTACAGGTATAGACGTGGATGAATTCGTTGATTGCCAAGGCTATGCAGGAATCATTGCGAAACGTATAGAAGTCGATCTTGTAGTTGTCCGTTACCTTGCTTGCAGAAAGCGTATGATCTTTTAGTGAGAGGAGGATCGGATAGTTCTTTTTTATCTGTCCGTATACAACGATGAGGCCGCATAGGACGATTCCCATGACCCAGGCACCAGGCCGTCTGGTGCATAGAAACAGAAGCCCCAGACAACACCCAATGAACATTCGCTCCGGTCCGAGGAACTGGGCTGGGTACGAAAGGGCCGTCCCTACTGCCATTCCGCCTATGAAGAGTCCGATATGCACCCTTGGATTGTCGCTTGTCTGCCACAGGACCGCAAAGGACATGCCGATGAGACAAAAAAGAACCGGAAGGCTACATAGGGAAAAGACAAATGCCAAGGCCTTTAACCAGCCATACTCTGGTATCGGCATTGGATAGTACAGTGAAAGAGTCCAGAAAAAGATGGAATCGCCTTTGTATACCCATATGCCGAGAAGGAAAAGGCCAAGAAAGGTCGCCAGTCGGTATGGGTGACGATCCACATAGGTGCGAAGCCGTTGGGCATACAGGGATCCTGCTGCAAGGCCTGTACAGCCAAGAATCATAAAATGGGCGAAAAAGAAATTGATGGGGATCTTGAGGCTCAGTTCTCGATAGAGCGTTGCCTGAAGAAAGCCGAGCACTACGCCGAGGCCGAGGAATCTGTGGATATTGGAGATGTGTGTCATAGAGTTGGCAAGGGCCTTTGCAGAACTGTCCGTAGCTCGTTGCCCACCAAACGCGTTACTGCCGATCCTCAAATTCTATCCGGTACAGCCTCACCGGGCAAGCGCAGGTACCTTTGTCTCGCAGGGATTCAGTTTCAACTGAAAAAGTGAGTTCAACCCATGGTCCTTTGTCAGCAGGGCAGGTAATCTCAATGCGGTGTTCGGCCTCTATTGGAAGATCTCCCAATCGGTAGCTCTGATGCGTACGTGAGCTTCCTACGGAACACGCGATACGCAAGACACCTCCGTCGTTCGCACAAGATTCTCTTGCCACGTACATGACAACCCAAGGGTCTTTAAGGCTCCGATAGAGCGGGAGGCGAATGCCAGCTTCACCACATACAGATCGATAGGGATTCGCTATGGTGATAGGAGGCGCAAGCCCCTTAAGGTAAGGATAGTCGTCTCGACCGAGCACAAGGACAAAGCTACGGTCTTCCCATCCTTGTATCCTAAACCGAGGTCTGTAGCAGGTAACCTGAACGTACGGAAACGACCAGCTCCCTTCGCGGACGCAAGTACGTTCGTAGTACGCTTGTACGCGTCTGTAGGGCGCATCGCTATACTCCGGGTAGCCGAGGGTATGTTCATCGCTGTAGACGAGCCATATCCTCTCGAAAAACATGTTCCTGCTGGCTTCTTCCCATGGGAGATAGCAGTTGGTGATAAGAGCTGGCGTTGTGGATTCACTCGTATCCGGTGGAAAGGCGTTGAATTGCAAGGAGGCTACCTCGCGTGTCCAGCCATAGAGCGTGGGCCAAGGCCCTGAAAGGTAGTAGAGCAGGATATCGGCAAAAAAGGGTGCCGGCGTCACGCACAATGCATCGCCAGGTCTTTGTGACGCACGAAGGAAACCAGCCAGGGACGCAAGGTCAGGCTGCAGGGTGTGGCGAGGCCTTTGATACAAGGTTACAAGCGACGGAAGTGTCAGCATAAGACTTACTGCGATCGAGCCGAGAGCGAGCTGCCTCCTTCTGATTATTGGATGAAGGAGGTCTGATTGCCCTAGTCGTTTTCTACACAGCTCAAGGACAATCAGGCACGTAAGCCAATAGAACCCTGGAGCACAGCAAAAATAACGGACCTCAAAGAATGCCTGGCTAAGATAGGTAAAGGCTAGAAATTGCTCTGCGACAAGAAGCGCCAACGGCATGACACAACATAGCAAGGCCTGTTTCTGTCGTGCCAGTACAAGGGTGACCGTGCATATGAGAAGTACACCTAGTGTACTCAGGGCGGCGATGCTATGCGCTGGAAACACACCTGAGATCAGACTCAGGACGTGGAGGAAGAAAACGCGGCCCCTCCACGACAGTTCGGATATATGAGGAATCGCCTCTAGGTAACCAATCATGGTCGGGAACACATCGGTAAAGAACTTGAGATATGCAAGGTGCATCGCCGCAAACGGGAGGAGAAAAAAGAACCCCAGGAGTGTCTTCTCGAGATACAGGTAGAGGGTGAACATGGCCTCTGGCTTACGAGTTGCATCGTGACGAAGACTGAGCAGCACCGCAATAAACGGCGGGACGAGCAATCCTAAGAAGATTGCATGTGTGTTCAATCCGAGGGCAAGAAAGGTAACATAAAAGCACGTCGCACTCCCACGTGGGTTTTCCATACATCGAAGAAAGGCGGCATAGTACCCGTACACACAAAAGGAAAGCAGTGCATACGGCATGATGCTTTGAGAAAAGTAGATATGGATCGGAGAGATGAGCAAAAGCACTACACTTACTACCGCTAACGGCCTGGCAAGAAAGTTCAAGGCAAAGACATAGAGTGCGCTCGAGGCAAGGGCACCGAGCACTGCAGAGAGAACTCGTACATGAGCAACCGATTGTCCGGTTTTCATCCACAGGTAGAGCAGGGTGCGATAAAGTGGCATGTGGCTATTGGTAATGCCATCACGATTCGTAATGGCAGCGGCAAGATTTGTGTTTTGAGCTGCTTCGGTCAGGTAGGTTCCTTCCATAGAGGAAAGACTGTCCCTCTCGATCTGAGCGAGATTGACGATCAAAGAAAGGACAAACAACCCCATGCATACGACATAATCCCTACCTTTATAGAGACGATTCCTCGCCGTAATCTGGCTTGTATATGCACGCCTTTTCTTTCTCAGCGCCGCATAAAGGATAGAGAGACACAGGATGATGCCTATAAGGATGACAACGCCGGTCTTCCAACTTTGAGCAATTATGGTTTCCCACTCGATCAGATAAGGACTATAGTGAAGTGCTTCTGGCATAGTAGCTTTTCGCGGATTCCTGCTGGTGGTCTCAACGGCCTTGTGTAACAGCGTCTATCCTCAGTTCAACAAGCCTGACCTCTGGAAGGCAAGCCTCGCCTCCTCGCGTGGACCCCACTGGTTGAAAAGAGATCTCCAGCATACCCTGACCGTCTCCCTTCCAATCGACGAGGTCACTGATCTGTTGCACAGGCTCTTCTGTACATAGGTAGTTTCTTGTAACCTCCCTGCCATCTACCCTCAGGGTCAGAGAGAACGCACGTGAGACACACCTTGAAGGGTCCGGCTTGAATATCAAAGATATCCGTAAGACTTCACCATCCTGCCACTTCCTGGTTATCGGTATCCTTACACCAGACCCTACTGTCATGATTCTGCCTGGCGCAATCTGGGTCGCAGGCGGCGAAAACCCTTTTACATACGGATAATCGTCCTTCCCGAACGTCAACACAAACTCATCTGACTCGAAGCCAGGGATCGAATACCGAGTTTTATAGAGGTATAGCGTCACTCCGTCGAACTGCCAGGACCCATTGAACTCCAAGGCAGTATCATAATAGCGCTTGACCCGTCTGAACGCTCGATCCGTATATTCCGGGTATCCTAGGGTTGCTTCTCTGATATCAATGAGCCAGATCCTCTCGAAAAAAAGATTCTGGCTTGCTTCCTCCCATGGGAGAAATCGATTGGTGATGTAGCCAAAATATTCTACATACCCCTGGCCAGAGGGAAGGCGATGAACGCCAAGGGCATTCATTCGGGATTCCCATGTCATGAAGTCATCCCATGGCTCGTGAAGGTGGTAGAGAACTACGTCGCCAAAGAAAGAGGCTGGCGTGATACATAGCGCGTCGCCAGTTCGTATGTGTTGTCTGAGAAAGCCTGTTGCAGCTTTCACATCTGGGTTGTCGAGCTGTCTGTACATGGCATTCACTCTCGAAAGAGACAAAACGGCTCCTGCTACGGTGGCGATGACCAGCAGCGCTAATCCACACGCTTTTCTGATCCATCCAGCAGCATGACGTTCAACAAAGATCCTTTGGCCGATCAGTCCTGCTGCACCCACAGTAGTGGTGCAGAAAAAGGCAGGAGCAGATGAAAAGTAGCGGACCTCGAAAAACGGATGCCTAAGATAGGCAAACACAACAAACTGCTCAAGCAGAAGGACATAGACTGGGCCTGAGACAAGTAAAAACGTTTTAGGTCCACGTAGCACTAAAAGGGCCACCGAGGCCGCAATAAAAAGCATCCCACCATATACGGCCCCACCAGCTCCAAGGGTCCCTTTTGGAAGGCTCAACAGGAGATTCACTATATGTACGAGGAACCACGCGCTCCTTTGGGAGAGCTCAGACATAGGGGGCAGGACATCTATGTATGCCATATAGCTCTTAAAGTCTTGAGCGTAGAAGGTGAGGTAAGAAATTTCAACGAGAAGTGCAGGTAGAAAAAACAACGCACCCAGTAGCGTCTTCTCGAGATACAGATAAAAGAGTCTCTTGTTGCGTGGATCGCCTTGCGTCGCGCGCAGGCACATGATCACTTGATCGAGCAAAGGGCAAAGCATGATGCCGATAAAAATAGGATGCGCATTAAGT
>FWPV01004434.1_pt1 | contig 29904 bp, 28 predicted proteins | sample 2228371 | NCBI WGS metagenome assembly FWPV01 (sample SAMEA103939776, study PRJEB20133) | metagenome | reverse complement strand
AGATAAAGAAGATATTTCCTGAGGTAAAAGTAATATTCACGAGTGGATATTCAGAAGATGTAATAAGAAAGAAGACAATCATGGAACAGGGCTATGAGATAATTCAAAAGCCTGTTTCCCCGGCACAATTACTTAAGAAAATAGGGGACATATTAAGGAAGTAGTGGATATTCCCTGTCAAAGATGGTATGAAGCAATTTTCAAGAGAAGATCTCGCAGATTATACAATGGCATTCCATTAAAAGTAGAAACTCTTAAGAAATTAAATTACATCTGCGATCATTTTCAACCTTTTAGTTCTGCAAGAGCAATTCTTACAGAAAACGCAAAAGATGTCTTTAAAGGTATTATTGGTGCTTACGGAAAAATCAGAGGAGCACCTTCTTTTATTGCCTTTATTGGAGATGTGAGAGACAAACATGTTCAGGAAAAAGTTGGCTATACAGGGGAAGGTATTATTCTTGAAGCAACATCACTCGGTCTTGGAACATGCTGGGTCGGGAAATCATTCAATCCTGAAATTGCATCCTCATTTGTCAAATTAAGGGAATATGAAAAAGTTATTGCTGTAGCATCTGCTGGATATGCTTCTTCAGAGGAATCTTTTGAAGAAAAGCTTCTTACAGGCTTTGGCAAAGCTCATCATAGAAAACCTCTTGAAAAAATGATAGTCGGAATCAAAGAAAATGAATTGAGTGGATGGATAAAAGATGTCCTTATTTCTGCACAGCTTGCTCCTTCAGCAGTAAACAGACAACCCTGGCGTTTCTATATAGAGGGAGATAGCATTACTGTCTCGGTAGATAATTTAAATGACAGTTATGGTATTTCAAAAAGACTTGATTGCGGGATAGCCATGCTGCATGTTGAAGTTGCTGCATTAAATTGTGGAATATCTGGCAAATGGGAATTGCTCGATCCACCAGATGTCGCAAAATTTAAAAGAATATCTATACACAATTAGCCTGAGCAACATCTGCATTATACGGGTTCACTGTAAGTCAACCCCGGGATTATTCTTTATTTAGAATCCTCATGGAAATATTCTCGAAAACCTCATTCAGTCGAACAAGTCCTGCAAATCTTCTTTTTTCTTCAAGAACAGGAAGAAGGAAAAGGTCATTATGGAGCATTATATATGCTGCTTTGACAATTGGATCTTCAGGGTCAACAAAATGTTTAACAGGAAGCATTATATTATTTACAGTTTTTTCTGCAAGATTTTTTGATTCCTTACTGAAAAGTTCATCCCATACCACAGTCAAACTTACGGTATTATCTTCAGGAATTTCTGAGGTTAAAGTTGGTTTGAGAAACTCCGGTTCTAAACCTTTAAGAACTTCTTTTATAGTTATGAAACCCAGAAGACTGTACCTTTCATCGAATACAAGTACTGCTTTCGGGTCAGGGGCTTTTTTATTTTGAAAAAATGAAGCTTTCATTATTTTCATGGTTTGCCCTATTGAAAACCAGTATGGCACATGTGGATAATCGAAAATTCCCACCATTATGTCATTTACAGTCTTTTTATTTTCCATGATAATTCTCCTTTCGGAAGTTTTAAATGCAATGATTCTAACCTAAGAGATATTTTTTTTCCAGTAAAATGGAAATGTAGAATTCTTATGATTCTTACAAAATTGTATGTTACTACAATTTTGTAGCTACTTTTATTTATAAAAATCATTATTTTTCAATAAGTTTAAGCTGGCACGGTTCTGGATATATATAAAAAAAGGAAACAAAATGGAATCTCTCAAGGAAAAAATAAAAGAGATTGAAAAAAAAGAGATTATAAGGGCTTTGATAGATTCCAACTGGGTAATGTCAAGAGCTGCGCGCAAACTTGGCATTACAGAAAGAATGATCGGATATAAGATCAAAAAATACAGAATTTTAAGAGAGGGGGTGGAGAATAACCAGAAGACAGAAACTCAAAAAGTTGATTAGTTTTATGATTCAAAAAACAAACAAAATTTTAATTAAGGAGGATTATATAAATGAAAAACTTAAAATTAAGAGGCAGTGCTTTAATCTTAACGATACTATTAACCCTTATTGTTTCTATCGGAAACTTATATGCAAATGAAACAAAGACATCTGGCAGCGCCTCGGTTGATGTAATGAGCAATTATGTTTGGAGAGGTCAGAAATTAAGTAATAGCTGGGTAATTCAACCAGCGGTAGCTATCAGCTATGGTGTATTTGGCGCAAATATCTGGGCTAATTATGACTCAGATTCAAAGATTGATGAAGGAGACGGGCATGGTGAATTCACAGAAACAGATATAACCCTGAGTTATACCCGTTCCCTGGATAAATGGACTTTTGGCGCAGGTTATATATATTATGCTTTAAATAATGCTAATGATACACAGGAAGTTTATCTTTCAGCTTCATATGATACTCTGCTAATTCCAACATTAACTTTGTATTATGATTTTGATGAAGGCAACGGTGCATTTGTGACAGCTTCAATAAGCCATACAATAGAAGTTATGAAGGGTATTAACTGGAATTTAGGTGCTCTGGCAAGTTACAACATTAATAACAAAGTTATGGGTATCGATGAAGATGGCGATACTTTCAGTAATTTTTATAATGCTGAAATTTCAACATCACTAAATATTCCTGTGTGGAAAGCAATAACTCTTACACCAAAAGTAGCTTATTCATTCCCATTAAGTAATGATGCAAAAGAAGCTATAAAAATAATCAGTGACGATGGCGATAAGAATATTCTCTATGGCGGGATTAATCTGTCGCTTAGTTTTTAAAGGAGAATTAAAATGAAACGTATAACTTTGATAACTCTGATTCTTATAATTTTAAGCAGTGTTGCCGCAATGGCAGAAGAAGTTGCTAACCCCCCTTCCCCTCCGGTGGTTGAGCAGGTATCGCCTGCTCAACCAGTTTCTCCAGTGCCTGAAAATTCGGAAGTTAAGCCGAAAATAGACACAGGGGACACGGCATGGATGATAGTTGCAACAGCTTTTGTAATGCTCATGACGCTGCCCGGGTTGGCCCTCTTTTATGGTGGACTTGCAAAGAAAAAAGATACACTGAATACTATGGCAATGTCTTTTGTTACCTATTGCCTGGTAAGTTTTCTATGGGTAATTTATGGCTTCAGTCTCGCATTTGGAACAGATATCAGTGGAATTATTGGAAGTACAGAGAAATTATTTCTATCAGGAGTTAGTGTAAGCAGCGTTAATGATCTTGCAGGGACAATTCCAGAATATATATATATTGTCTTTCAGATGACTTTTGCTGCGATTACTGTAGCACTTGCAAGTGGTGCTTATATAGAGAGAATGAAGTTTTCAGCATGGGTTCTCTTTACAATTTTATGGATGACTCTGGTATATTTACCTGTTGCACATTGGGTATGGGGAGGTGGCTTTCTTGCAAAACTCGGGGCACTTGATTTTGCAGGTGGAACGGTTGTACATATAAATGCAGGAATAGCTGCTTTGATGGGAGCACTGGTATTAGGGAAGAGACGTGAGGCATCTTTAAAACCAAGCAATTTAACTCTTGTTGTAACCGGTGCAGGGCTTTTGTGGTTCGGATGGTTTGGATTTAATGCAGGTTCTGCAGTAGCAGCTAATGGACTTGCAGGTGCTGCTTTTATAAATACGAATACAGCAACAGCTATAGCTGCAATTTCCTGGATGTTTACCGAGTGGTTACATACAAAAAAACCTACTGTTCTTGGCCTTGCATCAGGTGCTGTAGCTGGATTAGTGGCAATAACTCCTGCAGCAGGTTTTGTGAATATCAAAGGAGCTATTATTATCGGAATACTGGCTGGTATAGTTCCTTATTTTGCAGTGGCAAGTATTAAACCAAAGCTTGGTTATGACGATTCACTCGATGCTTTCGGAATACATGGAGTTGGAGGGATTCTGGGTGCGATTTTAACAGGTTTATTTGCAGATCCTTCAATTAATGAAGCAGGAAAAGGATTGTTTTTTGGCAATCCTGGACAGATGATTACACAGATTATTGCGGTTGTTGTTACAATAGGCTATAGTGCAATTATGACTTTGATTATATTTATGATAGTTAAAGTTATAATTGGAGTCAGAGTTGATGTTGAGCATGAAATAACCGGACTCGATGAGAGCCAGCATGGTGAAAAAGCATATAGCCTGTAATAAAAAATAAAAGGAGTAGAACAATGAAAAAAGTAGAAGCAATTATAAAACCTTTTAAGCTCGATGAAGTAAAAGACGCACTGAATTCTATCGGAATACACGGGATGACAGTTACAGAAGTTAAGGGATTTGGGAGGCAGAAAGGTCATGTCGAAGTTTATAGAGGCGCTGAATATGAAATTGCTTTCATTCCAAAAATAAAAATAGAAGTTGTGGTACCTGATTCTATAATCGACAAAGTTATAAATACAATAATCGAAAAAGCCAAAACTGGCAATATAGGAGATGGTAAGATCTTTATTTATTCTCTTGAAGATGTAATAAGAATCAGAACAGGGGATAAAGGTGAAGCTGCAATATAATATTAAATGGCAAATAGTAGAGAGCGGATGGGGAACAAACCCCTCTGCTCTTAACAAAGCTGGAATAGGATTGACGATGAACAAAGGGCGAATAAAGGATGCCCTTAAAAGTTAGCATAACCTGAACCCAAAAATGCAATTAGAATAATGCAGACTTTACATGGCTTATTCTAAATGCTTTTTTATTGATTATCTGTGCAGATATAAATAAAAAATTTCCTACAAAATTGTAGTAATGACAAAAATGTAGTAAGTTACACTATATCTGATTCAACCTACAACATATTGATAAATAATAGCAAATATTAAGTCAACCACTACCACAGGTGTTAAAAACCCACAAAATTGTAGGATATTGTTTATGCAAAAAAATGCGCTTTTAAAATATTCTTTAATATCAATAGGTTTTATCTGGCACACTTTTAGATAATATAACTGGATAAAATCTTTGATATTAAACGGAGGACATATGGGCAGGTTGTGCAGCATGCTGGTATTTACATTTTTATCTCTGACAGGAATCGCTTGTGGTCAGGAGACTGCTTCAATCACTAAGATCGATAATGGAGATACAGCGTGGATACTCGTTTCTACTGCATTGGTTATGCTAATGACGCCAGGCCTTGCACTTTTTTACGGCGGTATGGTCAGAGGGAAAAATGTTCTGGGAACAATCATGCAGAGCTTTGTTGCAATTGCTGTGGTAAGTGTTCAGTGGATACTCATAGGATACAGCCTGTCTTTCGGGCCTGATGTAAAAGGTCTGATAGGAAATCTTGACTGGATAGGACTTAACGGTGTAGGTATTGAACCAAATCCGGATTATGCCCCGACAATACCACATATTGCATTTATGATGTACCAGGCAATGTTTGCTGTTATCACTCCGGCTCTTATAACCGGTGCATTCGCGGAGAGAATGAAATTTTCAGCTTATTTCGTTTTTTTACTTCTCTGGTCAACAATAGTTTATGACCCTGTCGCCCACTGGGTCTGGGGCACAGGTGGCTGGCTCAAAAAAATGGGGACACTGGATTTTGCAGGCGGCATAGTTGTCCATCTCATATCAGGAATCTCTGCTCTTGCTGCTGCTTTAATAATAGGCAAAAGAAAAGGTTATCAACAGGAAGCGATATATCCTCACAATTTGCCCATGACAGTCCTTGGCACTGGACTTCTCTGGTTTGGATGGTTTGGTTTTAATGCCGGCAGCGCACTTTCAGCCGGCACCTTGAGCACATGGGCATTTGTAGCAACACATACGTCTGCAGTTGCAGCAACAGTCGTATGGATTGTCATTGAATGGATACACAGAGGGAAGCCGACTATGTTCGGGGCTGCGACAGGGTCAATTGCAGGACTGGCTACAATTACACCTGCTTCAGGCTTTGTAAGTCCGATGTCTGCATTGACAATAGGAATCGCTGCAGGAGCTGTTTGTTACCTGGCACTGAATATGAAAGGCAAAATTGGATATGACGATTCTCTCGACGCTTTTGGTGTTCACGGCATAGGAGGAATTATTGGTACTCTTGCGACAGGCCTATTTGCCCAGACAGCAATAAACCCTGCGGGAAGTAATGGCCTGTTATTTGGAGAACAGAAAATGTTCGTGTCCCAGATGACAGCAATACTTATAACCGCAGCTTATTCGTTTGTTGCAAGTGTAATAATATTGAAACTGATAGACAGATTTATTGGATTAAGAGTTGATGAAGAAGCAGAGATAAACGGTCTTGATATATCGCAGCATGGCGAAAGCGGATATTCATTATAAATGATAGGAGGTGAGTAGCATTTGATTAAGTAGAATTTTTTACTGTGTTAAAAACCATAAAATAATAAAAAGGAGGAAGTCTATAATGACACCAAAAGAAGTAATTGATTTCGCAAAAAAGAACAAAGTAGTAATGGTGGACCTGAAATTTATGGATTTTCCGGGTCTATGGCAGCATTTTTCTATTCCGATGAGCGAATTCTCATCTAATATTTTTGAAGAAGGACTCGGGTTTGATGGTTCTTCAATAAGAGGATGGCAGGCAATTCATATGAGTGATATGCTTGTTGTTCCTGACCCAACAACAGCTGTAATGGATCCCTTTACACAGCATCCAACGCTGAGTTTAATTTGCAATGTGGTTGATCCGATCACAAAAGAACCGTATTCGAGAGACCCACGCTATATTGCCCAGAAGGCTGAGGCTTATATGAGGTCATTAAAGGTAGCAGATACAGCATATTTTGGTCCTGAAGCAGAATTTTTCATCTTTGATGATGTCAGGTTTGATTATACAGCAAATAGCGGGTATCATTTTGTAGATTCCATTGAAGGAATATGGAACTCGGGCAGAGAAGAAAACCCGAACCTCGGTTATAAACCAAGACATAAAGAAGGTTATTTCCCTGTTCCACCGATGGATAAACTTCAGGATATTCGCACAGAAATGGTTCTTGAACTTGAAAAAGCTGGAATTAGTGTCGAGGCACAACACCATGAAGTTGCAACAGGCGGTCAGTGCGAGATTGATATGAAATTTTCTCCAATTGTAAATATGGCTGATAAGCTCATGATGTATAAATATATAATAAAGAATGTTGCCTTAAGACACGGCAAGTCTGTTACACTCATGCCAAAACCATTGTTTGGTGATAATGGTTCGGGCATGCATACACATCAAAGCCTGTGGAAAGGTGGAAAACCACTTTTTGCGGGTAATGGATATGCAGGGCTCTCTGAGATGGCTCTTTATTATATAGGTGGTATTCTTAAACATGCTCCTGCGCTTGCAGCGATCGTTGCGCCTACGACAAATTCATATAAAAGACTTGTGCCGGGTTATGAAGCTCCGATAAATCTTGCTTATTCAAGCAGAAACAGATCTGCTTCAATAAGGATTCCAATGTATTCTGCAAATCCTAAAGCAAAAAGAATTGAAGTTAGATTTCCTGATCCTTCATGCAATCCTTATCTTGCTTTTTCAGCAATGTTGATGGCGGGTCTCGATGGTATCGAAAATAAAATAGACCCGGGAGAACCACTGGACAAAGATATATATGAGCTTGGTCCTGAAGAACTCGCTAAGGTTCCAAGTCTTCCTGGTTCTCTTGAAGATGCTCTTGATTGTCTTGAAAAGGACCATGAATTTCTCAAAAAAGGTGATGTGTTTACAGAAGATGCAATTGAGATGTGGATCAGTTATAAGAGGGCAAAAGAAGTCGATGCACTAAGACTGAGGCCCCATCCATACGAATTTTTCCTCTATTACGACATTTAATAATCTGTTTTCCTCCATGTCTTCTTAATACGAAGGGCATGGAGGAATATTCTTCATTTTTCAGAAAACCCCGTTCCCTGAATTAGGCAGCCAATCCAGCAAAGTATTTTTTCCGCATAATCTGCATTGTTTGATTGTATTTTTTGTTTAATGGATAATTTCACTAAAATATCTTAAAATATAATTTCTTCATAGTGGGCGGTTAGCTCAGCCGGGAGAGCGCCACGTTCGCAACGTGGAAGTCGAGGGTTCGAATCCCTTACCGTCCACCAGATTTTTTAAATTTTTGGATTATCTCCAAAAAAAGTTGATAAGATCATGAGGATTCGAGGAGTCAAGGGAAATGCTTAAGAATTACAAAAGAAAATAAGCACTTGAACCCTTGAATCCTTGAATCTTTTTTAGCAATTAAATTGGAGAAGAACCTAATTTATTATGGTAAGAACAATTTTTATTATTTTGTTGTATTTATCCATTCTTTCTCTATGCTGTTGTGGCATAGAATCAATCAGGAGCGATTTACCGCAGGTCAAGATAGGAAGTAAGGCGCCTGACTTTGACAGTTATACATTGGATGGAGAAGAGGTACGGCTAAACAATTATCGAGGTAAAATTGTAATACTTGTTTTCTGGAAAACATGGTGTGAAGCATGTAAACAGGAGTTGCAGGAGATGACATATTTACAGGAGAAATATAGTAATTACTTAACAGTACTCGCCATAAATATGGGTGAATCTAAGGATAAAGTAAGGTTCTTTAAGAGACGATTAAGGTTAAATTTCCCGGTGTTACTGGATCATGATTTAAAAATATCTTCTAATTATGGAATAATTGTATGGCCAACCACAATTTTGATTAATAAAGATGCAACGGTACACTGGACAGGAGTTGGTATTGAGACCGAAAAAATTAAAAAAGAAATAGAAAGTCTCTTAAAATAATGATCCGCGTAGGAACATGTTCATGGACAGAAAAAACCTTGATACAGAGCGGTGAATTTTATCCCGGGAATATTAACACTTCAGAAGCAAGGCTCAGGTATTATTCCGAACATTTTGATACAGTTGAAGTTGATTCAACATATTATGCAATTCCTGACAGGAAAACAGCTTATCTTTGGGCTGAGCGAACACCGGATAATTTCCTATTCCATATAAAAGCTTATGGAGTTTTAACCGGGCACGGAGTTGACCCGAAAACTCTGCCTAAAGATATTGCTGAAGGTCTTCCCGAAAAAGAAAGAAACAGGAAACATATTTATATAAAGGAACCTTCCATTCTTGATGAAATTTCGAAACGCTTCAGAGAGTTTTTGACACCTTTAATTAAAAGCAATAAAATTGGCGTGATAGTTTTTCAATTTCCACCGTGGTTTCAATATAAAAAGAGTAATTTTGACTTTATGCTTGAATGTAAGAATAAGATGAAAGATTTACAAGTTGCAGTAGAATTTCGTCATGGAAGCTGGCTGGAGCCTGTAAGGAGAAAATCACTCTTTGATTTTTTAAGAGAAAACAATCTGACTTATATTACGGCTGATGAACCACAATATAAAACACAGGCAACAATTCCTTTTGTTCCAGAAGCAACAAATGAGATAGCTTATATCAGATTTCATGGAAGAAATAAGGAAAACTGGCTTAAGAAAGGTATCGAGACTTCTTTAAGATACAGCTACGAATATTCGGACATTGAATTGAAAGGATTTATTCCAGCTATATATTCTTTGAGTAAAAAAACAAAATTAACCTGTGCAATGTTTAATAATTGCCATGGTGGATTCGCCATAAGAAATGCCTTAATGTTAAAGAGATTTATTAATGAGGGGTGCATTTGACAAGCAATCTATCTATATGTTTAAATAAATTACCTTTAATTTAGTCCAGCGAGACTGAGAAGGTAAAGGAGACAGATTGAGCTGTAAATATATAAATATAGCCTTCCAATTTTCAAGTGGAAGGTTTTTTTATGTCTTTCTAAAACAATCTACCAGTTCATTAACCCGAAAAATTCAATCAGAGAGTTTAGTTTTTACATTTTCTGAATTCTTCTGTCAAGCCACAGAGAATGAAGAATTGAAATTTTTAAATTTAATCTTCGAATATTACCTTGCAAAGGATGATTATTATGTTCAAGGAATTACTGAATAAAGAAGATATTGACAGGGCTATAACAAGAATGGCTCATGAAATAGTTGAAAGAAATAAGGGCATAGAGAAACTCTGCCTGATTGGAATACAAAGAGGAGGAGTCTATCTTGCAAACAGGCTCGCCCAGAAAATCAGCAATATTGAGAGCAAAGAAATCCCTGTTGGTTCTCTTGATATAGCATTTTATAGAGATGACCTTAACATTCGTAAAGAACAACCTGTGGTCAGAAAAACTGAAATAAACTTTGAAATAACAGATATGAAAATCGTTCTTGTGGACGATGTTCTTTTTACAGGAAGGTCAATAAGAGCTGCCATGGATGCGTTAATGGATATAGGAAGACCATCTCTGATACAGCTTGCTGTTCTTGTAGATAGAGGTCATCGAGAACTTCCAATTAAAGCTGATTATGTTGGAAAGAATATACCCACTTCCCGTTCCGAGACTGTAATAGTTCAATTTTCAGAAGAAAGTGGCGAGGATAAAGTAATTCTTCAAAAAGGAGATATTGATGCTTAAAAGCAAAGATCTTCTCGGGATAAAGGAACTTTCTGCTGAAGAGATTATACTCGTGCTCGATACAGCAGCAGGATTCAGGGATGTAATCAGCAGGGATATAAAGAAAGTACCTGCATTAAGGGGTAAAACTACAGTTAATCTTTTTTTTGAGCCTTCTACAAGGACAAGGACTTCTTTTGAACTTGCCGCAAAAAGACTAAGCACAGATGTAATAAACTTCTCGGTCCCTACAAGTAGTGTTGTTAAAGGTGAAAGTCTCATTGATACCGCAATGACTGTTCAGGCACTTGGAGCAGATTTTATTATTATCAGGCATTCATCCTCTGGAGTTCCGCATCTTCTTTCAGCCAGACTTAAAGCATCAATTATAAATGCAGGAGATGGAATAAACGAACACCCGACACAGGCCTTACTTGATGCTTTTACAATCAGGGAGAAAAAAGGTGATTTTAAAAACCTTACAGTTGCAATAATTGGAGATATTGCACACAGCAGGGTGGCTAAATCCAATATTTACAGTCTTACAAAATTAGGAGCAAAAGTAAGGCTTATCGGACCTCCTACTCTAATACCCAGGGATATTGAAAAATTAGGGGTAGAAGTTTTTAATGTAATGGAAGAAGGACTTCATGATGTTGATGTGATAATGATGTTGAGAATCCAGATGGAAAGACAGGATAAAGGTTTTTTCCCTACTACTGAAGAATATGTCAGGAACTGGTGTTTAACATCTAAGAGATTATCCTTTGCAAAAAAAGATGCTATAGTCATGCATCCTGGTCCAATGAATAGAGGAATTGAGATAACATCTGAAGTTGCAGACGGGCCGAGTTCAGTAATACTCGAGCAGGTTACAAATGGTATAGCGATAAGAATGGCTGTTATGTATTTGCTTGCAGGGAGTAGAAAATGAAAATATTAATTAAAGATGGTCATATTATTGAACCCTCACAAAATATAGATTGTAAGGGAGACATATTAATTGAAAATTCAATAATCAGGGAAATAAATATAAAAAGCAAAGAACATCGCCAGAGACATAAAGAGAATATTAAGGCTGATAGAATTATTGATGCTGATGGACTTTTAGTTGTACCAGGCCTCGTTGATATGCATGTTCATTTAAGGGAGCCGGGGTTCGAATATAAAGAAACTATAAGGACTGGAACTTTTGCAGCAGTAAAAGGAGGATTCACAACTGTTTGTTGTATGCCCAATACAAATCCTGTCAATGATCATGAAAGTGTAACAGAATTTATTATAAGAAAAGCCAAACAAGAAGGTTTTTGTACAGTTTATCCTATAGGCGCTATAACCAAAGGCCAGAAAGGCGATGAGCTTGCGGAAATCGGGACAATGAAAAACGAGGGCTGTGTTGCTTTCTCTGATGATGGCAGACCTGTTATGAATAGCACTGTAATGAGAAGAGCTCTCGAATATTCAAAAACATTTGATGTGCCAATTATATCACATAGCGAAGATTTAACCCTGTCCGAGGGTGGTGTAATGAACGAAGGACTTCTGTCTGTCAAACTTGGTTTAAGAGGAATTCCACCTGAAGCAGAGCAAATTATGATTTTCAGGGATATACTTCTTGCAGAATCAACAGGAGGAAAACTTCATATTGCTCATGTCTCAACAGCAGGTTCTGTTAAGTTAATCAGGGAGGCTAAAAGCCGTGGTGTAAATATTACTTCAGAGACATGTCCTCATTACTTCAGCATTACTGAAGATACTGTTCAGGGATATAATACAAATGCAAAAGTTAATCCGCCTTTAAGAACCGCATATGATATTGAGGCCATTAAAGAAGGGTTAGCAGATGGCACTATTGATGTTATTGCCACTGACCATGCTCCACATCATATTGATGAAAAGATGAATCCTTTTGATTCTGCTCCTTTTGGTATTTCTGGACTCGAAACAGCACTTGGATTAAGCCTGAAATTAGTTCAGGAAAGCATTCTTACAGAAAAAGCACTCATAGAAAAAATGACTCTTAATCCATCAAAAATACTCGGGTTAAATGAAGGAACTCTTAAAGCTGATTCATTCGCAAATATTGTAATTATTGATGAAAACAAAGAATTTATAGTAAATGCAAAAGATTTTGTATCAAAAGGGAAAAATACCCCCTTTGATGGATGGGCACTTAAAGGTTGCCCTGTTTTTACAATTTATAAAGGAAAAATCTATGAGTGGTAAAGCATTGCTTGTTCTTTCAGATGGAATTGTGTTTGAAGGAAAAAATTTTGGTGCTGAAGGTGAAACCATAGGTGAGGTTGTTTTTAATACATCGATGACCGGTTATCAGGAAATACTTACAGATCCTTCTTACAAAGGGCAGATTGTTGTGATGACATATTCACAAATTGGCAATTATGGAATCAATGAAGAGGACATAGAATCATTCGGCGGTCCAAAAGTCGAAGGATTTGTTGTAAAAGAGTATATTGATTTTCCGAGCAACTGGAGAGCAAAAAAATCAAAACTTAAAATTCAAAATTCAGAATTCAGAAACTCGTTAGGGGATTATTTAAAAGACCATAGAATAGTAGGAATAGAATGTATTGATACAAGAGCATTAACAAGACATCTAAGAAACCACGGAGCACAGATGGGTATTATTTCAACTGTTGATTTAAATCCTTCGAGCCTTATTGAAAAGGTGAAAGCACATCCTGGAATTTCTGCTTTCGATCTCGTGAAAGATGTGACAACAAAAGAAAAATATGAATGGAAGGAAGATTTATGGAAATGGCAACCTGCTAACGCAGAAGTTAAAAGCGAAAAATTAAAAGTCAAAAATCAGGAAAATAAAAACCCATCCCTCAGGATAATTGTCTATGACTTTGGAGTAAAGTTTAACATTTTAAGAAATCTCAAAGAAGCTGGTTTTAGTGTAACTGTTGTTCCTGCGCAAACACCTGCTGAAGCTGTTCTGGAAATGGACCCTGATGGAATAGTTCTCAGTAATGGCCCTGGTGATCCCCAGACTGTTATATATGGTATTGAAAATGCAAAAAAATTAATGGGTAAAAAACCTATTTTCGGGATATGTCTCGGACACCAGATTCTCGGGCTTTCAATGGGAGGAACGACTTATAAACTCAAATTTGGACATCACGGTGGAAATCATCCTGTAAAGGATTTAATATCAGGAAGGGTTGAAATTACTTCTCAAAATCATAATTATTGTGTTGATATAAATAGTCTTAAAGGTCAGGTAAGGCTCACACATAAAAACCTCTATGATGGAACTGAAGAAGGTATGCAGCATGTTGAACTGCCTATTTTTTCGGTTCAGCATCATCCTGAAGCAGGACCCGGACCAAATGATTCTGCGCATTTATTTAAAAGATTCAGACAGATGATAGAGAGCATTAAATGAGAAAAAACCATTCGTCAGCAAAGAAAATATTATCGAAATTTCAGCCGCTGCTGTGGTCTAAGGATGTTAGAAGGATAGATATAAGGAATGACAGAGTTTATATTATTCATCAGGTATTAAGTTTTGGCGATTTGAAAGATATTAGAGATATGTTCAGTATCTATACCATGGATGAGATAAGGGATGTGTTCTTGAAATCTCCTAAAAAGATTTATCAAAGGGCTGTTTTCCATTTCGTAAAGAATTTTATTCTTGATTTGAAGGGTATTGAATTGAATGAAGATGACTATGTCAAAACTCTATTTTGATCTTTTAAGTGAAAGGCAAAGACAGGTTCTGGAGTCTCTTAAGATGTTCTCAGCATACGGCTATCTTGCAGGTGGGACTGCTCTGGCACTTCAGCTATATCATCGTAAATCCTACGACTTTGACATCTTTTGCCCAAGACCCATCTCCAGGAGATTCATCTTTAAGGTTAAAGAGTCATTTAAAAAAATAGAGATACTTGTTGATTCTTCTGATGAGATGAGTTTTATTTCAAATTTAGGGATAAAAATTAGTTTTGTCTTTTATCCTTTCAACCCACTTTATAAAATGATTTCTTGGGACATCATAGATATATGCAATTGGAAGGATATAGCTATAGACAAGGCTCATACTATCGGCAGAAGGGGTGAGTGGCGTGACTATGTGGATCTATATTTCTGCATGAAGGAAGGTTTTTCCTTAAAAAATCTTATCAGGGGAGGCAAAAGAAAATTTGGAGATATATTTTCTGAAAAACTTTTTCTGAGTCAGCTTTGTTTTATGAACGATATTAAGGATTTCACAATTGATTTTGTTAAAGAAGATATTAAACCATCACAGATTCGAGAATTTTTTGAGGGAAAGGTGGAGCAATTGAAAATAGTGTGATGTATCATATCTACTATCTTAAATCATGATCTTATCAAGATAAAAGAAAAATCAGGTTGTAAATAGGAAATTTTATGTGGAATGTCTGAAAATAATTCTGGAGAGATAATGGAAGAGCAGAGAAAAGGATTCACATATACTGTAAGTAAAGAACAATTAGATGATTACCGTAAATGGCCTATAGAACGCCGCCTCAGATGGCTTTATTATGCTAACAAGATGCGAAAATATCTTCCCAAGAAAACTATAGAAATTCAGGAGATGTTTAGAAGTGGAAAGATATAAAGACAGGAGTAAAATATATGCTTAGAGAAATCAAATCAGGAATTTATCATCTTTTGCATCCGAAGGTAACTTTTTTTCTTACGAGTATTGATAAGAATGGAAAGCCTAATGTGATGACATGTGCATGGGCTACCCCTGTAAGTGATGAGCCACCAATTGTGATTGTTTGCATTTCTAAGGAACATCATACGACAAAATTGATCAGGCAGACAAAAGAATTTGCCATTAATATACCAACAAAAAAACTTTTGCCAGCATTATGGGTCTGCGGAAAATCATCGGGCAGGAATACCGATAAGTTTCAGAAAGCAAAGCTTGAAATTATTAAAGCAAAGAAAATCAGAACTCCCTTGATTAAAAATTGCATAGGTTATATAGAGTGCAAATTATGGAAGAAGGTTGAGGCTGGAGAATGTTATGCTTTTTTTGGAGAAGTTCTATCAGCGACTATTGATGATAGATATTTCAAAAAAGGACAATGGATAGAAAAATCAGAAATACCATTACACCTTGCAGGAAGCAGGATGGTGTATTTCAAGTAGTATCAAAGGGTCAAAGATATGATGGAAAAAAGAGTATACCAGAAACTGGAAAGAATGCGTAGTGAAATCGGAAAAATGTTAAAGGTATTTATTAAAAGTATCAGGGCATCAAAGTTACAGCAATTCAAAGCTCTGACTCTGCGACGCTTAGATACTTTGTCACTTTGGAGCTTGTATAGATGCCAAAAAGAAATGATATAAAGAAAATTTTATTAATTGGTTCAGGTCCGATAATAATCGGTCAGGCCTGTGAATTCGACTATTCTGGAACGCAAGCATGTAAGGCATTGCGTGAGGAAGGTTACAGGGTTGTTCTTGTTAATTCAAATCCAGCCACTATTATGACTGATCCTGATATGGCAGACTCTACATATATAGAACCTCTAACTTCGGATGTTCTTGAAATGATTATAAAGAAAGAAAAGCCTGATGCAATATTGCCAACTATGGGCGGGCAGACTGCCTTGAATCTTGCGGTTGAACTTTCTGAAAAAGGCATACTCAGAAAATATAAGGTTGAATTAATTGGCGCAAAAATCCAGGCAATTAAAAAAGCAGAAGACAGAGAACTTTTCAAAGAGGCAATGAAAAAAATAGGGCTCGAAGTTCCTGAAAGCTCTCATGTGGGCTCTATCAAAGAAGGACTTGAGGCAGTAGAAAATATTGGATTCCCTGCTATTTTAAGGCCATCTTTTACACTTGGTGGAACAGGCGGCGGAATAGCTTACAACATGGAAGAGTATAGAGAAATGCTCGAAAGAGGATTGAAACTCAGCCCTGTAAATCAGGTTCTTGTTGAAGAATCTGTTCTTGGCTGGAAGGAATATGAACTTGAAGTAATGCGCGATAGCATGGATAATGTGGTAATAATTTGCTCGATAGAAAATTTTGATCCAATGGGAGTGCATACAGGAGATTCAATAACTGTTGCTCCTGCTCAAACCTTAACTGATAAAGAATACCAGCGGATGCGTGATGCATCAATAGCCATAATACGTGAGATCGGGGTTGATACGGGTGGTTCCAATATACAGTTTGCGGTGAATCAGAATAATGGCAGAATGGTTGTAATAGAAATGAATCCACGTGTTTCAAGAAGTTCTGCCCTTGCATCAAAAGCCACAGGATTCCCGATAGCAAAGATTGCAGCAAAGCTTGCTGTTGGACTTACTCTTGAAGAAATTCCCAATGACATAACGAGAGAAACTCCAGCATCTTTTGAGCCAACAATAGATTATGTTGTAACAAAGATTCCAAGATTTACTTTTGAAAAATTTCCCGAAGCAGACCCTACTCTCAATACTCAAATGAAATCCGTAGGAGAGGTAATGTCTATTGGCAGAACTTTTAAAGAATCTCTTCAGAAGGCTATCAGAAGTCTTGAAATTAGCAGTTACGGTTTAGAGCCTGTTAAAGCAGAATTATCAGAGATTAAATCAAAGCTCAAGACACCAAATGCAGAGCGCATATGGTATTTAGCTCAGGCTCTTAGAGAAGGAATGAGCATCCAAGAAATATACGAACTTACATGGATAGATCCATGGTTTCTTGAAAATATGAAACAGATTGTAGATATGGAAAAAGAAATTCAAAACTCAAAATATAAGGTTCAAAATTCTACAAAAGAGTCTGATAATGCTGGTTTTTTAGAGATATTCCGAAAAGCAAAACAATATGGTTTTTCAGACAGAAGGATTTCACAACTACTTGATTTAAAAGAACCAGATGTAAGAAATTTAAGACAACAACATAATATATATCCTGTTTACAAGATGGTTGATACATGTGGGGCAGAGTTCGAAGCTTATACACCGTATATGTATTCAACATATGAAACACCTTTTCATAATATAGAAGACTTTAAGAACCTGACACAGGGAAACTCTGAGACCGCTGAGTGTGAGGCAAATCCAGGGAATAAAAAGAAGATTATTATTCTCGGTTCAGGTCCAAACAGGATTGGACAGGGAATTGAATTTGACTATTGCTGTGTTCATGCTGTTTTTGCATTAAGAGAATTAGGTTATGAAACTATAATGATAAACTGTAATCCTGAAACCGTAAGCACCGACTATGATACTGCTGATAGATTGTATTTCGAACCATTAACAATTGAAGATGTTTTAAATATTGTTAAGAAAGAAAAACCTGAAGGTACAATTGTTCAATTTGGCGGTCAGACACCTCTTAAGCTTGCTGTACCACTGGAAAGGGAAGGAGTCAGAATTCTTGGCACATCACCTGATTCAATTGACAGAGCAGAAGACAGAAAAAGATTCAAAGACCTTCTTGATAAACTCAAACTCAAACAGGCTGATAGCGATACAGTCATGTCAATAGAAGAGGCTCTTAATGCAGCTTCAAAGATAGGCTATCCTGTAATGGTAAGACCATCATATGTTCTTGGTGGCAGGGCTATGGAAATAGTTTATGATGAGAAATCTTTGAAAGAATATATGAAGCGAGCTGTGAAGGCATCACCCGAGCATCCGGTGCTTATAGATAAATATCTTGAAGATGCAATTGAAATAGATGTTGATGCTATCTCTGATGGAAAACAGGTTATTATTGGAGGTGTAATGGAGCATATAGAAGAAGCCGGTATTCATTCGGGAGATTCTGCCTGCTCATTGCCTCCATATTCTCTATCTGAGGATAAAATAAAAGAAATAAAAAGACAGACAAGAGCACTGGCAAAAGAACTCAATGTCATAGGGCTCATGAATGTACAATTTGCTGTAAAAGGGGATGATATTTATATACTTGAAGTAAATCCAAGAGCTTCAAGAACAATACCCTTTGTAAGTAAAGCCACAGGAGTCCCACTTGCAAAACTTGCAGCAAAAGTGATGGCAGGTAAGAGCCTGAAAGAACTTGGATTGACAAGAGAAAGGAAAATTAAGCATATTGCTGTTAAAGAAGCGGTTTTTCCTTTTGACAGATTCACCGGGGTTGATACAATTTTAGGTCCTGAAATGAAGTCAACTGGCGAGGTTATGGGGATTGATAGAGAATTCGGTCTTGCATTCGGGAAATCTCAGATTTCGTGTGGTAACAGTATTCCATTGTCAGGAAATATATTCATAAGCTTGAAGGATAAAGATAAACCTTCATCAGTCTCAATTGTGAAGAAATTAATAGAACTCGGCTTTTCTGTAATAGCAACCAGGGGAACTGCAAGGTATCTTAATGAGCATGGTATTAATGTAGATGTAATAAATAAAGTTACAGAAGGCAGGCCTCATATAGTGGACAAAATTAAAAATAGAGAGATAAATTTTGTAATTAATACTGTTTCAGGAACACAGGCACAGAGGGATTCTTTCTCGATAAGAAGAAGTGCTTTACAGTATAGGGTTCCTTTTACAACTACTATAACAGGTGCGAAAGCTGCTCTGAAAGCTATAGAGATATTGAAAAAGAAAAAGATGAAAATTAAACCGATACAGGAATATCACAGGAAATAACATTAACCCGAATTCTAATTGCATTTTTTGTGTGTGTGCCACATTTTGGGGTTAATATGAAAGTTCGCCATATTGATACTAAAGAAAAGACAGGCCTTGTTTTAGTCTTTACTGGCAATGGTAAAGGAAAAACAACTGCTGCCCTTGGTACAGTCCTCAGGGCCTCCGGGTATAATATGAAAATCTGCATTATTCAATTCATCAAAGGAGATATATATTCAGGAGAGATTGACGGAATCAAAAAACTCGGCCAGGATATTGAACTTCATGTTATGGGTAAAGGATTTTATATTAATGAAGATAACCTGTCTATTTATAATGAGCACAGAGAAAAAGCACAGGCAGCGATCAGTCTTGCAAGAGAAAAATTGCTTTCAGGGAAATTTGATATATTGGTTCTTGATGAAGTTAATAATGCTGTAAATTTAAAGCTTGTTGACATTTCACAGGTAATTGAATTGATAGATATTAAACCACCTTTAATGCATATGATTTTAACAGGAAGAGAAGCTCATACAGATATAATCAAAAGAGCAAACATAGTGACTGAAATGAAAGAAATCAAGCACTCATACCATCAAAATATAGAGCCACAAAAGGGAATTGATTATTAGTCCGAATATTTTATTTCCAGGAGCCTCTTTTTAAGATATCCTGTGCCTGTCCTTGAGTTATACAAACATCTTCCCAGCACCATGTATCACCCAGACTGCCTTTGTAACAATAGCTAAAAGTATAACATTTATTTTTTTCATCATATTGCCATGGTTTGCTATATGTTATTTTGCCATCTTTTGAAAACTGTGATTCAAATATGTGTTGTAATTTTGGGATATTCTCTTGCACTTTATTACCAGGCTTTGTTGCTTCTTTTGCTTCACTTATCTTATTAGCTGCAGATTTTATGACTGCCATTTGCTTTGAAGATTTTTCCCAGATTGAATTAATTATTTCCTTTTTGCCTTTCTTAATAAATTCGTGGTTTAAACGTGCTTCCATTCTGTTCATCCAGAATTCATCAATTTGTTTCCATAAATATGAACCAAGCTTTTCATCAGTATTGATTAAGTCTGGATTATATCCTCTGGCTTTAATAATATCTTGAAACATTTTATTTTTTAAAATATAGTACCCTCTGTCAGGAAATAAACTATTCGAAGTTTTATCCATTGTAGCGATCGAAAATGCATGTTGTTTTGCTTCAAGACTCGTGTCGCCCTGCTTAATCTGTGCAAGACGGGTCTCAAAATAACGGGAATACATTTTTTCATCAAACTCAGGAATAACAATATAATCCCTTATCATCTCAAGAGAAGTTTTATAGGCTCTGAGAGCTGTTAAGAAAAAGGTCATCTGAGGTGGTAGAGTTTTTGTTAATAGTTTATCAACAGAATAATCAAATAAGTCTTCGAGAGCTTCAGTATCTTTTGCTTCACTAAAAGAATTAATTATTTTTACTGTAAATACAGCATCCCCGAGATTATCGAGGATTTCTGGATTTTCTTTTGCAACAAGGCTTACCACATCCGTTGTTAATCCTGTAACATTTGAAATTTCTTCAATTATTTCGCTTCTATCAGGCTCTTTAATCTGTTGAAAAGCATCAGCATTTGAAAGAGTAAAAAATAACGTAAAAGTTATCAGGGTGAATAGCAAAACATTTGTTTTTTTCATAAAATCCTCTTTTTGTAATATTTTAAAACATAATCATTTATATTGTACAAATATTTATCGTATTGTATTATAAATTTCTATGAGAGTAATAATTGTTGGAGCAGGTGAAGTTGGTTATCAAATTGCCAAATTTTTATCTTATGAACAGATTGATTGTGTTGTAATCGACAGAGATAGAAATAAGATAAAACGCATTTCAGAAGAAATAGATGTGGCTGTCATTGAAGGTGAAGGTGGATCAGCTTCGTCTCTTCGTCAGGCCGAAGCTGATAAAGCTGATATTCTCCTGGCTGTTACAGATCAGGACGAAACAAATATGATTGCATGTCTTCTGGCTAAATCAATGTTTAAAATCCCCCGTAAAATTGCGAGAATCAGAAATTCCGAATATTTTTTCAATGAAAGTTTGCTGAGAAACTTGGATATAGACCCTGCTATTAATCCTGAACTTGAAATTGCAAAAGCAATAACAAGAATACTCGAAGCCCCTTTTGCGACCGATATAGAAGAGTTTGAAGGAGGTCTCGTAAAAGTCATCGGGTTCAAGATTCCTGAAAACTCCCCTTTAATAGGTAAATCTTTGCGTAAGTTCAGTGCACAATCTACAAAAAAATTTCTTGTAGGTCTTATTTTAAGAGATGAAAAAACAATTATTCCCACTGGTGATGATATTGTAACAAATGGTGATATTATATATGTTCCTGTAAGGGAAGGTGAAATTCAGGATATTATTTCTGCCTTAAAAATTGTTCGTCTGCCTGCAAAGAAGATAATGATTCTTGGTGGTGGAAAAGTTGGTTATAATATTGCCTCTTTTATGGAATCAAAGACTGATATAAAGATTATCGAAAAAAATCTGGACAGGTGTAAATTCTTAAGCAAAAACCTCAAACGTTCACTTATCCTGCATGCTGATGGAACTGAACAGAAGGTGCTTGTTGAAGAGAATATAGGAAATATGGATGCTTTTGTTGCTGTCTCCAACAATGATGAATTAAATATAATGGTTTCACTGCTTGCAAAGAAACTTGGTGCAAAGAAAAATATAGCTCTTGTAAACAAAACTGAATATATATTTCTTGCCCATAGTCTCGGTCTTCAGGCAGTACTCAGTCCAAGGCTGATAACTGCAAGTACCATACTTCGCTATGTACGAAAGGGGGACATACTTTCTCTTACATCTATAGCCGAAGGAAGGGCAGAAATACTTGAAGGAAGAATAGGAAAAACTTCTCCATTGATAAATAAAACTCTTAACGAAGCTCAAACCAAGTCTTCAATTATAGGTGCAATAATCAGAGACAAAAATGTAATAATCCCTTCAGGCAATGACAAATTCGCAGAGAACGATAAGCTTATAATATTCACATTAAGAGAATCTATTAAAAATGTTGAAAAAATCCTGATGTGAGAAAGATATTACATGAATATCCGTGTCATCATAAATTTCAATGGATTGGTGCTTTTATATCTTGCCTCTTTTATGATACTACCGATTCTGGTTTCTATTATAAATAAGAGTAAAGATTTAATTCCCTTAATATATTCTTTCTCTATAACCTTACTCGTTGGAATAACACTTTTTGTTTCTACGACCAAGAATAAAAAAGAAGATATTAAAAATAGAGAAGCTTTTTTAATAGTAACCCTTGCATGGATTATGATGTCTTTATTTGGAACCCTGCCTTTCCTGTTTTCAGGAACTTTAAGTTCTTTCACAGACGCATATTTTGAGTCTATGGCTGGATTTACAACAACAGGGGCTTCTGTTATAAGAAATGTCGAAGTAATTCCTGAAGGAATCCTGTTCTGGAGAAGCCTTACACAATGGATAGGCGGTATGGGAATCATAGTCTTTGCCCTTGCAATTCTTCCGTTTCTCGGAACTGGAGGAATGCAACTCTTTAGAGCTGAAGTGCCTGAGATCAATGTTGATAAACTCAGGCCAAGAATTATAGATACTGCCAAGGCTTTGTGGATTATTTATCTGCTTTTAACAATTATTAATGCTCTGTTACTACATCTATCCGGTATGAATATGTTTGATGCGATATGTCATGCCTTTACAACAATGGCAACAGGAGGGTTTTCGACAAAAAATGCAAGCCTTGCTGCTTTTGGGAATCCAGGAATCGAATTTATAACAAGTCTATTTATGTTTCTTGCTGGAGTCAATTATACTCTTTACTTTTATTTCTTCAAAAGTCAGTATGCAATTCTATGGAAAAGCAGTGAATTTAGATTCTATTTAAGTGTAACTATCATTGCAACAATACTGGTTACTTTTGCGATATTTAATTCATCTTACGATAAATTTTCAGAATCTCTCAGATATGCTTTATTTCAGGTAACCTCAATTATGACAACAACAGGTTATGCAACTGCTGATTATGAAAAATGGCATCCTTTAACACATGTTTTATTGATGTTATTGATGTTTTTTGGTGGAATGATAGGGTCCACAGGAGGAGGTCTCAAGCAGGTAAGAATGCTTCTTGCTTTGAAGCAAGGGTACAGGGAATTATATCAACTTATTCATCCACGAGCTATTACTTCAGTCAAACTTGACAATAAATTTCTCGATAAAGAAATTCTCGGAAGTATATGGGGAATGATATTTTTGTTTCTAAGTGTATGTGCTCTGGCAATTATCGGAGTTTCAGCTACAGGGATTGATATAATTACTTCCACCTCAACTGTAATATCTGCAATGTGTAATGTTGGACCGGCTCTCGGGATGGCAGGACCTGCAGATAATTATGCTGACATTACAACAATTGGCAAATGGATACTTATATTCTGTATGCTAACAGGAAGGCTTGAAGTATATACTGTACTCATACTTTTTATACCACATTTCTGGAAAAAATAATTAGCCCGAATAACTCAGGCATTACTCAAAAATTTATTGGAGCATCTCCAGAAAAGTTCGTAAGATCATAAGGATTCGAGGGAAATGCATAAGAGTTACAAAGACTTAAAAGTTTGGCAAAGGTCTTATCAACTATGTTTAGATATTTACAAAATAACAAGAGGGAAATAAGCACTTGAATCCTTTTTAGCAACTAAATTGGAGAAGAACCAAAAAATAATTTTGCTTCAAAAATTAAGGAGTAAGAAATGGATAAAAAAACAATAAAAAACATAATACCGTCACATACTGAAAAATTCTGTTTTCTGATTGATTTAAGTGAAGTTGAAGAGCAAATAACAAAGATATATCAATATCATTTTTGTTGCAGATTCCTTGATTCATTACCTCAGGAAGTCGCTTATGAATTCTTGAAAAACATGAAACTGAAAAAGTTTTCAAAAGGTGAAAGAATAATAAAACAGGGAGAAAGGTCAGAATATTTCTACCTTATATTGAATGGTATATGTGGTGTTAATGTCGAAAAAGCAGATATTCTTTATGATGTGGACAGACCCGGTGCAGGAGAAATTATAGGAGCAGAAGCATTATTTGATGGAAAAGTTGCGAGTGCACATGTTCATGCAGAAACAGATGTCGAGTTATTATATATGAGCGCCGAACTTTTTGAAAAATTATCCTCAGAACTTCCTGAACTAAAAAATTTCATGTCTTCGGTATTAATTGATATTTTGAGTTCATCGAGACTGCCTGACAGTAGAATAATCGGAAAATATTCTGTTATAAATGAAATTGGTCATGGAGGAGCAGGTGTTGTATTCAAAGGCGTCCATAGTGTATTGAACATGCCGGTTGCAATAAAAATGCTCACGCATGAAATGTCAATGGACCCTGATTTTATTGAGCTTTTCCGCAATGAAGCAAAAACAATAGCAAAAATGAATCATCCCAACATTGTGAAAGTATATGATATTGAAGAAGCTTACAAAACAGTTTTTATAATAATGGAATATCTTGAAGGTGCTACTCTTGATAATGTGCTTGAAAATGTTGAAAAACTTTCCCTTGAGCGAGTTCTTGATATAATTATTCAGGTTTGTAATGGCCTCGAATATGCTCACAGTCTGGGCATCATTCATCAGGATATAAATCCAAGAAATATTTTTCTTCAGTCTGATGGCAGAGTAAAGATAATTGATTTCGGACTCGCCTGTCGTAGAGGTAGCATTGATACAAATTTTCTGTTTCCGGGTTCTCTTCATTATATATCACCAGAACAGATTAAAGGCAATCCTGTAGATGAGCGCACGGATATTTATTCCTTAGGCATAACGGTTTTTGAGATGTTGACAGGAAAAAGACCATATGTTGTTACCGAAGGTAAGGATATATTGAAATGGCATCTTGAAAAAGATATTACTGATGAAGCCATTGATATGGAAAGCATTCCAGCAGAATTAAGGAATTTATTGATGACTACAATAAGAAAAGAACCTTCTGAACGATACTCGAGGATCTCAGAAATTCTCAAAGAACTTGAGCCTGTTGCAAACAAATACAAAATAGAAAAACCTTGCTTCTTGAGGCAAAATCAAATGATTGGAATTTTTGTTGTTTTTCGAGAAGAACAGGAACTTGAATTGAAAACACAGATAGAAGAATTTGGTAAAAAAATAAGCGAGACAGGCGCTTCTTTAAAGGTGATGAAGTTCGAAGATTAAGTTTTTCGCAACATCTGCATTTTTCTGTTTAAGGGGAAAGAAATACAATTTTTATAAACGTACTGGAATTCCTTTGTCTCTGAGAAATTTTTTTGCTTCCCCTATCGAATATTCTCTGTAATGAAAAATCGAAGCTGCAAGTGCAGCATCAGCTTTTCCGTATTCAAAAGCTTCGTAGAGATGTTCGAGATTTCCTGCTCCTCCAGAAGCAATAATTGGTATTGTTGTTGCTTCGGAAATTATTCTTGTGAGCTCTATATCATATCCGTCCTTTGTGCCATCCCTGTCCATACTCGTTAGCATAATTTCGCCTGCTCCAAGTTCTTCCATTTTTATAGCCCATTTTACTGCATCTATCAATTTCATCTGTCTTCCACCGTGTGTTGAGATAGCCCAAACTCCATTTTTGTTCCAGTCTTCCACTGGAAACTTCAAATTAGAAATATCAAGACAGACTTCTTTTAATTCAGGTTGTTCAAACCATGGTTCTGCACTTGCATTTGCTATGTTAGCATTAACTCTTTTAGCATCTATTGCAACAACAATACATTGGCTGCCAAAACGCTCTGCTGCTTTTCTGATAAAAAAAGGATCTTTTACAGCTGTTGTATTTATTGATACTTTATCACAACCTGCATTCAGCAAATCTCTTATATCCTCGAGAGTCTTTATCCCGCCGCCAACTGTCAAGGGCATAAATACATCTTCAGCAGTTCTTGCAACAACATCAAGAATAATTTTTCTTTTTTCATGGGATGCAGTTATATCAAGGAAAACCAGTTCATCAGCACCCTGCTGGTCGTAGAATTTTGCGTTTTCAACAGGGTCTCCTGCGTCTCTAAGATTAACAAAACTTATACCCTTCACTACCCTGCCATCTTTTACATCAAGACAGGGTATTATTCGTTTAGCGAGCAAATTTTATTTTCCTCCTGCTATTCTGATAGCTTCTTTTAAATCAAGTGCTCCAGTATATATTGCTTTTCCGGTGATTACACCCCAGAGATTTTTTATCTTCATTAAATTTTTAATATCGTCTATGCTGGATACACCACCAGATGCAATTACAGGAATTTTAACAGATTCAACCATATCTCTGGTTGCTTCTATGTTAGGTCCTATCATCATTCCGTCTTTGCTTATATCAGTATAGATTATACCTGCTGCTCCAACCATCTCGAGACGTTTTGCTAAATCCTTTGCTGAAACCTGCGTAATTTCCTCCCAGCCTTTAATTGCGACCATTCCGTCTTTTGCATCAATTCCTATTAAAATTTTCCCGGGATATTTATTACATAAATATGTTAAAAATTCAGGGTCCTCGATAGCTTTTGTCCCGATAATAATTCTGTTAATACCTGCAGAAAATAAATTCATAACATTTCCAATATCTCTTATTCCACCGCCCACCTGTATCTGAATCTTGATGGCTTTTCTTATTTTTTTAATGGCTTCAAAATTTTTCTGATTTCCGGAAAATGCTCCGTCAAGATCAATTATGTGTAGAAGCTGAGCACCACTTGATTCCCATTTTTTGGCTGTGGCAACAGGATCACGTGAATATATTGTCTGGGCTTCCTTTTTACCTTGAACAAGCCTGACACAATTACCATCTCTCAGATCTATTGCTGGAATTATTAACATGAAATAATATACCATAAAAATAATATGAAAAGAGTTTTTAAATTATCAATTTCTTCAATTATCATTATCTTAGGGGTTACAGTATATTCAATAAATGTTTTTGCAGATTCTTTTAGAATACCTGAAAAATTTGTTTATGATCTAACATGGACCGGGATAAAAGCTGGAACAGCAACACTGGGAATAACAAAAGAAGGTGAAAAATTTAAAATTGTATCCACGGCAAAATCCGCTGATTGGGTTTCAGTTTTCTATAAAGTTGAGGATAGAGCAGAAAGCTTGATGGCCAGAACCGGGGCAAATGAATGGGCAACTCCTTTAAATTACAGATTAAAAACCAGGGAAGGAAAACACAGAAAGAACAAAGAGGTTATTTTTAATGTAAGTCAGAAAAAAGCAATTTATATAGATCATTTAACCAATGAAAGAAAAGATTATGAGATTCCTGAGAATATATATGATCCGATATCGAGTTTCTACTATGTCAGAACATTGCCGCTTAAAATAGGAGAGTCAGTTTATGTAACAATTTTTGATAGCAAGAAAGTATGGGATGTAGAAGTTCAGGTTCTAAAAAAAGAAAAATTAATACTACCATCCGGCACTTTCAATACAATACTGATAAAACCACTTTTAAAATCTGAAGGTATTTTCTCCCGAAAAGGAGATATATTTATCTGGATAACAGATGATGCCAAACGCCTGCCTGTTAAAATGCAAACAAAGGTTGCGGTAGGTTCAATAGTAGCAACACTCGTAGAAGGTTATTATTAACCCGAAAACGAATTAATATTTTGAAAATGATGGAAAGATTATTATAACCATATGCAAATCATAAAAAGATTGATTGAACTCATAAAGCCTTACTGGAAGAGGATCGCTCTCGGAATAATTTTAAGTCTCTTTGTATCCGGCATTACAGGTGCTATCGCATGGTCTATTAAACCTGCAGTAGATGAAATAATTGTGGGTAAGAAATATGAATATTTTATTTTCCTGCCCATAGGTGTGTTCCTTCTTTTTACTATAAAAGGGCTTTTAAGTTTTGGACAGACATATTTAATGAAGTCATCAGGAATGAAATTGGTAAGAGATACCAGAAACAGGCTTTACAATCATATCTTATATTTGCCCCTGAGCCATTTTCAAAGAGAATCCTCGGGTATGATTATTTCAAGAGTTATGAATGATGTTGAGAGCTTAAACGGTTTAATATCAGAAGTAATAAAAACATTTGTAATCGAAGTGCCCACTGTAATCTTTCTTCTCGGAGTCGCTCTTTATCGGAAATGGGAACTCACTCTTTTAACTCTTCTGCTTTTGCCATTACTTGCTTACAGCACAAAAAAATTCGGTAAAGGTGTTAAGAGAAAAAGGAAGGAAGCTCAGAGAAAATTATCATTTCTGACACATAGATTAAATGAGAGTATTCATGGTGCAAGAATAATAAAAGTCTTCAATCGTGAAGATATAATGGGCTTGAAATTTATTAAAGACAACCAGAGATATTACAGGGAATTAAGCCGTGTAATTAAGCTTAAAGAGTTTACAAAACTTGTGATTGATATTGTAACAGGCCTCGGCATAGCATTTGCTCTTGGATATGGCGGTTATATGATTAAAAATGGAGTAATAACGTCTGGAGACTTTTTCTCGATACTTGCCGCTGTCTATATGATGTTTTCTCCTGTAAAAAAACTTGGCGAGGCTTATGGTGTCCTGCAAGAGTCGAGAGCTTCTCTGGAAAGAATAGATACTCTATTGAATGCTTCATTTGAACACAAAGGCAATTTGAAAATAGACGGGTTCAAAGATTCCATACGCTTTGAAAATGTATCTTTTACTTTTTCAGAAAATTCTGCTCCGGTTTTGACGGATGTTAATCTCGAAATTAAACGCGGCGAAATTATAGCTATCGTTGGAAGAAGCGGTGTGGGAAAATCAACTCTTGTTGATTTAATACCAAGATTCTATATTCCTTCATCTGGCAGAATTCTTTTTGATGGTTATCCTTTGAATGATATAGAGCTTAAGTCTTTAAGAGAAAAGATTGCTATAGTAAGTCAGGACATAATTCTTTTTAACGACACTGTATCTGAAAATATCGCATTTGGAAGACCGGACGCAACAGAGAGTGAAATAATAAAAGCTGCGCAACTTGCCTATGCAGACGAATTCATCCAGCAATTGCCAGAAGGTTATAACACCATTATAGGTGAAAGGGGCCTGAAACTTTCAGGCGGACAACGCCAGAGAATTGCAATAGCAAGAGCAATTCTAAAGAATCCGCCAATTTTGATTCTTGATGAAGCAACATCTTCTCTTGATTCTGTGTCCGAGGCGATTGTGCAGAAAGCTCTCGATGAACTCATGAAAGGACGTACAACAATAGTTATTGCTCACAGGTTATCAACTATTAAAAATGCAGACCGCATATTGATAATCGAAAAAGGAAAGATTGCTGATACGGGAAAACATGAAGAATTGATAGAAAGGAACCTTTCTTATAGAGAATTATATCAGGCTTTCTCGTGATGAATCCTATCAGGCCAAATAATGCAATTAAAATGATGCAGATTAAGGAATAGTATTCTACTACCCATTTAAGATAATAAGGTGCATAATTGGCTTTTCCTGAAGCTTTATTAAGAGTAAGATAATATTTGTAGTTATTAAGCATAAGATTTATATTGATTATGCATAATATTTAAATTCGCAACTCACTACTGTCCGCTTTAAAAAGAGACTGCTGTCCGTCAGGCTCTCTAATCTTAGAGATATTGTAGTATTTACAAGAAAGCAGGTCAATAAGACTTATTCTCTCAAATACCGTCTCTGCGAATATCCATGACAACTCCAGAAGGGAATAGGAATATTTTGTCTGGTATTTTATGTATGAAAGCAGCAGATAATAGCACATTG
>FWPV01004433.1_pt1 | contig 29914 bp, 24 predicted proteins | sample 2228371 | NCBI WGS metagenome assembly FWPV01 (sample SAMEA103939776, study PRJEB20133) | metagenome | reverse complement strand
ATCACCGCTTGGTGGACGGCGCCACGGCGGACCAGTTCATGGCCCACCTCACGGAGGTCCTCGAGGCCGGCCGCTTCGAACTCACCTAGACGCGCCGCCTACCTGCGGTGGGCCCTGCACCGCCTCGCGGAATCGCACCGCGGCCAGCACCTGCTCCGGCGCCTTGAGGCGCGAGGTCTTGAGACCCACGGTGGAGAGCGAGTACAGGTACTGCTCCACGTAGACGCTGCGGCGCATCCACGGCCAGGCGTTGGGGCCGGCCAGGTCGTCGTGATCCACCTGGCCAAGGAGGCGGATACCGTGGGCCAGGTCCACCTCGAGCACGGCAAGGGCGCTGGTGTAGCGGTCGCGACTGGCGAGGGCGAGGGGCACGGAGAGAACCCCGTTGTGGAAGGTGAAGGCGTGGTGGTCCCAGAGGGCCTCCGACCAGCTCCACTCCCCGTCGCCACGCGGCAAGAGGTACTGGAACACCAGTTTCGGGGCGGCGAGATCGGCGACGTCGAAGACGTTCACCGCCATCTCCGTGAGCTGCCCGCGGCTGTCCTCACCCCGCCCCACGGCCAGGAGGTGGCGGTCGCCCAGCGGGTGGAGGTAGGCGGAAAACCCAGGCATTTCGAGCTCCCCCACCAGCCGCGGCCGGGTGGGATCGGACAGATCGAGGGTGAACAGGGGATCCACCTGTTCGAAGGTGACGAGAAACCCCGTGTCCGCCAGGAAGCGAGCGGCGAAGATCCGCTCGCCCGGCGCGATGCCGCGCACCTGCCCTACGGTCCGCAGCTGCCCCTGGCCGTCGTCGCGCAACACCGAGACGCTGCTCCCCCGCCGCTCCGCCGGGTCGGGGTTGAAGACGTTGAACTCGGTGCTGGCCACCCGCAACAGGCCGTTGTGCTCGCTCATGGCGAACTGGTTGAGGAGGAAGCCGGGCACCTCGCCGCTCGCGAGGTACCGCACCGGCGGCTCCCCGCCCAGGGCGAACTTGTGGATGGCCACGCTGGCCTCGCCCTCGTCGAGCCACCACCACCAGCGCTGGCCGTTGGCCACGTACAGGTTGTGCGAAGAAGCGTAGACCGTCCAGCCGTCGGCAAGGAGCCCCACCCCGTCCACGACCCCGCCACCAGCCGCCGCGTCGAGATCGAGGTGCAGGACGGCCAGCATCCCGTACGAGCCCACGGCCGCCGGTCGGTACACGGCAGAGCAGGGAAACGCCGTGGCAAGCCCCGTCCCGCTGCCCTGAGCGCTGTCGCGCAGCCGCGGCAGGACCTCGTCGAGGGTCATGGCGGCGACGATCTCGACCACGTAGGGGCGGAGGATCTGCCGGGCAAGCGCCGCAGCCGCCGCCCGCTCCTCCGCCGTCCAATCCGAGCTCACCTGGGGCAGACCGATATTGCCGCCCCACAGGAGCTGCCATGCCTTTTCCGGGATGGCGAGCCAGCGGTACAGGACGACGTACAGGTGCCCGTCGATCCGTCGCGCGCCCACCAGCGTTCCGTCCACCTCGAGGCTCCGCACCAGCCGCGGTCGCTCGGGTCGTGACACGTCGAAGAGATCGAGGCGGGTGGTGGGCAACCAGAAGGGGCCTCCGAGGATCATGCCGCCGCTCGACGAAAGCACGGCCACGAGCGACCGCCTCAGGAACAGGCCGCTCGCCCAGCCGGCGAGGGGCGCCTCCCCGACCAGGGCGGTGCTTTCCGGGGGCCAGCTGCGCAGCACCCGCAGCGTCTGGTCCATGGCCACGTAGAGGTACGAGCCGTCGGTCTTGACGATGTCGAGCTCGTCCACCCCCGCTTCCTGGTTGTTGGTGGTGGTGAAATCGAGCCCCTCCCCACCTTCGCCGCCCGTCGTCGCCCCCCCGTCCAGAATCCGCCACGGATGGAGCCACAGGTGGACGAGCTGCTCCACCATGGCGTCCACCAGGTACTCGCGCAGCTCCTCGCACCCCCCCACGGCCGCGAGGGCCGCCGGGTTGGGCGGCGGCACCGCGCCCACGCGCGGGCGCACGCTGGCCGCCTCCCCCAGCGCGGCCGCGACCACGAGGGAGATGGCTCCGAGAGCCCCGAACCTCACGCCCCGGCGTCGCATCTCGCACCTCCCGTCGAACACCACCGTTCAATATAGCTCCTCGCACCCCGGCCGGCGAGGTGTGGCACACTCCCCCCATGCACGAGTTCCCGCCGCCCGTTCACCACGAACTGGCCGGCTGGCTGCTCCTCTGGGCCGACCTCGAGGACACCGGCATGGCCCGCGAATCCCTGGCCCGCCTGCGCGACGAGACCACCGCGCGGGTCCGCGCCTCCTACACCCTGGACTCTCTCGCCGTCCACCCCACCGTGGCGACCTTGCGCCGCCTCTTCCGGCAGGCCGGCTGCGACCCCACCCGCTACCGGCCCTCCTCGGAGGCGTTACTCCGCCGCCTCCTCAAGGGCGAGGCCATGCCCGCCATCCACCCCCTCGTCGATGTCAACAACTGCCTGTCCGCCGAGCTGGCCGTCCCCGCCTGCGTCATGAACGTGGCCGCCCTCGCGCCGCCCTTCCGCTTCCGTGCCGGGCTCCCGGGCGAGGCGTACCTCTCCCTGCGCGGGCCCTTCAACCTCGAGGGCAAACCGCTCCTCGTCGACGCCACCGGCCCCGTCGACGCCCCCATCACCGGCGGCGAACGGGTCAAGGTACTCCCGGAAACCACCCGCGCCTGGCTCGTCGCCTACGCCCCGGCCGAGACGCTGGGGCGGCAGTGCCTTGGCGACGCCCTCCTGGCCATCGCCGCGGCCGTGCCCGGCCTCACCGTCCACGCGGTGGGTTTCTCGCCGCAGCCGGGTGAGCGCTGAGCCAACCTCGAAGGGGGCTCGCGACCTGGCCCTCCCTGGGGCCGGGTGGGCGTCGGCACGGGGCGGTGGGGCTTTCGAGTGCGTCGAGACCCTTCGCTTCGCTCAGGGTGACAGGACGCCAGTCCTGTCATCCTGAGGCCGCCCCCCTCTTGTCATGCTGAGGCCGCGCAGCGGCCGAAGGATCCCGTCGCGTACGAGGTTTTCGAGGAACACGCAGGCCGCGATCCCGTCGCGTACGAGGATCGCGTCCCACGGCCACGCCACAGGGTCCCGCCGCGCACAGGAGCAGCCGGCATCGGGTCGTTGGCGGTGGGGGGTGGTCGGGATAGAATCCGCCCGTGTCCTGGAACTCGCGGGTCTTCGAGGGGCAGCGCAGCGACCAGGCGAAGCTGCGCGCCTGGCGGGGGGCCGCGGAGGGGACGGGGAGATGGGCATGAACGATCGCCGCCAACCCTACCAGTGGTTCGCCATGGGCGACATCAACGGCTTCTTCGGCCTGATGTTCGACAACTTGACGGTGCTCTCGTTCCTGGCGGGGATCCTGGTCTTCGCCTTCGGCTTTCCCGCCGACGTGGTCTACAAGAAGATGTTCCCCGGCACGGCCTTCGGCGTACTGTTCGGCGACCTGGTCTACACCTGGATGGCGTTCCGCCTCGCCAGGCGGACCGGCAACCCCCGCGTGACGGCCATGCCCCTCGGCCTCGACACCCCCTCCACCATCGGCATCGCCCTCGTCGTCCTGGGTCCGGCCTTCGTCTCCCTCAAGGAGACGGGGATGCCGGCCGACGAAGCGGCCATGATGACCTGGTACATGGGCATGGCCACCATGGTGATGATCGGGATCGTCAAGCTGGTGCTGTCGTTCTGCGGCCGCTGGGTGCAACGGATGGTGCCGCAGGCCGGCCTGCTCGGCTCCCTGGCGGGGATCGGCCTGGCCCTCATCGGCTTCGTGCCCATGGTGGACATCTTCGGCATGCCCCTCGTCGGCATGGTCTCCCTGGGTCTGATCCTCTACAACCTGGTGGCCCGCATCCGCCTGCCCCGCAACCTCCCCGGCGTGCTAGTGGCCATCGTGGTCGGCACCACCCTCTACTACGTCCTCGGCCCGCACGGTCTCGTCGGCGGTTCCTTCAAACCCATGCCTGCGATGGAGCTGCACTTCGGGCTGCCGGTGCCGTCGTTGCTGTTCCTCCACGGCTTCGTGGCCGCCCTCAAGTACCTTCCCATCGCCATCCCCTTCGCCATCCTCACGGTGGTCGGCGGCATCAACGTCACCGAGTCGGCGCGGGTGGCCGGCGACGACTTCAACACCCGCGACATCCTCCTCACGGAGGCAGTGGCGACCCTCCTCGCCGGGGTGTGCGGCGGCGTCGCCCAGTCTACCCCCTACATCGGCCAGCCCGCCTACAAGGGCATGGGGGCCCGCGCCGGCTACACCCTGCTCACCGGCTTGTTCGTGGGCCTGGGCGGGGTCTTCGGCTACGTGGGCTTCATCGTCGAGCTGATCCCACGCGCGGTGCTCGCCCCCATCCTCATCTTCGTCGCCCTCGACATCATGGTCCAGGCCACCCTCGCCTGCCCGGCCCGCCACGCCAGCGCGGTGATGTTCGCCTACTTCCCCACCGTGGCTCGCCTGCTCGCCATCAAGCTGGCCACCTTCGTCACCCCCGTTGCCGCCTACGCTGCCCTCCTGCGGGTGGAGGGGAAGGAGCTGCCCGAGGTCCTGGTGACGGTGGCCCTGGGCAACGGCTTCATCCTGACGGCCATGCTGTGGGGCGGGTTCCTGGCGGAGATGATCGACCGCCGCCTGCGGACGGCGGCCCTGTACCTCGGCATCTGCGCCGCCTTCACCTTCTTCGGCGTCATCCACTCGGCGTCCCCCGACGGCAACATGTACCTGCCCTGGCGTCTGGCCGAACCCCTCCAGCGCGCCGTGGCCTACCAGTTCACGGCTGGCTACGCCGTCCTCGCGGTGCTCCTCCTCCTCCTGTCCCTCTCCCGCGAGAGCCGCGAGGCGCCGGCCGCCGATCTGGGCCACCCCGATTTCGAAGAGCCGCCGGCGGTGCCCCGGTGAAGGCCCACGACACGCCGGCCGGCCAGCGCCAGGAAGGGGTACAGGAGCCCCGCTGGCTCCTCTGGGCGCGGGAGATGCAGGCCCTCGCCCAGACCGGCCTCGCCTACGCCCCGCCCGGGTACGATCGCGAGCGCTACCGCCGCTTCGCCGCCATTGCCGCCGAGATGGTCGCCGCCCATTCGGGCCTCGATGCCGCCGAGCTGACGGCGGCCTTCGTCGCCCAACCGGGGTACGCGACGCCGAAGATCGACGTGCGCGCGGCCGTCATCCGCGAGGGTACGATCCTCCTCGTGCAGGAGCGCACCGACGGCCGCTGGGCCATGCCGGGGGGGTGGGCCGACGTGGGCGAGACGCCCTCGCAGATGGTGGTGCGGGAGACCCTGGAGGAGAGCGGCTTCGAGGTGGTGCCGCGCAAGGTGGTGGGGGTGTTCGACGCCAACCGCGGCGGCCGTCCCCTGGAGCTGTTCCACGCTTACAAGGTGGTCTTCCTGTGCGACATCACCGGCGGCGCCGCGCGGGCCGGGGACGAGACGCTCGCCGTCGATTTCTTCCCCTTCGACGCCCTACCGCCGCTCTCCGAGCAGCGGACGAACCGGCGCCACCTCGAGGAGATCCGCGCCCACCTCGCCGACCCGTTGCGACCGGCAGCCTTCGACTGAGCCATGGGGGTACGTCTCGTCTTCTTCGACGTGGGCGGCGTGCTCGCCGACGACATGCACCTGCCGCTGTTGCAGAAGCTCGCCCGCACGCGCTACGCCGACCGGGAGGACGCGGAAGCCCGCTTCATCGAGGCGGGCATCCGCGCCTGGCGGCGCTTCGAGCTGTCTCCCCAGACCAGCGAGGACGCCTTCTGGGCCGAGGTGATCCGCGACGGGCGCATGCGCGAGTCGATCGAGGAGCTGAAGGGCCTGCTGCGCACCGAGCGGATGATCCCCTACTGGCCGGTTCGGGAGGTCGCCGCCCGCCTCGCCGCGGCCGGCGTGCCCCTCGGCATCATCTCCAACCACTGCGCGCCGTGGTTTGCCGAGATCGCCGCCATCCTGCGCCTCGACGAGATCTTCCCCCCCGACCTCGTGGTCACCTCCTTCGACGTCGGCGCGGCGAAGCCCGACCCCCGCATCTTCGAGGCCGCCATGGAGCGCGCTCGTCGCCGCCTGCCGGAGCTCTCGGCCCGGGAGTGCCTGTTCCTCGACGACAAGGCGCGCAACATCGACGCCGCCGTGGCGCTGGGCCTCGTGGGATGCCGCTTCGACGCGCGCACCGAGCCCCTCTCGCGCCTGCTCGCCACCTTGCGGGCGCACGGGCTCGCCACTGGCGAGTAACCGCTCAGCCGGCCGGCCAGCCGTGGCGCCGCCGGGTGCGGGTGGAGGCCTCGAGCACCTTACGGAGGGCGGGACTGCCGCCCATCACCCGGTGGAACTCCGCCCGGGAGAGGACCAGCAGCAGGCTCGGCAGCAGCGTGCGCACGGTGGCCGAGCGGGGGGCGTGCTCCACCAGCGCCATCTCGCCGAAAAAGTCGCCGTCGGCCAGCACGGAAAGCCGCCGCTCCCCCGTCCCGACGGCCACCACCACTTCCACCTTGCCCCGGGCCACCACGTACAAGGCGTCGCCCTCCTCGCCCTCGCGGACCACCACGGACCCTGCGTCGAACTGCCTGGCGTGAAAGCGCGTCGCCAGATCGTACCGGGCCGCCTCGTCGAGCCCTGCGAAGAGCGGCACGGCAGCGAGCCAGGCCGGATCCACCCGACCGCCGGTGCCGTCGCTCGACACCTCGACGCCGCGCTGGCGGTCCCACAGCTCCCGGTACAGGCCGCCGCGCCGGAGGAGCTCCTCGTGGGTACCCACCTCCACCACCCGCCCGGCGTCGAGGACGACGATGCGGTGGGCACGCTCGGCGGCGGCGAGGCGATGGGTCACCGTCACCACCATACGCCCGGCCGCGAGGCGCTCCAGCGTGGCGTTGACCGCTGCCTCGGTGGCGGGGTCGAGGGCCGAGGTGGCCTCGTCGAGGAGGAGGAGGGCCGGATCGCGGAGGATGGCGCGGGCAATGGCGAGGCGCTGCCGCTGCCCCCCTGACAACGTACCGCCCGCCTCGCCGATGGCAGTGGCGTATCCGGCCGGCAGGGCCAGGATGTCCTCGTGGATCTCGGCGGCCCGGGCGGCCGCCTCGATGGCCTCCTGGGTGGCGTCCGCCGCACCCATGGCGATGTTGTCGCGGATCGACCCGGCGAGGAGCATGCTTTCCTGGAAGACCACCGAAACCTGGCCGTGCCAGGAGGCGAGGGAGACCTCCCGAAGGTCGAAGCCGTCCACCGTCACGCGCCCCGCCACCGGGTCGTAGAATCGCAGCAGCAGCTGGATTACGGTGCTCTTGCCAGAGCCGCTCGGGCCGACGATGGCGATCCGCTCGCCCGGCGCGATGGCGAGGTCGACCCCGTCGAGGGCCCGCGCCCCACCGGGGTAGGCGAAGCTCACCCCCTCCAGGCAGACGGGCCCGCGCACCGGCGGCAGCGCCACCGCCCCCGGCCGGTCCGCCACCGTCACCTCCTCGCCGAGGAGCTCCTCGATGCGGCGCAGTCCCCCCGAGGAGGCGATGAGACTGGGCACCACCTTCTTGGTGAGGTCGTAGGCGTCCTTGCTCACCACGGCGTGGAGCGCCAGAAACGCCACCAGGGTCCCGGTGGTCACGGTGCCGTGAAAGGCCATGACGGCGCCGACGCCGAGGACCAGGACCTGGACAGCGAGCACCCCGAGGGCCGAGCCGCTGCCGACGAGCTGCGCGGAGAACTCCGCCCGCACGAATCGCCGTGCCACCTCCGCGAGCGCCTCCTCGAAGGCGGCCACCAAGCGCGGGGCCAGGGAAAAGGCCTTCACCACCGGCTGGACCCGGACGTTCTCCTGGACGAAGCTGGCAATGGCCCCTTCCTGCTGCTTGAGGGCGTAGCGGGCGGCCGCCGCGGCCCGACCGAAGAGCCGGGTCCCGAGCCCGACCACCGGCATGCCGAGCACCATGACGCAGGCGAGCCGCCACTCCAGCACGAAGGCCACCGGCAGGTTGATGAGCAGGCCGATGGTGGCAAAGACCGCGTCGATGATCCGGGTCGTGAGGCTCTTCTGGATGTCGGCGAGGTCCGAGGTGAAGCGCGCCACCACGTCCCCGGAGCGGGCACTGGCGTAGTAGCCGATGGAAAGCCGCTGCAGGTGCGCGAACATGCGGCGACGGATCTCGTTGATGATGGCCGCCCCGGCCCGCGAACCCAGGTAATCGGCGAGGATGGTGGTCGCTGCCGCCAGGAGGAACCCCACCGCCAGCGCGGCCAGGGTCCGGCCCAGGGTGGCGGGGTCGCGGCCGAGCAGACCGGCGTCGACGATGAGCCGCTGGGAGTAGGCAAAGAACGCCTTGTACGCCTGCGGCACCGCCAGCATGAGCAACAGGAGCGCGGCGAGGCGCCAGTGCGGGCGCCAGTAACGGAAGGCGTGGCGCAGGGTTACCAGCACGCCCGCCGATGGTCCGTCCAACCGCTCGGGGGAGGGGGCCGCGACCGTCTGGTCCGGGGAGGGCAGCGTCACTCGTTGGATGATACCAGCCTCGCCACGCGCTTCCGGACCGCCGAGGCGCCTTCGCGGATCAGGGCCGCCACCCCTTCCTGGCGGAGGATGGCGAGGGCCACCTCGATGAAGTAGCGCAGGTCCTTGCGAGGCGGCTTGGGCGGCGCGGCAGGGGGGCGGGTCCGGGCCTCGTCCATGCACCTCCCGAGGTAGGCGGCAAGCGCCGCGACGCTGGCATCCCAGGTGAACCGGGCCGCCACCGCCACCGCACCGCGTCCGAGTTGGCGCCGGCGAGCCGGGTCGGCGAGGAGGGCGAGCAGGGCCTCCACGAGCTCCTCGCGGCTCGCCACCAACACCCCCGAGACGCCGTCGGCCACCACCTCCGGGTGGGCGCCCAGGCGGTAGGCCACCACCGGTGTTCCCTGGTACTGCGCCTCCACCAGGGGCAGGTTGAACCCCTCCCACCGGGAGGTGCTGATCAAGAGGTCGGCCGCGCGCAACGCCGCCGGCATGGTCGCTCGCGGCAGGTCGGTCGCCACCGCGATCCCCGCCTGCGCCATGGCCCGCCGGGCCGCGTCGTCGGCCCGCCCCACCATGACCAGCCGGGCCTGCGGGCGCGCGGCGGCGAGGGGTTCGGCCAGCGAGAGGAGTTCGCGAAACCCCTTGTACGGTTGCACGTCGTTGGCGAGCTCGGCCCGCCCCACCCACAGCACCATGGCCTCCTCGTCGCCCACACCGAGGCTCTCCCGGAACGCCGCTGCCTGCGCCTCCGAGGCGAGCGGGTAGTGATCGCCGCCGTTGTACACTACCACTGCCCGCTCCCGCACATCCCCCGGCAGCGAGTTGCGGATGAACTCCGAGATGGCGACCAGTCCGTCCCCCGGGCGCAGGTGGCGGTAGACCCGCTCACAGCGGGACCTGGTAAGCGCGTCGATGCGACGGCCGAGGCGGCGGGGAAAGAACGAACCCGGCGGCGTGCCGTGCTCCACGCACACGACGGGCCCCGGCAGCTGCTCGAACCAGTGGAAAAAGGGGGGCGTCTCCACGAGCCAGGCGTCCACCTGGCTGCTGGCGAGGATGGCAAGGGCCTCCTCCATGAAGGCGTGCGAGAAGACGTCGCGCGCGCTCACCTGCCGGGAAAGGTCGACGATGGGGTAGTCCACCTGGCGATAGGTGTCGTCCAGGCGGGTGGTGAAGACCACCGGGGCAAAACCATGGGCGGGGAGCCGGCAGGCCGTCTCGTGGACCACCAGATCGACCCCGAAGCCGAGGATCATCCGCTCCGTGAGGAACCCCACCTTTGCAGGCACGCGCACCACCCTCCCCTGGCGAGCGGCCAATGGCCTCCTGCAAGCCCCTTGGCGCGCCGCGCGGAGGCATTCTAGCCGCGCCTCCTCCCTCGGCCGGGCATCTTGATCGGCGTCAAGGCGTCGCCGGGGAGGGGGACCTAACGTGTCTTGCGGGGCGAGCACCCTCGCCCCGGGGAGGCTCGATGAGCGAACTCATCGACAACCGCAAGCATCGGCTCGATGCCCTCAAGGCCATGATCCGCGAACTCCACGACGGCGCCCCGCCCGAGGCGTTGCAGCCCCGCTTCCGGGCCATCCTCGACCAGGTGGGCGCCAGCGAGATCGCTGCCTTGGAAAGCGAGTTGATGGCCGAAGGGATGCCGGAGCAGCAGATCCGCCGCATGTGCGACCTCCACGTGGCGGTGTTCCGCGACACGCTGGCCGGCCAGCCGGCGCCGCAGACGCTCCCCGGCCACCCCGTCCACACCTTCCGGGCCGAGAACCAGGAGATCCTCCGTCTGGTCGCCGCCTATCGAGCTGTGGTCGAGGAACTGCGCGGCGCCCGAGGCGCGACCCTCCCTGCCGATCTGGCGGCCCGCTGGCGGACGGCCCAGGCCCCCCTCGAGCGCCTGGACGGCCACTACAAGCGCAAGGAATACCTCGTCTTCCCCTTCCTGGAACGGGCCGGCATCACCGCCCCCCCCAAGGTCATGTGGGGGGTGGACGATGAGATCCGCGACAAGCTGCGGGCCGCGGGGGACGCGGCGGCCGAGGCCGAGTCCCTGGCGCCCGCCGATGCCGCCTTGGTGGCGGACGTGGTGCTGGAACCCCTCCTGGCGGCCGTGGAAGGGATGGTCGAGAAGGAGGACCGCGTCCTCTGGCCCATGGCCCTCGCCCACCTGTCGGACACCGACTGGGAGGCAATCCGCAAGGAGTGGGACGAGTTCGGCGAGGGGTTCGTCACGCCGGGCGATGCGTGGCGACCCCACGAGCCTCCACCGCCGACCCCCCCGCCGGTGCCGGCAGGCGACACCATCGAGCTCCCGTCCGGCCGGCTCACGGTGGCCCAGTTGCTGGGCATCCTCGACACCCTCCCCGCCGACCTCACCTTCGTCGACGCCGACGACCGCGTGGCCTACTTCTCCGAAGGCAAGGACCGCATCTTTGCCCGCAACCGCGCCATCATCGGCCGGCGGGTCCAGGACTGTCACCCCCCCGCCTCGCTCCACATCGTCCAGCGGGTGATGGACGAGCTGCGCCAGGGCCGCCGCGAGGTGGCCGAGTTCTGGATCCAGATGCAGGGACGTTTCGTGCACATCCGCTACTTTGCGGTCCGCGACGGTAGCGGGACGTACCTGGGCGTCCTGGAAGTCACCCAGGACGTCACGGGCATCCGCGCCCTCACCGGCGAGCGGCGGCTGCTCGCCGAGCCGGGAGGTGCCTCGTGACCAGCCTCGTCACTGGCGACACGCGAGTGGGCGCGCTCCTCGACGCCCATCCCGAGCTCCAGGCCGTGCTCGTTGCCCTGTCCCCCGAGTTCAAGCGCCTGGAGAACCCCATCCTGCGGCGGACCGTGGCGCGGGTCGCTACGTTGGCCCAGGCCGCCCGGATCGCCGACCTGCCGGTACCGGCGCTGGTCAACGCCCTGCGCCGCGCCCTCGGCCAGCCGGAGCTCTCTCACCCGGACGACGCTGCGCCCGCGCGGGAGGAGGAGGCGCCGGCGTGGGCCGCGTCGACGCCGACTGTCCGGCTCGACGCCGAAGCCATCCTGGCCCGCGGCGCCACGCCGGTGGCCGAGGTGGCGGCCCAGCTCGCCACCGTCTCGCCCGGCGAGATCGTGGCCATCACCGCGCCCTTCTACCCGGCGCCCCTGGTCGACGCCATGCGGGCCAAGGGGCACGAGGTGTTCGCCCGTCGCCTGCCGCACGCGCCCGAGCGGTGGGAGGTGCTCCTGCGCCGGTAGCCTCTGGCCAGGGGACGTGCCAGCCGCCCGCCCGCGCCCTTGACACCCCCCCTTCGCCCGTCAACACTTCCCTTGCCGCAGCACCACGGGCGGGGCGAGCTGGGAGCGAGGCCGGTGGCACGAGGAGAACACGGAGGAGCAGCGGCGGGGAGTCGTGCCGGTCGCGGCGCGGCGCCGCGACGTCTGGTCGTGGCCGACGTGGGCGCCACCAAGACCGTCCTTGCCGTCGCCGAGACCGACGGCAGCCGCGTGGTCCTGTCGCACCACGAACGCATCGTGACCTCGCGCGTGGAGCGTCCGGAGACCATGATGACCGTCTTCCTGGCCGGCCTGGCCAGCGCGCCCAGGGTGGCGTGCCTGGCCGTGCCGGGACCGGTCCTGCGCGGCCGGTGTACTACCACCAACCTCCCCTGGACCATGGCCGACGACGCCCTCGCCCGGGCGTGCGGCCTCGACGGCGTTCTCCTGGTCAACGACGTGGAAGCGGCCGCCCGCGGCGTTCTGGCAACCCCGGCCCGCCATCTGGTCATGCTCCAGGGGGCGGGGCTCGCCCCCGACCAGCTCGTGGCGGTGCTGGCGCCGGGCAGCGGTTGCGGCGAGGCCGTGGTGGTGCCGGAGCGTCCCTACCCGCGAGTCCTCGCCAGCGAAGGCGGACACGCCGACTTCGCCCCCCGCGGTGCCCGGCAACGAGCCCTGGCCGCGGACCTCGAAGCCGAGTTCGGCCACGTGTCCGTGGAACGGGTGCTGTCCGGCCCCGGCCTGGCGCGGATCTACCAGTTCCTGGTGACGACGGGCCTGCCACCCGCCGAGGCGGTGGCGGCAGCCGCCCCCCGCCAGCGACCCGAGGCTGTGGCACACGGAGCCCTGGTGGATCGCCACCCCACCTGCCGCCAGGCGCTCGAACTCTTCGCCGAGGTCCTCGGCGCCGAGGCCGGGAATCTGGCGCTGCGGTCGCTGGCCCTGGGCGGTGTGGTCGTGACCGGCGGCATCGCCCCGCAGCTTTTGGATCAGCTCGCCGCGGGCGGCACCGTGGCGGCCTTCCTCGCCAAGGGGAGGATGCAGCCGCTCCTCGAGACCGTTCCCCTGGCTATCTGCACCGATCCAGACACACCGTTGCGGGGTGCGGCGCTGCTCGCCGTGCAGCACGGCCTGCTCGACCGCTAGAATGAGCCGGGGGGGAGTGTGATGGGTCACCATCGCGGCGCAGGGCTCTATCGCAACCCGGTGAGCTACGCCGGCGGCCTCGTGGCGGTCGTCGGCGCGGTACTCATCCTCTTGTCGCTCCTGGTGATGTTCGTCACGGGCGGTGCCGGCCCCTACTTCGGCATCTTCGCCTTTCTGGTCTTCCCGGCCATCGTCGTCTTCGGACTCCTCCTGTTCCTCGCCGGCGGCCGCCGGGAAAGCCTGCGCCGCCGGCGTCTCGGCCCGGAAGCCGGTCCCGCCTACCCCCGCCTCGACCTCAACGATCCCAAGCAACGCCGCCGCTTCGGCCGCGCGCTGGTGGCCGGTGCGCTGCTGGTCATCCTCCTGGCCGTGGCTGGCTACCACGGCTTTCTTTTCACCGAATCGGTCACCTTTTGCGGCACCATCTGCCACACGGTCATGGAGCCCGAGTACACGGCCTACCAGGCCTCGCCCCACGCCCGGGTGTCGTGCGTCGCGTGCCACGTGGGCGAGGGAGCGGACTGGTACGTCAAGTCCAAGCTGTCCGGCCTGCGCCAGGTGGCTGCGGTGTTACTGAAGAGCTACGAGACCCCCATCCCGGTTCCCATTAAGAACCTCCGCCCGGCCCGGGAGACCTGCGAAGAGTGCCACTGGCCGGAGAAGTTCTACGGCGCCCAGCTCATCCGCAACCCGCACTTCCGGTACGACGAGGCCAACACGGCGGAACAGGTGTCCTTTCTCGTCAAGACCGGCGGGGGGAGCGCCAAGCTGGGACAGAACACCGGCATTCACTTCCACATGGTGGTGGACAACACCATCACCTTTGCGGCTGTCGACCCACTCCTGCAGAACATTCCGTGGGTGTCGGTGCGGCGTCACGACGGCAGCGTCGAGGAGTACGTGGCCCAGGACAGCGGCCTCACGCCCGAGCAGCTCGCCCGCCTGCCCAGGCGGGTCATGGACTGCATGGACTGCCACAACCGCCCTACCCACATCTTCTACCCCCCCGAGGGGGCGGTGGACGTGGCCCTCGCCTCCGGGCTCATCTCGCCCTCCCTGCCGTGGATCAAGAAGGTGGCGGTGGACGCCCTGGTCAAGGAGTACCCCACCAGCGCGGCGGCGGCTGCGGGGATCACCGACGAGATCACGTCGTTCTACGCGACCAGCTACCCCGAGGTGGCCGCCGCCTCGGCCGGGCTAATCGCCGAGGCGTGTCGGGTGGTGGCGGAGATCTACCGGCGCAGCGTCTTTCCCGCCATGAAGGTGGACTGGCGCACCTACCCCTCCAACATCGGCCACCGCAACTGGCCGGGGTGTTTCCGTTGCCACGACGGCACGCACGTCACGGCCGCGGGCCGCACCCTCGCGAGCGAGTGCACCCTCTGCCACACCATGCCCCAGCGCGGGCCCCTCGCCCCCTTGGGCGGCGAGCCGCCAACCTCCGCCGAGCCGTGGCACCCCATGGAGCTCGAGGGCAGGCACGCGTCGATCCTGTGCAACAGCTGCCACGCGGCCGGCTACCGCCCACCCACCGCCTGCACCGAGTGCCATCGCCTCGACCCGGTGGCGCCCATGATGGCGTCTGCGTGCAGCACCTGCCACGAGCGCCATGGGGAGGTGAGGCCCCTCGTCGACTGCGCCACCTGCCATACCCACCTTGCCGGTGGGCACAGGGAGGGGGGACATCCGGACATGGGGTGCACCGACTGCCACACCCCCCACCGCTGGAGCGCCGGGGACCGGGCGGGCTGCCAGAGCTGCCACGAGGACAAGGCCGACCACTACCGCGACGAAGGGCGGTGCGCCGACTGCCACGACTTCCGCTCGTAGGGGCTTACTCGAGACCAGGGATCCGGTAGGTGCCGTCGAGGCGGCGGCACAGCTCCTCGTACCGTCGCTCGAGGGCCTCGAGCTCCGCCCGGAAGGTCGCCTCGTCCACCTCGCCGGCGGCGCGGCGGGCCTCGAGCCAGGCTTCGCGATCAGCGAGCCAGCGGTCGGGGTCGAAGTTGTAGGTCACCGGTCCTCGCCCCTGTGGCCCTTTACGAATCGGCCAGCAGCTCGCGCACCTTGCCCACGGCCTCGGTGAGGGGGACGGGGAGCTTGGCCCGATCGGCGCGGCGGGAGACCTCCACCTGGCCTTGCTCCACGGCCTTCTTGCCCACCACCACCCGGAGCGGGAAACCAACCAGGTCGGCATCGTTGAACTTGACCCCGGGACGCTCGTCGCGGTCGTCGAAGAAGACCTCGACGCCCACCGCCCGCAGTCCGTCGTACACGGACTGGGCAGCCTCCCGCACGGCGGCCACGTCGGGGTTGAGGGCCAGCACCGTCGCCTCGAAGGGCGCGAGGGCCCGCGGCCAGACGATCCCGCCCTCGTCGTGGTTCTGCTCCACGGCGGCCGCCACCGTGCGGCCGATCCCCAGGCCGTAGCAGCCCATGATCATGGCGTGGCTCTCGCCCTTTTCGTCCAGGTAGTTGCACCCCATGGCCCGGGAGTACTTGGTCCCCAGCTTGAAGATGTGCCCCACCTCGATGCCGCGCCTCAGCTCGAGGCCGGCCCCGCAGCGCGGGCAGGGATCCCCGGCGCGCGCCACCCGCACGTCGGCCACCACCGCCGGCTGGAAGTCCCGACCGGGGACCACGCCGACCAGGTGAAAGTCGGCCCGATTGGCGCCGGTGGCCGCCACGGTGAGGCGCATCACCTCCGGATCGGCCACCACCCGCACGCCGGCCAGGCCCACGGGCCCGGAAAACCCCATGGCGCCGCCCGTCACCTGCTCGATCTTCGCCGCCGAGGCCAGTTGCAGGTGCGTGGCGCCCAGCACGTTCTTGAGCTTGGTCTCGGACAGCTCGTCGTCGCCGCGCACCAGGGCCACGGCGAACTCGGCATCCGTCTCCACCACCATGGTCTTGATGAAGTGGGCCGGCTCCAGCCCCAGGAACGCGGCCACGTCGGCCACCGACGAGGCCCCCGGGGTGTGCACGGCCTCGGGTGCCGAAGGCGCCTTGCCGGGCCAGGGAGGCGCCGGGGCGAGGGCTCCGGTGGTGGCCTTCTCGAGATTGGCGCCGTAGCCGCACGCACAGGCGACCACGGCGTCCTCGCCCGTGGCGGCCAGCACCATGAACTCGTGCGACTCGCTGCCGCCGATGTTGCCGGTGTCCGCCTCGACGGCCGTGTAGGAGAGGCCGCACCGGTCGAACACCCGCCGGTACGCCTCGTCCATGGCCCGGTAGGCGAGGTCGAGGCTCGCGGCGGAGGTGTGAAAGGAGTAGGCGTCCTTCATGAGGAACTCGCGGCCGCGCATCAGCCCGAAGCGCGGGCGGATCTCGTCACGGAACTTGGTCTGGATCTGAAAGAGGTTCACCGGCAGTTGCCGGTAGGAGGTCACTCGCCGCCGGACGAGGTCGGTGATCACCTCCTCGTGGGTGGGACCGAAGCAGAACTCCCGCTCGTGCCTGTCCTTGATGCGGAGCAACTCCTTGCCGTAGACCTGCCAGCGGCCCGACTGCTGCCACAGCTCGGCGGGCTGCACGCACGGCATCACCAGCTCGCAGGCGCCGGCGCGTACCATCTCTTCGCGGACGATGCGGATCAACTTGTCGATCGTGCGCCACCCCAGGGGCAGGTAGGTGTAGATGCCCGCCGCCAGCTTGTCGATCATCCCGGCGCGCATGAGCAACTGGTGGGACACCACTTCGGCATCGGCCGGGTTGTCCCGCAAGGTGTAGAGAAAGTACTCGCTCCAGCGCATGCTAGCTCCTCCGCCGCCCCCGTCCCGACAGCCTGCTGACCCGAACGAGGTGGCTCAACACATCGGTTTTCAGGTCGCGGACCGCGCCTCGCCGCGCCCGCTGCAACACCTCCCGAGCCCGCTCCCCCTCGCCCACGCCCAGCAACGCCAGGCCGAGCTGGGTGAGGATGGTCGGCGAGGCCGACAGGGTGGCTGCCACCTCCAGGTACTCTACCGCGTCCCGGTACTCCCCGCACGCCACGTGGATGCGGCCCAACGCCGCCAGCGGGTACTGGCGCAGCTCGCTGGGCATGAGCTCCAGCGCCGTCCGGGCCAGCTCGCGGGCACGCTCCAGATCGCCGCCGGCTTCGAGTTCGGCGAGGGCCAGTTCGTAGGACGCCAGGGCGGTCTCGATGCCCGACCGACCCGCCTCGATGAGGCGGCTCGCCCACTGCCGGAGGAGAGCAAAGCGACGCGCGCCGCGCAACAGCTCCAACAGGGCGGTCCAGGCGGCGAGCCGCTGGGCTCCCTGCGGTTCGAGGCGGAAGAGGCGGTGCACCGCCCTGAGCCCCTGGCGGAGGCGCCCCGCCGAGGCAGCGAGGAGCGCCAGGGAGGCCAGCACGCTGGGGTGGGCGTGGGCGGCCCGTTCCAGTTCGCCGAGCACCTCCACCACATCCCCCTCGGCGGCCAGCCGCTGGCTGTCGGCCAGGAGCGTGGCCACCTCCGGCGGCGAACTGCCGTTGGCGCCGGCCTCGAGGAGCCATACCGCCTCCTGGTACTGCAAGCGCTGGGGATCGAGCCCCAGCAGTCGTTGGAAGCACTCCAGCGCCCGCCGCTGCCAGCCGCGGTCCAGGTAGGCGAGGCCCAGGTAGTAGATGGCATCCTCGAACTCGCCGTCGAGGGCCACCGCGCGTTCGAAGGCGGCCGCCGCGGCACCGGCGCGGCCACCCTCCATCTCCACGAGTCCCAAGAGGAAGTACGCCTGCGGCACCTCCTCGCAGGCGAGGGCGCGGCGCAAGTGGCGCACCGAAAGCGCCCGACGCCCCGCGGCCGCGTGCAGCGCGCCCAGGGCAAACTGCGGAAGGAACGCCTCCGGGGCCTGCGCCGCAGCTCGCTCCAGCTCGGCCTGGGCCTCGTCGTCGCGACCGGTGTCGGCGAGGATGGTCCCGAGAAACAGGCGCGCCTCGACCATCTCCGGGTCCCACTCCACCGCCAGGCGAAAGAACCCCTCGGCTCCCGCCAGGTCGTCGCGCTCGAAGGCCAGCTCGCCCAAGAGCGCGGCAAGCTCGGGGTTTTTTGGACCGCGCCGCAGGGTCCGGGCCAGGGCCTCGGCAGCTCGCGCCGGCTGGCCGGCCAGGAGCAACAGTTCCGCCGACTGCAACGCGCGGGCGCACACCTCGCCCGCGTGCGGATCGGCGGCGCGGGCGCGGGCGATGATGACCTCCCGCCGGCCGCGCAGGCGCTCCAGCGAGTCCTCGCGCGCCATACCGGCGCTGGCGGCATGCTCCCAGGCCGCCGTCACCTCGGCCTCGCGGATCAGCCTGTGGCGATCGAGCAACGCGACGATGGCCTGGACCCCCGCGTCCAGGAGCGCGACGCTCCGCTCCACGGCCGAAAGCCGCTCCTCCACCGCGGCGAGCGCGCCTTCCAGCCGCCTCCCCACCCCCTCCGCGGCGGACAGCCGCTCCAGGAGGTGCTCGTCGAGAGGGATGGCGTCTCGTTCCGCACTGCCGCCCTCCGGCTCCCCCGCCCCTTCGGCAAAGGTGCCGGAGACGACCAGGAGCTTCGAGCGGCAGCGCACGCACCACTCACCGTCGGCCGGATTGGCCGCACCGCACCACTGGCAGAGGACCGTCATGGACCGCCGTCCAGGTCCACGGCGACGCCCAACGCCCCCCACCCTTCACCCGTGGCGGTCAGGAGCCCGGCGCGCCGCCGGCCGCCGGCCGTGGCCGCCGCCTGCCGGCAGCGCGCGTGGCTGGCGAAGGGGCCGGCCCATGGCCGGCCCCCGAAGGTCGTACCTGCTGCCGCCTCACGCGCCGTCGTCGCCAATGGCCTCCACCGGGCAGGAGCTCTTGGCCTCTTCCATCTGCGCCTCTTCCTCGGCGTTCTCGGGCTGCTTGGCCACGTAGGAGTACCCCTCGTCCTCGTTGGCCTTGAAGTTGTTGGGCGCGGTGGTGCGGCACACGTCACAGTCGATGCAGCTGGAATCCACGTACCACTTGCCAGGCGCGTTGTCCGGAAGACGATCGTCGACGTTGGCCATGTACATCTCCCTTCGGCGCGATGGTGGGCGCGCCGGGAGCGAATACTAGCACAGGGCTAGGGCGTCGGCAGCGACAGCGGGCGGCGGCTCCCACGCAGCGCCAGGGCCCGCGCGACCGACTGGGGGCAGTTGCCGTTGAAGACGCAGTCCCAGGGCAGCTCGACGCCAAAGGTCTGTTCCAGGTAGACGGGGTCGTTGGTGGCGTTGTCCACCCGCGAGGCGTAGGCGATGAGCGCCGGGGTGGGCTCGGCGGCCGTCCCCTGCCAGCCGGTCGCCTCCACGGTGACGGTCAAGCCGGTGTACGCCTGCCCCTCCTCGAGGCCGAGCAGCCCGACGACGAACTGGTCGTACTGGACGTGGACGAGGGGTCCCAACAGCAGCGCCTTTTCCTTCAGGACGGTGCCGTCAGCGGCCTTCAAGGTCACCTTCACCTGCACGCTGGTGAGGACGTCGGAGATGTTGACGAGCCCGAGGGCCGTGCGAAAGCGGGTGTCCTCGCGGATACCCGTGAAGGTGACGCTCGCCAACCCCGCGTCCTTCAGGTTGGGGTCGAGGTAGTCGTACCAGGGGATCCCGGGGATCTGCTGGCCGTACGTCAGGGTCCGCGCCTCGCTCCCCTCGCCGGTGGTGGACTGGCTGTACGTCCGGGATGTAACCACGATCTTGCGCGGGTGGCCGCCGGGCGGGGTGGTCGAGGAAAAGGAGCCGGCCTCGAAGGCGTAGACCAGCAGCGCCCCCTTGTACCCCTCTCCCCACACGTTCTTCACCAGGTCCTCGAGGATCACGGCGCGGCCGGGCTGGATGTCCTTGAGCCGCTCGTCCACGTGGCCGAAGCCGTCGCTCTGCCGGCCCCCCAGATGGTTCCCGATGGTTGAGTACCAGTAGAGGTTGCTGGACGTGTAGGAAGGCAGGAGCACGATCGCCACGTCCACCGGCACCGTGTCCACGTTGAGGATCTCGATGTCGCTGCGCCAGTTGGAGTTTTGCAGCCCCGGCGTGGCCGCGGCCACCGGTACGATCACCAGATCGGCGGCCCGGAACATGGCCACCGACGATCCCGCCACCACGAGGGTGACCAACACTGCCAGCGTCACTGCCCTCATGCCCACCTCCGGCGCCAGTCTACCGTACCCTGCCGCGTCAGGCCGCTGCCTCCTCCGGCGCCGCCGGCAAGAGCAGGCGCGCCGCCAGCCCGCCCCCTTCCCGGTTCTCGAGTACCAACGAGCCGCCGTGCGCCTGGGCAATGCGGTCGGCAATGGCGAGACCGAGGCCGGTGCCCCCTTTGCGCAGGGAAAAGAACGCCTCCCGCACGTGCGGCAGCTTGTCGGGCGGGATGCCGGGACCCGAGTCCAGCACCTCCACCGCCACCTGCTGCCCGCACCGGGCCGCACGCAGCTCCAGCTGCCGCTTTGGCCACGCCTCCATGGCCTGGAGAGCGTTGAGGGCGAGGTTGACGAGGATCTGGCCGATCTGCCCGCGGTCGGCCTCGATGGTCAGCGGTTCGGCGGTCACAGTAAGGGCGACACCGGCCTTCTCGCAGCTCCCGCGCAGCAACGCGGCCACCTCGCCGAGCAGCTCGCCCACCTCGCAGCGCTCCCGGCGCGGCGGCGAGGGACGGGCGTAGACGAGAAAGTCGTTCACCAGGCGGGACAGCCGCCCCACCTCGGCCCGCGCCAGGGAGACGATCCCCTCGTCGGTGCTGCCCTCCGTCAACGCCTCTTCCAGCAACTCGAGGTTCAAGGAGAGCGCGTTCAAGGGGTTGCGGATCTCGTGCGCGAGGTTGGCCGCGAGGCTGCCAAGGGCCGCCAGCTCCTCGTCGATGCGCCGGCGCGCCGCTAGGCGCGCGTTGCGCTGCACCAGATGCCAGATAAAGGCCACCGCCGCCGCCAGCACCGCCAGGGAAAGCCCTCCTGCCACCGCCGTGTGGAGCAGCAGGCGGCGCCGCAACAGCGCAATGCGCGGCGCCAGCGCCTCCTTGGAAACGCTCACCACCACGCTGCCCACGTCCCGTAGGGGCACCCGGATCTCGTAGGTGGTGCCGGTCTCGACCACCCTGTCGGGGGCGGTGAGCACCAGCTCGGCGTTGGCGTCGGGGAAGCCGCCGATCAGCCCCTCCGTGCGGGTGGTGGTGGACCAGACGAGCTTCCCCCGCTCGTCGAACACCTGGGCCGTCTGGATCACATCCTGGCGCGCCAGCGTCGCCGAGATCCGCGACAGGGCCTCCTGCCGCTTCTCCACCACCGTGTACAGGGGGGCGTCGTCGCCGAGCTGACGCGCCAGCTCCTCGGCGTGGGCCCGCCCCGACAGCAGCACATCTTCGAGGTACGACCGGGAGAACTGCTCCACCAGGAGGTGGGCGAACAGCACGAAGCTGGCCACCAGCAGCAGGGCGAACACCGCCACCGCCACCAGATACTGCCGCCGCAGGGGAGGGGCTTCCGTCGCCACGCCGGGCATTCTACGCGGCTGGGTGGGGAAGGGCACGACGGTGCGACCGTCCCCTCACCCCGAAGCGGGGCGCTTGCCGAACGCCCACGCCACGCCCACTCCCAAGAGGTAGAGGAGGATCATGGGTGCCGCGAAGACGCTCTGGGTGGCGATATCGGGGGTCGGGGTGATGACGGCAGCAAGGACGAAGATGGCCAGGACCGCGTAGCGGAAGTGGCGCAAGAGCATGCGATGGGTCACCACCCCAAGACGGGCCAAAAGGAAGATCAGGACCGGCAGTTCGAAGACCAGGCCGAGCCCGAGGATGACCTTGCTGGCCATGGAAAAGTACTCGTTGATGGTGAGGACCTGCCGGAAATCCTTGCCGACGTCGAGCAGGAACTGACACACGGCCGGGAAGGCGACGGCCCAGCCGAAGTACCCCCCCGCGACGAAGAACACGGTGGTGGCGACGACGAATGGTCCGGCCACCCGCCGCTCCTTGCGGTACAGGCCGGGCGAGACGAACAGCCACACCTGGTAGAGGACGACGGGGGAAGCCAGGAATACCCCCGCGAGCATGGCCACCTTGATGTACAGCATGAACGGATCGACGAGACCGGTGAACGCCAGCTTCTCCCCGGGCGGGAGGAACTTCATGAGGGGCTGGGCCAGCCAGGCGAAGATCCGGGGCGAGAAGTACCAGCAAAGGAGAAACCCGACGAAGATGGCCAAAAGCGAGACGGCGATCCGCCGACGCAGCTCGTCGAGGTGTTCGAGGAGCGTCATCTTGGGGAGTTCCTCTTCCCCTTCGGACGGCGTCCCAACTGGCCGCGGGATCATCTACCCGGACGGCCCCCCGGCCGGCGGGGAGGCCCCGTCGCGGCTCGACGCCGAGGAGGAGGTGGGGGTCAGGTCCGCAGCTTCCTCCATCGCCGTGCCTGCCTGCCGCAGATCCTCCAGGGCCACCTCCTCCTCAACCGTGCGGCGAAGATCGTTGGAGGCCCGGCGAAACTCGCCCAGAGCCCGCCCCACACTTCGCCCGATCTCCGGCAACTTGCGCGGGCCGAAGAGCAAGAGCGCCAAGACAAAGATGACGACGAGCTCCGGCAACCCCACCGACCCGAACATGGACGGCCCTCCACGCGGCCGGTGCGAGTATAGTGTGCTAGAGTCGCCCCCCCAAGGGGGGACCGTGAGGTTTTCGGTGAAACGCCTGCTCGCCGCTGCCGTGATTGCTGTTGGTGCGCTGTTGGGTGCCCTCATCGGCGGTAGCACCTCGGGTGCCTCCTCGGAGACGGACGCGTTTCTCGCCCGCTACACGGATGTCCTCCGTACCCTCGCCGAGCACGCCCCCACCGCGGCGAAGGTCGAGGAGCTGGTGTACGGCAGCCTCGACGGCATGCTCGAGACCCTCGACCCCCACTCCAACTTCCTCCGGCCGGACGCGTACGCGGCCATGCGGGAGCGCCAGCAGGGCTCCTTCCATGGGATCGGCGTCATCATTTCCATCCGTGGCGACCGGGTCACGGTCATCTCGCCCATTGCCGACACGCCGGCGGCCCGGGTCGGGCTGCGGGCCGGCGACATCATCGACGCCATCGACGGCACCTCCACCGAGGGGATGAGCATCGACGAGGCGGCCCGCCGCCTGCGGGGGCCCGAGGGCACGGCGGTGCGGGTGACCATCCTCCGGCCCGGCCTCGGGCAACCTTTCGAGGTGTCCATCACCCGCGCAAAGGTTCCCACCGACTCCATCCGCTACGCCTTCATGATCCGGCCGGGCATCGCCTACGTGCGCGTTTCCGACTTCACGCGCTCGACCGGCAGCGAGTTCCGCGCCGCCATGGCCCGTCTCGAAGCTGCCGGCGCGACCCAGCTCCTCCTCGACCTGCGCGACAACCCGGGCGGCATCGTCGACTCCGCCGTCGAGGTGGCGAGCGTCCTCCTCGCCGGCAATCAGCTCATCTTCACCACCCGTGGGCGCACCGCCGATTCCTTCCAGGACTACCGCGCTGCCGCGGCCGGCCCCCACTTCACCGGCCCCCTGGTGGTGCTGGTGAACCGCGGCACCGCGTCAGCAGCGGAGATCGTGGCCGGTGCCGTCCAGGATCACGACCGCGGCCTGGTGGTCGGCGAGGTCACCTTCGGCAAGGGAGTCGTCCAGACCATCTTCCCGTTGCGGGACAGCGGTCTCGCCCTGACCACCGCCAAGTACTACACGCCGTCGGGCCGCTGCATCCAGCGGAACTTCGAGTCCTTCTTCGACTACGTCCACCCCGGCGACGACGGCGATCTCGAACCCCCCACCGAGCCCCAGAACGCCCCCCCGACGCCGCCCGAGCCGCCCCGCGGCGACGCACCGGTGTATCTCACCGACGGCGGGCGGCGCGTCTTCGGCGGGGGCGGTATCGTGCCCGACCACCGGGTCGGCCTTGCGGAAGTGTCGGACCGCGTCATCCGCCTGGTCGTCAACTCCGCCTTCTTCCACTTTGCCGTCGAGACCCTGGCGGAAGCAGCCGACAAGGAAGCGGCCGCGCGCGCCTTCGAGGTCACCGACGCGGTCCTCGCCCGCTTCCGCGACCGCGTGGTGGCTGCTGGCTGGCTGGCGGCGGACGCCATGGACGCCGCCCTGGCCGACCCCGCCGAGCGTGCCGACATCGCCAACACCCTCAAGGCGGAGGTCCTCAACGCCGGCGTCTCCATGGCTGCCGGCTACGAGGCGGCCACGGCCGCCGACGCGCAGATCCAAGCTGCCCTCGCGCTGTTCACCGAGGCGGCCCAGCTCCACGCCCGCGCCCAACAGCGGCAGGGGGACACTGCGGCCGCACGCGCCCGTGGGCCCTCGCACTAGCGATTGATGAGACGACGCGCCAGCGGCTTGAGCGGGATCACCCGGTCGAGGCGATGGCCGAGGGCCAGGAGCTGGTCGTAAAAGGGCGGCTTGCCCTCGGCGTTCTTGTAGCAGACGCCGCAGCGCGGCAGGGTGTTCCAGTCCTTGGCCTTGAAGGCCGTCATGAACTCCGAAACCCGCACCCCGTCGACGATCTCCTGCACCGTCTGGGTCTTCATGTCGCCGATGACCTGCTGCCCGTGGGCGTCGTAGCAGCAGTGGGTGACGCGCCCGTCGGCCAGGACGATGAACCAGCGGAACGGGTAGCCTTGAAAGCAGCCGTAGAACGCCTGGTGCATGGGGGTCTCGTCGGCGGTGTCGAGGGGCTCGCACGTCTTCTCGATGACCTTGGCCTGCGGGTACCGGTCGAGGTGGAAGAACTCCTCGAAGGACCGTACCGACTCCGAGGCAGTTTCCAGGGTGATGAGGCGCTGGATCTCCACGGTCATGGCCGAACCCTTGGAGAGTTCCAGGAAGGTGCGGATGTTGGCCACCACCTCCTCGAACCGGCCGCCGCGCCGGATGAAGGGGTACACCCGCGGGTTCACGGTGTCGACACACAGGCGGATCCGCCGCAAGGAGGTGGCGACGAGTTCCCGGCCCAGGCGCGCATCGAGGAGCATGGCGTTGGTGGAGACGGAGCAGCCGGGGAAGAGGTCGATGGCTTCAGGGAGGCGCGGGTAGAGGAGCGGGTCGCCCATCTCGTGCAGCCACGCCACGGTGATGCCGTGCTCCTTGAAGTCGGCGGCGATCTTCTCCACGAGCCACCACTCCATGTCGGCGTCGGGCCGGCCCAGCTTGTTCATGGGACACATGGCGCAGCGGAGGTTGCAGCGGTTGGTGAGTTCCACCGCCACCTTGGCGGTCCTGGGGTCGAGGATGCGACGCATACGTGGAGCATAACAGAGGGCCCGGTCTGCTTCTTCCCGCCACCGACGCGGCGCCGTGCCCGTCCTCGCCGGCTCTGCTATGCTCCCGAGGCACGTGCCTGGAGGTCCCGTGAAGACCGTCATCGAGCCTTTCCGCATCAAGGTCGTCGAACCCATCCGCATGACCAGCCGAGAAGAACGGCGTGCCTGTCTCGAACGGGCTGGCTACAACCCGTTCCGCATTCGCGCCGAGGACGTGCTCATCGACCTGCTCACCGACTCGGGTACCGGCGCCATGTCCACCCGCCAGTGGGCAGGGATCATGGAAGGGGACGAGTCCTACGCCGGGGCCCGCAGCTACTTCCGCTTCGAGGAGTCGGTGCGGTCGGTCTTCGGCCACCGCCACGTCATCCCCACCCACCAGGGGCGAGCCAGCGAGCGCCTGCTCTGCCGGGCGGTGGTCAAGGCGGGGGACATCATCCCCGGCAACACCCACTTCGACACCACCCGCGCCAACATCGAGGACTCCCACGCCGAAGCGCTCGACCTCCCCATTGCCGAGGCCACAGATCCCGAGAACCTGCACCCGTTCAAGGGGAACATCGATCTCGAACGGCTGGAGGCCTGCCTGCGCGACCACGGTTGCGACCGGATCCCCTTCGTCCTGGTCACCGTCACCAACAACTCCGGCGGTGGGCAGCCGGTGTCCATGGCCAACCTGCGGGCCACCCGCGCCCTGTGCGACCGCTTCGGCGTGCCGCTCCTCCTCGACGCTGCCCGCTTCGCCGAGAACGCCTACTTCATCAAGCTCCGCGAGCCGGGTTTCGCCGATGCCTCGCCGCGGGAGATCGCCCGCGAGATGTTCTCCCTGGCGGACGGGGCCCTCATGAGCATGAAGAAGGACGCCTTCGGCAACATCGGCGGCGTGATCTCGTTGAACTCCGACCAATGGGCCGAGAAGGTCCGCACCCTCCTCATCCTGACCGAAGGGTTCGTCACCTACGGCGGGCTGGCCGGGCGCGATCTGGAGGCCCTGGCCATCGGCCTCGAGGAGGTCCTCGACGAGGACTACCTTCGGTACCGCATCGCCTCCACGGCGTACGTGGGCAAACACCTCGCGGCCTGCGGCGTGCCACTCCTGAAACCCTTCGGCGGCCACGCGGTGTACCTCGACGGGCGCGCCTTCTGCGAGCACCTCAGCGACGAACAGTTGCCCGGCTGGTCCCTCTCCGTGGCCCTCTACGAGCACGTGGGCGTGCGCGCCTGCGAGATCGGCAACGTCATGTTCGGCAGACCCGACCCGGTCACCGGCAGGTGGCGCTGGCCGGCCCTCGACCTGGTGCGCCTGGCCATCCCTCGGCGGGTGTACACGCAAAGCCACATGGACTACGTCATCGAGGGGATCGACGAGCTGTACCGAAAGCGCCGCTCCATCCACGGGCTGCGGTTCGTCCACCGTCCGGCGGTTCTCCCCCACTTCACGGCGACCTTTGCACCCGTCGACTAGGCTCTCCCGAGGGCACAGCCTCAGAGGGGCCGGATGTAGATGCGATAGACCTTGGTGAGCTCGGCGTCCATGAGGCGGACGGTGCGCTTTGCCAGCTCGTTGTCCTCGAGGATCCACGAGTACTCGCACCACTTGTAGCCGCGCTCCAGGGCCGCGTGCAGCCCTTCGTAGAACATCACCCCCTCGATGCCGCGCCGTCGGTACTTTTCCTTGACGCCCATGGTGATGAGCCGCAGACCGTTGCGGCGGCGGCCCAACAGCCAGGCGCGGACGAGCCGCAGCGGGTGGACGAGGGAGCCGTCGAGGACGGCGAGAGCTGGGTTGACATCGGGGATGGCCAGGAGAAACCCGGCCGGATCGTCCCCCATGAAGGCGAGGCGCAGGAGCGGGGGATCGACGAGCGGTTTCAAATCCTTTGCCAGCCAGGCGAACTCCTGCTCGGAGGTGGGCACGAAACCCCAGTTCTTCTCCCAGGCCGAGTTGTAGATGTCACGGATGATCGCCACTTCCTGCCCGAACTCCTTGAGGTTCGGCGAACGGGTGACGAGTTGCGGCTCGCGCTCCCGGGTGCGGCGGGCAAAGCGAGCCAGCCGTTCGAGGGAACCGGGGTGCACCGGCGACTGGTAGGCGTTGAGGTCCTTGGCCTTGACAAACCCCGCCTCCTCGATGAGTTCCACGTAGCGGGGCGGGTTGTAGGTCATCATGACGGTGGGCGGCGAGCCGAACCCCTCGACCAGCAGGCCGCACTCGTAGTTGGTGGAGGGGTTCATCGGACCGACGAGGGCGTCGCACCCCCGTTCCCGCACCCAGCCGGCCGCCGCCTCGAAGAGCGCTTCAGCCGCCGCCGCATCGTCCTCGCATTCGAAGAAGCCGAAGAAGCCCCACCGGTCACCGTGAAACCGGTTGTGGGCGCGGTTGACGATGGCGGCGATCCGCCCGCACACCCGCCCCTGGCGCCTCGCGAGGAACAGCTCTCGGTCCGCGGCGCCGTCGGCGTAGAAGGGATGCCCCTTGTCGAGGTAGGCCCGCACCTGCTTCTTGAGGGGCGGCACCCAGCACGGGTCGCCGGCGTACAGACGCCAGGGAAGGTCGATGAACTGGCGAAGGTCGCCCGCCGTGGCGACGGGTGCAACCTCGACCGCCTCGGCGCTCATGCAATGAGCCCCACTTCCTTGCCGACCCTGGCAAACGCCACCAGCGCCCGCTCCAAGTGCTCGCGGGTGTGGGTCGCCATGTAGGAGGTACGGAGGATGGCCTCGCCGGGTGGCACCGCCGGCGAAATGACCGGGTTGACGAAGACCCCTTCCTCCTGGAGGCGCTTGGCCATGAAGAACGCCAGCCGGTCGTCCCGCACCACCACCGGGATCACGGGCGTGCCGGAGGGGCCGGTGTCGAACCCGAGCCCCTTGAGACCGGCGGCCATGAACCGCGTGTTTTCCCACAGGCGCTCCCGTCGCTCCGGCTCCCGCTCGATGATCTCGACGGCCTTGAGCACCGCCGCCACCGAGGCCGGCGGCGGCGCAGCGGAAAAGATCAGCGACCGCGCCCGGTGCTTGATCCAGTTGATCACCCGCTCCTCGCCGGCGACGAACCCGCCCACCGAGGCCAGGGACTTGGAAAAGGTGCCCATGATCAGGTCGACCTTGTCCTCCAGGCCAAAGTGTTCCGCCGTGCCGCGCCCGTGCCGACCCAGCACCCCGATGCCGTGGGCGTCGTCCACCATCAGGCGACAGCCGTGCGCGGCAGCCAGCTCCACCAGCCGGGGCAGGTTGACGATGTCGCCCTCCATGGAAAACACGCCGTCCACCACGATGAGGGTGCCCCTCCTGGCGTCCCGCAGCGAAAGGCGCCGTTCGAGGTCGTCCATGTCGTTGTGGTCAAACTTGATCACCGTGCCGAAGCCGAGGCGGGCGCCGTCGATAATGCAGGCGTGGTCCATCTTGTCGAGGTAGACGATGTCGCCCCGTTCGACGAGGCAGGAGATGACGCCCAGGTTGACTTGGAATCCCGTGGAAAAGGTGACGGCCGCTGGCTTGCCCATGAAGGCGGCAAGCTTCTCTTCGAGCTGCACGTGGATGTCGAGGGTGCCGTTGAGGAAGCGCGAGCCGGCGCAGCCAGTGCCGTACTTGGCGATGGCGGCCTGCGCCGCCTCCTTCACCTCCGGGTGATTGGTGAGACCGAGGTAGTTGTTGGAGCCGAGCATCACCACCTCGCGCCCGTCCATGGTCACGACCGGGTCCTGCGCCGAGGTGATGGTTCGAAAGTACGGGTAGAGACCGGCTTCCTTGACCGCGTCCGCGTCGCGAAAATCGACGCACTTCTGAAAGATGTCCACGGCTCCTCCGCGTCCTGTATTCACCGTTCGGTGCGCTCCCTGCGCATCTTACCATGGGGCAACCAGCCGGCCTGCCGGTACCAGGCCCAGGTGTGGGCGGCGCCCACGGCAAAGGGCACGGTACCTGCGAACCCCAGGGCGGCCAGGGACGAGGCGGTCTCGGCCGACCAGTGGCGGGCGCACAGCTCCCTGGCCTTGTCCACGGTTATGGCTACCTGGCGAAAACCCATGGCGTGCATGGCGTTGCCCACGACCCCGGCGAGTCGGAAGACGCCCTCGGGCAACGGCAAGGGGCGCGCCACGACGCCGCCGGCCCTCGCCAGCTCCGCCACCAGCACCTCCATGGGGCGCGGCTCCGGCTCGCCCAGGTGGAGGGTGCGGCGATCCACCCGCCCGTCGGCGGCGGCGAGGATGGCGCGCACCACGTCGCTCACGTGGGCCACCGTCACCCATCGCTCGCCTCGCGGCAGTGGCACCACCCCCCGGGCGGCGAGGCGAAAGAACTGGAACATGTCCACCTCGTGGGGCCCGTAGATGGCCGGCGGGCGGAGGATCGCCCACGGGCCCGCGAGGGCGCGGACCGCCGCCTCACCGGCGAGCTTGGACCTCCCGTAGGCGGAGATGGGCGCTGGCGCCTCGTCCGGGTGTCGCCCCGCCGGTCGCACGCTCGGACCCGCCGCCGACAGGGACGAGACGTAGATCACCCGGGCCGACGGTGCGGCGGCCCGCACCGCCGCCACCAGACGTGCCGTCCCTTCGGCGTTGGTCGCCTCGAACTGGCGCGCCCTCGCTGCCCGCACCACCCCGGCCAGATGGACGACCAGCTGGCAGTTGCGCACCAGGGCGAGGAGGGCCGCGTCGTCGCCGAGGTCGCCGACGACCACCTCGGCCCCGTCCGCCACGGTGGGGGCGAGACGGGCCGGGTCGCGCACCAGCACGCGCGGACGCCGCCCGAGCCGTCGCACGCTCTCCGCCAGGTGCCGGCCGACGAAGCCGGTGGCGCCGGTGACCGCAACCACGGGGGG
>FWPV01004432.1_pt1 | contig 29930 bp, 32 predicted proteins | sample 2228371 | NCBI WGS metagenome assembly FWPV01 (sample SAMEA103939776, study PRJEB20133) | metagenome | reverse complement strand
GTTTTTTTTATTAAAAAGATACGAACAAGAAGTTTATGCTTGGTTCAAAGTATTTACTATTGACTTAACGAATATATTATGTTATAAGTTTTTCAAACAGTTTAATGGTATAAAAAATATCAAATAAAAAGGATTGGCTTTGTGTTGTTCAATCAATCATCTTTTAAATCAGAAAGTGAATATAGGCGCGATATAATCGAGGTATGCAAAAGAATATACCAGAAGGGATTTGTTGCATCTAATGACGGAAATGTAAGCATCAGGATGTCAAAGAATGAAATAATTGCAACACCTACAGGAATAAGTAAAGGCGATCTATCGCCGGACCAGCTTATAAAAGTAAACATGCGTGGCGATGTGATCGAAGGTTTCTTGAAGCCTTCATCGGAATTAAAGTTACATATACGCGCTTATGAAGAGCGTCCTGATGTTAGATCCGTTGTGCATGCACATCCTCCTATTAGCACAGGGTTTGCTGTTGCCGGTATAGCTCTTGATCAGATGGCTATACCCGAAGTGATAGCTACTCTGGGGAAGATACCACTTGCACCTTATGCTACACCATCTACTGAAGAACTAGCACATACCATTGATGATCTAATAGGAGAGTGCAATGCAATATTATTAGCAAATCATGGGGTTGTTTGTGTTGGTCCTGATGTATATTCTGCATATTATACACTGGAACGAGTTGAACATTCAGCATATATTATCTGGGTGGCAAAATCATTAGGTGGTGAAAAAGAGCTTAGCAGAGAGAACATAGATAAGCTTCTTGAAATCAGAAAAAAAACTGAAGTTTCAGCTAGTTATACTCCTTCAGATAAAAAAATTGATGATGATCCCACTGAGGATCTGGTAAATAATACAGATTTAGAGCAAAATGAGCTTGTAGAAATTATAACCCGCATAGTTGTTGAATCCATAAAGAATGATATATCAAAAATAAAATAGAGGTGAAATATGCCAAGAAAGGCACTAGGTTTAATAGAAACTATGGGATTGGCAGCTGCTTACGGAGCAGCAGATGCTGCACTAAAATCTGCTGATGTATCTTTGATTGGTTTTGATTTTCCAGGTAATGGTGGCACAATGGTAAAGATTGAAGGTGAAATCTCAGCAGTTAAGTCAGCAGTTTCAGCGGGAGTATCTGCTGCTGAAAAGATTTATATTGTTTTATCACATAGTGTGATACCAAGACCTTATGATGATCTTGACCCTGTTATACGCATTAAGCCAACTGTTAAGACTCCCGTTAAAAGGACTTCGACTAAGAAACCTGAGAAAGGTTAAAGGCAAGGTGGCATTGTCCACCGAAAAATATCTAACTATAATAAATAATGGAGGTTAAAAATGGCAGTAGGAGAAGCTTTAGGTTTAATTGAAACAAAAGGTTTGGTTGGAGCAATTGAAGCAGCAGATGCAATGGTTAAAGCTGCTAACGTTACTCTTATTGGCAAAGAGCAGATCGGTGGTGGCTATGTTACTGTGATGGTCAGAGGTGATGTTGGTGCTGTAAAAGCTGCTGTCGATGCAGGAGCTGTATCTGCTAAAGAGGTGGGAGAACTCGTTTCGGTGCATGTGATTCCAAGACCACACCCGGATATAGAGAAAATTTTGCCACAGGCTAAAGAATAAAAGCTAACTCTATGGATCAAAATGATCCATATTAGGGATAATTTATTATGGTGGAAATTGATCAGGATAAGATAAGAAGCATAGTAGCTCAAGTTATAGAAAACATCCAGAAGCAAGGTTTAATTGAAGACACACCTCCCAGGCCGGGTTCAACACCGTTAAAAACTAATTTTACAGGCAAAAACGGTGTATTTCCTGATGTGGATTCAGCTGTTACAGCAGCAGAAATTGCACAAAAAGAACTGATAGCTTTAGGTATGGAAAAGCGTAAAGAATTAATAATTGCTATCAGGGAAGCTGGAATTAAAAATGCACGTATGTTAGCTGAAATGACCGTTAAAGAAACCGGAATGGGTCGCGTAGAAGATAAAGTTCAGAAAAATGAAGCAGCTGCAGGATTTACTCCTGGCATTGAGGACTTAAAATCTGAGGTAAAGACCGGTAATAGAGGCATGTTATTGGTTGAATATTCACCTTACGGTGTTATCAATGCTATTACTCCAAGCACAAATCCGACCTCTACAATTATTCACAATAGCATAAGTATGTTATCGGCAGGTAACTCAGTTGTCTTCAGCCCACATCCTCTGGCGAAAGAATGCACATTAAAAGCTATGACTCTCATCAACGAAGCTATTGTAAAGAATGGTGGACCGGAAAACCTTCTTGTATCAGTTGATGAACCAACTTTAAGGACTGCCGAATTATTGATGAAGCATCCTAAGATAAAGGTTGTTGTAGCTACTGGAGGCGCTGCAGTTGTTAGAGCAGCTCTAGCCAGTGGGAAAAAAGCTATCGCCGCAGGACCAGGAAATCCACCTGTCGTAGTTGATGAAACTGCTGATATTGAGCAATGCGCCAAAGATATAATTAAAGGGGCATCCTTTGATAATAATTTACTATGTATAGGAGAAAAAGAAATATTTGCTGTTCAAGCAGTTGCTGACAAATTAATCGATGAAATGTCACATAATGGTTGTTATATTCTTAAAGGCAAAGAGGCACAGGCTGTTACTGAAATAATCATGGAAAATGAAAAACCAAATAAGAACTATATAGGCAAGGATGCTTCGTATATTCTGGAACACGCAGGAATAAAAGCAGTTGCTGATGTTAAATGTGCAATAATTGAAACTACTGTTGACCATCCTTTAGTAAATGAAGAATTCCTGATGCCTGTTGTTCCTCTTGTGAGGGTAAAAGACTTTGACCAGGCTCTTGAATATGCCCTTCTAGCAGAACATGGTTACCATCATACGAGCATTATACATTCAAGGAATATAGATAGGATAACGAGGTTCATTCAAGCCATGCAAACTACTGTTTTAGTTGTTAATGGATCTTCGTTATCGTCAATGGGCATTGATGCCGAAGGCATAATTACATTAACGATAGCTACTACAACAGGAGAAGGATATACTACACCGAGAAGCTTTACTCAACAATCAAGAATTACTACTGTGGACTCTATGTCAATGTTCTGTAAAATTGGATAAGATTGGAGGATTTTGAGTTGTCGATTAAACAATATGGCGTAGGTATGGTTGGCTATGGATTTATAGGTAAAATGCATACTTATGCTTATAAGAGCATTCCTGTTTATTATGATCCTCCTCCGGCAAATGTTAGATTAGTGGGTGTATGCACATCAAATACTAATACAGCGGAGCGTGCTGCAAGGCATGGGGGTTATGAATTTGGCACAACTGATTATCATCAATTGCTTGAAAGGGATGATATTCACATTATAAATTGTTGCACTCCAAACCACCTTCATAAGGATCTTTTGATCGATGCGATCAAAGCTGGAAAGCATGTTTACTGTGATAAACCTTTAACAACTGATCTTAATTCAGCTAAAGAGATCATGAAAGTTGTAGAAAAGTCCAATGTTATCAATCAAATGACTTTCCAGTATCGTTTTGTGCCTGCGATCATGCGTGCCAAACAATTAATAGAAGGTGGATTTCTGGGTGAACCGATGAGTTTTAGGGTCGCATATCTCCATTCTGGCTATATCGATCCTAACAGACCTATGAGCTGGCGTTTGGATATAGAGCAAGGAGGTGCTGGGGCTTTATTTGATCTGGGTTCACATGTAATTGATCTATTAAGATATTTACTTGGTGATGCTAGAGAAGTATTTGCTACTACTGAGACATTTATTAAAAAGCGTCCTGCTTCAAAGGGCAGTGATAGGCTTGTCGAAGTAAAAGTTGATGACCTTGCAATTATGCAGGTGAAAATGGAAAATGGTTCTATCGGCACAGTTGAAGCATCAAGGATTGCCACCGGTGCTAATGATGACCTCAAAATAGAGATACACGGACGTGACGGAGCGATAAAGTTTGAACTAATGGAAGCAGATTGGCTTAATGTCTATAATAACAAGGCAGAAAGCGAGCCAATTGGCGGAATGCGAGGATTTACAAGGATAGAAACCGTTCAACGTTATCCAGAACCAGCAGTTTTTCCAGGACCAAAATTTAGACCAGGATGGGAAAGATTCCATATAGCCAGCATGTATAATTTTCTGACTAATGTCATAGAAGGAAAATCACGTCCGCCATCATTCTATGATGGATTCAAAGTGCAACAAATAATGGAATCTGCACTTATTTCTGCCCAAAAAGGCTGTTGGGTTTCAATCGACCAAATTTGTTAGTTCATAGAATAAATATTTTACACTATGGATTTGTTTTGCATAGAAAGGAGTAGGTATATTACTCACTGGAAATTAAGAGAGTAATATACCATATTGATATGATAAAATTTTCTGTATGCATAGAAGCACTTTATGGAAAAGTTCCAACTTATGTTGAAAGAATTGAAAAAGTAGCGTCTGTTGGTATGAAAGCATTTGAATTTTGGGGCTTCGGCAATAAAGATATAGATGCAATAAAATCTGCAAAAGATAAATACGGGCTGGAAGTCGCAACATTTGGTGCTGATGTAGGCGGTCCTCTGGTTGATCCTGCAAATCGAAACAAAATAGCTGATGGATTAAAAAAATCAGCAGAAATTGCACATAAACTTGATTGTAAGAGCTTAATTGTTACAACTGGAAATGAAATTCCAGGTGTAAGTAGAGAAGACCAGCATAAAAGTATAGTTGAAGGACTAAAAATTGCTGCAAAAGTAATGGAAGATGAAGGTTTAACGCTTTGTCTTGAACCCCTCAATATTTTAGTAAACCATAAAGGTTATTATTTATACACATCAAGTGAAGCATTTCAAATAATTGATGAGGTTGGAAGTCCGAATATCAGAATATTATATGATATTTATCATCAACAGATCACCGAAGGTAACCTTATCGCTACGATAACCGCAAATATAGAAAAGATCGGTCATTTTCACTTAGCTGATGTTCCGGGCAGACATGAACCAGGCACGGGTGAGATAAATTACAGAAATGTTTTTAAGAGTATTGCGCAAACAGGCTATGATAAATTTGTAGGACTTGAATACTGGCCAATAGGTTCGGATGATGATTCCCTGAAAATGCTTCTTGATATGACAAAGGACCTGTAAATATCCCAAGCATAAACTTTTTATCCTTTTCTTTTTAATAAAAAAACACAGAGACACAGAGGCACGGAGAAAAATTAATCACAAATTACACAAATAAAACAAAATTATATTGGGTTTGTAGTAGCCCGATTTATCGGGCGTTAAGTTAAAATGATAACGCTCAATAAATTGAGCTACTACGAACAAATTCAGAGGCAGGTTTTTATATTAAGCGAAGTTTCGTTGTAAAAAAAGATGGGCTTAGTTAGCAAATATCGACAAAAAGCGAAACTTGCCCTACATTGCAATCATATTATTTAACATTATACAAGAAGACTTACTCTGAGGGGATAGCATATACATAAGAAAGCAAGTATCCATGAGGTTTTGTAGGGGTGAATGGCTTTTTCCCTATACAATTACATATAAATTGTTGGTTTCCAAATTTTATTCGTAAAAGACTATTCTTAATGCGTTCATGGAATGATCAAGAGAGCTAAATTTAATCAACAAACATTATTGAAATTTACAAAAGATGCTTGAGTCTTTAGAAAAACAGCACCATATCCAATAATATTCTATTATGCAATTTATCATTTCGATCTTACTAATAACATTAATAAATGAATCACCGGATACAATATTCCTTAATTTTGAGAGGAAAGCCATCCAATCTAATTCCACAGAAATTATTAAGGGAGTAGCATATTATAAATCACCAAATAGGCTTTTTATTGAAGTCAATGATCCTATAAAACAGATAATGATAGTCGAAAAAAATATAATGACTATATATTATCCTGAAGATAACAAAGCCTTCCATATTAAATCCAAAAAGCCCTTTACTATGCCATTTATAAATTCAATAATTACAGTGATAAAGAAGGACTATGGGCTTACAGAATTGGGTTATACTCTGGTTAAACACGAAAAAAAAGACAGCAAGATATATACATATTGGGAACCGCCTAAAGATAAGAAGAGGATTATGGGTCAGTTCATTATAGCAACAGAAGATAATTGTCTTGTCTATGCTGAATTAAAAAATAATGAAGGAAAATCTGTTGCAAAGTCATTTTATCGGAATCATATAAAGATCGATGGCAAGCTCTTTCCAATGGAAGTTCGTTCAGAGATAATGGAGGGAACAAATATAATGGAGGAGCATATAACGTATAGTGAGGTAAAATTCAATGTTGCTATACCTAAAGAAATACTAAATTTTAGAATTCCGAACTCTGTAAAGATAGAAAACGTTGAGCTATAGAAAAAGGTAATAGTAAAAAGGAAGAAATATAGGAATTAAAGAATAAAAGACAGTCAACATTATTAATAAAAAAACTCAAGGGTGAACAGCTGTTCACCCTCCCGTAGATGCAATATTTTAACTTAAAAGTTATATATTTATTTTTTGCTTAATGGCTGAGATTGATTTTGCAATTGTCTTTCTCTAATCTGGCTTATTTTTTCCAGTTTCCTTACCAGATCTTTCATATCACGCCAATGATTATCTTGAAAGATTATTAGTTCTGCTTGCTGTTTAGCCGTTAGAATATTATTTATTGATTCTTTTATCTGTCTTTCTTTTTCAAAAAAATTTGTATCTACTTTATTCAATTCATCCAGAGCTAGTTTAATCTGTCCTTCTGATGCATCAGTATCTATTAGTTTTTTTAGTTTATTTATACCTTCATTGCGATTTTTCCAGTATTCACCCCTTAGCGTTTCAAGCTGTCTGTATTTTACCAGAAATCTGGCTAGCTTTTCTTCACTAAAATTGCTAAGCTCCAGTTCATCGACAAGTTTCCATATCTTTATTACTTCAGCTAATTTTGGAATCTCTTCTTTTGATATCTGAAAATCGATTTTATTATTGTTATCACTAACCGGCTGAATAGGTTTTGTTCTGGAATCTATATCGGCACCTATAGCAAATAACAACCCTAAAAAAAGAACTAATATTACTGCTATAAGAATTGTGTTAACAACCTTCCTCATAATTTAACCTCCAAATTCATATTGCACCGGTATCATCAAATTCATTTTCCATTATGTAAATATTTTTCAGTTTTGATATATTTTCATTAAAGAGTGTTTGAATTGGTTCTTTATGCTTATATTTTTTATCTGTATATTCTTTATCTACTTCCAGATCCGGATTTGAATATGTTTTAAAGTAATCATAGTTTACTTTATAATAATCGGATGAATTAATATATTTATTAAGGTATTTTAACTTTTTCACATCTTTATCATCGATAAATGTTCTTGATATCAAACCGAGAATGAAAAGGTTTTCTGAATTTTCTGATACCAGAAGATCTGATTTTTGCTGTAATTCTTTGTTTTCATTTATCCTTATTGGCTTACTTAATGTATAATACTCAGTTAATGCGGAAACAAAAATAATAACTATAATTAAAGCAACAGCGGAAAGAGATGCAAAAGCCCATTTTTTTTGGTTTTGCTGTTTAATAAATTCGCAGTATAACTCATGATCGATACGTCTATGAAGATCATCAAGAAAGCTATCCCATACAGAATCAGGAGGATACTCAATTTTATAATTTATTTGTGGAAGTTTTTTCAATAGATTTACTTCCTGACGACAAGATTTGCATGTTCTTATGTGTTTTTCTACAATATCCCTTTCTTCTGCACCAAGAATACCATCAACATAATCTATTAGCTTTTTTTGAATACGTTTACATTTCACCATCCTTCACATCCTTACAATATTCAGGCATATAAACATTAATATATTTTACGGATTAAGATTTTTCTCATCTTTATACAGAACTATTCCAGATAAGGCTCAAGCAAGTTTGCCAACTTAGAGGTAGCATGTGAAAGGTGTGCTTTAACCGTCCCAACCGAACGGTTTAATATCTTCGCTATTTCTTCCAGAGATAAGCCTTGATGTCGCTTCATAATAAATACTGCTCTTTGTTTAGGTGGAAGTTGATCTATTGCTCTGGCAATTTGGTATTTTAACTCCTGCAATTCCAGAGCTTTGGTTGGTGAACTAGCATAGTTAGCACTTTCTGATGCGTTTGATTCGATTACTAACGCCCATTCTTCAATAGGAATAGTTTGAACCCGACTATTTTGCCTTGCATAATCGATACATGCATTAATAGCTATCTTGTATAGCCAGGTGTAGAAAGATGATTTTCTTTTAAATCTTGGAAGCGATCTAAAGACACGAAGGAAAACTTCTTGAGATAGATCATAGGCATCTTCAACGTTACGGATATGAAAATAAACTATATCATAAACCTTGCTTTGATATTTATTCACTAATGAGTCAAAGGCTGTAACGTCTCCGCATTGAAATCTTTGAACTAATTCAAGATCCTCATCAGACACTTCGCTTTCCTCCTGAAACTTTTAGACGATGAGGTTTGAAAAAAGTTTATTTATTGCGATGATTATTAGAAGAACGCAGGTTAACATTTCAAATGGACGGTAAACTAAAGCCGGCGAGAGGATTTGAACCTCCGACAAACTGATTACGAATCAGTTGCTCTGCCACTGAGCTACGCCGGCAGTGCTTTTCTGCAAAAAAATTGGTGCCGAGAGCCAGAGTTGAACTGGCGACACGTGGATTTTCAGTCCACTGCTCTACCACCTGAGCTACCTCGGCACCACCACTTTATAAAGGATAGCAGATTATTCTTATAGTGTCAAGCCATTTTTTTGTGTTGACATTAGAATCAAATAAGTATAAACTATCAAAGAAATTTTGAATTAAATCAATTAACTAAACTTAGGAATTTTATGAATTTAGAAAATCATAACTTAAATGAAATAGAAGGTTTGAGCCAGCGCGGTCAAACTTTGAGCATAGTTGACCTTATTAACGCTAAGACACTTACTGTAGATATGGCAGCTTATGCTCTTTATAGAATTTCTAAAGGGGCTTCATTTATAACATCTGCTAGACCAGGAAATGCTGGCAAAACAACCTTATTGGCATGTCTATTAACGTTTTTACCAATTGAAACAGAAATTGTTACTATTAGCAATCCTTCTATGATTGATAGAATTCGAAAATATAATAATAAACTATGTGTATTGTGCCATGAGATCGGCTCCGGTCAGTGGTATGGGTATCTATGGGGTAAAGATGTTGGTCATTTCTTTGATCTTATGAATTATGGGCATCAGATAGCTTCCTGTATTCATGCCGATACCTTGAATGAAATGCATGATATATTAGTTTCCAATGAATTGAATGTTTCAGAAGATAATTTTACAAAACTTGATCTCATCTTTTTCATGCGACTTGATAGGCAAATTTCAGGTTATAGAAGAAGACTCTCTAAATTCTATGAAAAAGATGGTATTGCAGAGAAACATAAACTGGTGTTTTCCTGGGATGAGAGAACTGATACTTTCAATATTCAAGATGATCTTGCTTTTCAGAATCCAATAACAAAAGACCTTAGTAAATATAAAGATTTCATTGAAATGCTTGTTAAATCTAGTAATACTGATTTTAGATGGGTCAGAAAACAAGTAATCGAATTTTTGGAGAATTTATGACTTAAGATATATCTAGGACATCGATATATTTGTTGCTTCGGGTCCTGGGAGGATTATATATGCAGAAATATTTATATATGTTTCTCATACTATTTTTTACAGTAGAGGTATTTGCTGATGTTCCTGAATGGGTTAGAAATTTTGATGTTTCACAGAAATACCCACCAAAAACATATCTAGCTGCCATCAGCGTAGCCTCTGGTAATGATGCGGAGGCTTCAAAACTCGCTCAAAATAGTGCTCGTGCTGAAGTATCAAAAATGATCGTTGTGAATATTAAAAGTCTTATATCTTCAGTCAAAGAGGAGAGAGATAATGATTATTCTCAATACCTTAGCTCTATAGCGTTAAGCTCAACATCCATTCAATTGATGGGTCTTCAGGTTGATCTTTATCCTGATGATGATAAAAAAGACCCTAAGATATATGCGGTCGCTTATGTAAGTAAACCCGATCTGAGCAGGATATATACGAAGAAGAAATATGAGCTTACAGAGCAAATATATAAAATCCTTATTGAAGCAAAGTCAGATGAGGAAAACTCAAGAGTTGTAAACGCGATAAAAAAGTATCTAAGCACATATCCTTTATATGAAGAGCTTAAGGAAGCAGAAACGATCCTTTTTGTTGTTGGTCAATTATCATCTATCGAAAGTGCTTTCAAAGAGCTTGATAATGAAACAAATATAAAAATACCCAGCCAGTCAGAAATATCGACCAAGATTGAACAATTGCTTTCACAATCATTAGGTTCTGTCAGTGATATTGCACGTGCCATTGTCTTAAGGCTTTCACAACAGATCGATAGCCTGAACAAACAAGTTTGGGTTAGCCCTTTTACCTATCAAGATACAGGTATGAGTGGAACATTTGCTAGATATTTTCAAATGGAACTTGAGACAAGCATGGTTCAGATGGCAGACTGGAAAATACCCAGTAAATCAAGAGCACTAACAGGAAAACCAGAATCTTTACAAAACATCAGAGATATAGCAAGAAATGCAGGTGCCCAATGGTATGTCTATGGAACTTACTGGGAACAAGGTGATAATGTAAAACTGATAGTGACAATGAGGGATGTGGATACAAATAAAGTCATAGCAGGAACTGACATTGTTTTTTCCGCAAAGGCTCTGGATCCTAATATGACATTGAAACCTGCAAACTATGAATCTGCATTGATAGCTCAGCAAGCTTTTGAGGAAGGTCAGATAATAAGTGGACAGCTTAATTTAGAAGTTTGGTCGGATAGAGGTAATGAAAATCTCTTGTATACTGAAGGCGAAGTTATGAAGGTCTATGTTCGCGTCAATAGAGAGTGTTATATTAGATTGCTTTATATTTTGGCTGATGGTCGTTGGACACTGCTTTATGATAATTACTTCATTGACAAATCAAAGGTAAATCAGGTGGTTGAAATTCCTACTGAATTCGAGTGTTCTCCACCTTTTGGAGCAGAAATGCTGGTTGTCATTGCAAGGACTGATAAGTTTTCAAAACCAAATACAATTGTAGAAGATGGTTATGAATTTCTTGATATAGATCCACAATTGGCACCAGAAATATCAACAAGAAGCCTTGCTTCAGAAATTCGTAAAGGAAGAGGATTCAAGGAAAAGAAAGAAGAATCCATTCCTATTACAAATCAAGGCTTTCAAAAAGATCTAAATAATAATAGAATAACAGATTCTATAAGACAGGAATTCGAAAAGAATAACATTTCGCTTTCATTAAATGCTACTGTATCTACAATGGTAGAAAATCATGAATGGTTGATAACAGATCTTAACAGTATGCAAACTTACCTTTTAAGGATGGAAAATAATGTTATAAATATATTCAAAATTCAGCAAGCTGAGTCAAGACTTGTAATTACAACAATGCCAAAATAATAGAAAGGTAAAATAAGGAGAGTTTAAATGAAAAAATTATTGTATTTCAATGTTATATTTTTTATGTTGTTTACCATGTTCTTTCTTTCAATTTCATGGAGTTTTGCAAGCACGATTGGCGATGAAGAAAGAAATGAAGTAGTTGGATTGTTCGGATCGCTTCTTGCTCCAAGTATTTTCAGCTCCGCAAGAACAGAAAATCTTTCTGCTTCAATATATGGCGGTGTAGTAACCGGGGAAGGTGAAGTTCCAGATTTTGATGGAAATATAAAAGATAATATTGATTCCCTTCAGGTTTATGTAAATGGTAGGCTTGGAGGATTTGGAGCAACAATTGGGTTTGGACAGGGTAATGAATTTGAATTTTCACAACCGTTTATAGTATCTGTTGATTACAAACTCGGTCTACCCAAGTTGATACCTTTTATAGATATGGCAATTGATGGGCAATATTCAATGATATACCTACCTGATGAGGAAATCATTAAAGTATCTGCTCCAGGATTTGGGGTAGCATCAATAAATGGTATAATAAGTGCAAAACTTTTGTTCTTCTTTGAACCTTATATAGGTGCAACGTTCAATTATATATATCTCGATTCCGAAGATGAGTTTATAAAGGTTTGGAAAGCGATACCAAAGTTAGGATTGAAGCTCAATATTATTCCCGTTGTCAATATTGGGACTGAAATATCTTTTATTAAAAATACATATATTGACTCTTCATGGGTATGGAATATGGGGGCTAGTGTAAAGTTTTAAATAGTCCGATAAGATATGCAATGTTTCTCCTACAATCCAGTGTATCATTTCAAACTAGATTTTTTCTGATCATCCATAATTTTATTTCAAAAGGGGGAATATAATGTGGAAGAAAGTGGTAAAAAGCAATTTTATATAATTGATGGTAATGCTTACGTATACAGATCATTCTATGCTATTAAAGGGTTGGCAACTTCCACTGGATTCCCTACTAATGCCATTTATGGTTTTGTTTCTTTGCTTTTGAAAATATTGCGTGAAAGCCAACCTGATTACCTTGCTATTGCATTTGATACTCAGGCAGAAACATTTCGTCATAAGGAATTTGCAGACTATAAAGCGAATCGTCCAGAAATGCCTGATCCACTTGTGCAACAATTTCCTGTTATAAAAGAGATACTCAAAGCCTTTAATATAGCAGTAGTCGAACAACAAGGATATGAAGCTGATGATATAATAGGTACATTAGCAAAAAAAGCAGAAGAACTTGGAACCGATGTTGTTATAGTGACAGGTGATAAAGATGCTCTTCAGCTAGTAAATGAAAATATAAAAGTGCGTCCTTATGTCACTCGTAGTTCCTCAGATCAAGATTTTACATACAATGAATCCGAAGTTGTGAAACGTTATGGTGTTTCCCCTGATAAAATAACTGATTTACTTGGTCTTATGGGTGATGCATCTGATAGTATTCCAGGAATACCAGGTATTGGTGAAAAAACGGCAAGAGAACTACTTACACAGTTTGAAAACCTGGAAGATTTAATTGAGCATGTAGATGAGCTGAAAAATGAAAGACGCAAGGAGTTAATAAAACAATATTCTGATCAAGCTATTTTAAGTAAAAAGCTTGCTACTATAGATGTTTATGTCCCCATCCAATTTGATTTTGAGAATTATAAAATCGAAATATCATCTGATGGATTACCTGTTAACTGCAATCGTAATGAGCTGATAAAACTGTTCAAAAATCTTGAATTTAATAAATTCTTAAAGGAAATTAATCCACAGGAAGAGAAAGTAAAAGATAAGACCGAATATAAAGTTATACTATCTGAGGCTGATCTTGACGAATTAGTAACCAGACTTAAAGGAGCATCTGAGTTTGCGATAGATACAGAAACAAATGGACTTGATCCTTTGACTTCAGATATAGTTGGAATTTCAATAGCAATTGAACCGCATAAAGCATATTATATTCCTATTTATCACGCCTATATAGGTGCCCCTGCTCAACTTCCATTAGAGCTGATAATACGCAAGCTTAAACCTATACTTGAGGATCCTAATATTGGAAAAATTGGTCAAAATATTAAATATGACCTTCAAGTTTTAAGGCATTACGATATAGAATTATCAGGAATAACCTTTGATACAATGATTGCAGGCTATGTATTAAATCCATCTTCAAGGGGATATAATCTGGATAATTTAGCAATGACTTTACTTGATCACAAGATGATACCTATAGAAGACCTTATTGGAAAAGGCAAGGATCAAATTAGCCTGTCTGAAGTCGAAATTGAAAGGGTTTGTAATTATTCTTGTGAAGATGCTGATATAACTTTGCAATTAAAAAACATCATGGAGCCGAAACTGAAGCAATCAGAGCTTGAAGGTGTTTTTAAGGGTATTGAACTCCCTTTGATCTCTGTGCTTGCCGATATGGAAATGATCGGTGTAAAGATCGATACAGAATGGCTCAATAAGCTTTCAATTGATTTATCGAAACAACTTGATGATTTAACTAAAGAGATATACTCACTTGCAGGTCAGGAATTTAATATAAACTCAACTCAACAGCTTGGTGAAATACTTTTTTCTAAATTAAAACTTCCCACTGGCAAAAAAACAAAAACAGGTTATTCAACAAATGAAGCAGAACTAAAAAGGCTATCAGATGCAGGATATGAATTGCCTTCCAAAATATTGCAATACCGAACTATAGCAAAACTAAAATCAACTTATGTTGATGCACTTCCTGCAAGTATAAATCCAAAAACTGGACGTGTGCATACATCTTTTAATCAGGCTGTAACAGAAACAGGAAGACTAAGCAGTAGCAATCCCAATTTGCAGAATATTCCAATAAGGACAGAAGAAGGAAAAGAAATAAGGAGAGCCTTCATAAGCGAAGATGGATACATAATCATGTCAGTTGATTATTCACAAATCGAGCTCAGGATGCTAGCTCATCTCTCCAAAGATCCAATCCTGATGACCGCGTTCCGAAATGGCGAAGATATACATGAAAGCACAGCAGCTTTAATATTTGGACTTCCGATAGACCAGATCACTCCTGAAATGCGAAGGAAAGCTAAGACAGTTAATTTCGGTATCATTTATGGGATAAGTGCATTTAGACTGTCAAAAGATTTAGGTATTTCTAACTCAGAAGCGCAGGAATTTATAGATAGCTACTTTAAGACTTACTCTGGTGTTAAGATGTATCTTGATGAAGTCTTAAAATTTGCCCGAAAAAATGGTTATGTTACGACTATTTCAGGTAGGCGAAGATTTATACCAGAAATAAACGCTCAAGACAAAATTCAAAGAGAATCTGCAGAAAGAACAGCTATAAATACACCTGTTCAGGGGTCTGCCGCTGACTTAATAAAAATTGCGATGATCAATATAGCAAATTTCATAAAATCAGAAAAATTAAATTCTCGTTTGATACTTCAAATTCATGATGAATTGGTGTTTGAAGTTTATGAGGATGAGTTAGAAATAATGAAATCAAATGTTTGCTCTTTAATGGAGAATTCATTGACCCTTGATATACCAATAAAAGTTGATGTCGGAATAGGGAAAAACTGGCTGGAAGCAAAATAGAAAAACTAAATTGAGTGGATAATAAAATGGTTGTTGGATTAACAGGTGGAATAGCTTGTGGTAAAACTACCATTGCTAAAAGGTTTGTTGAACTTGGCGCAGAAGTTATAGATGTAGATGCCATAGGTCATAATTTGTTAAAAAATGATCCGTCGGTTTACAAAAAAATAGTAGAAGAATTTGGATGTGATATACTTAATGAAAAAGGTGAAATAGATCGTTCAAAACTTGGACAGATAGTTTTTTCCGATTATGAAAAGTTAAAAATTCTTAATCAGATCGTTCACCCACCTTTAATAGAAATTACAAAAGAAATGATAGCTAAATTAATAGCAGAAGACAAAAACAGGATAGTTTTAGTAGATGCCGCGTTATTAATAGAATTAGGCTTAACTTATATGGTTGATAAGGTAATATTAGCTTATGCCGATGAAAATACACAGATTCAAAGATTAATTCAACGCGGAATGTCATACGAAGAGGCATATAAGCGTATAAATTCACAAATGCCTTCATCTGAGAAGAAACATTTTGCAGACTTTATAATATATACTGACTGTTCATTAGAAGAAACTATAGATCAAGTTGACAGGGTGTGGAACGAAATTAATTATGAAAAATTATAGATTTTTTAAAAATTAGAGCAAAAAACGTAAAATATTTGAAAAAAAACCTTGACGTTTGCATATTTGTGTTCTATAATTATAAATGGTCATAAAGGAGTATATGAGAACAAAGATCAAAAATTGTAGTCTTTGGTTTCTCAGGTTATGGTGGAACTCCTTGAGCTTAACTGCCTACCCGAATTGACTACGAAGATCCGCTAAGTATTTATGAGTTAAGAAGTCTTGTTTTTTCATAGAGTTATTACCTTCTGAAATCTATGAGATTAGAGCTATTATTTTTGCCATTTCAATTATGGCTATTTAATATAAACTATTCAAACTAATTTTCCGATTAAATTTATGATGACAATTAAAAACATCATTCTTAAATAAAAGTTCATGTCTATTAAAGTGTCTCACTATTAATTATTATTAAATTGTTCGATAAAACAAATATAAAGAATCAAATAAAACTTAAACCATGGAGCGATAAAAAGATGGAGCGATACAAAAATGAGAGAAGAAACTGGGCAACAAGTTAAAACTAATGAACTAAATATTGATGAGCTTAAAGGAATGACCATAGCCGAACTTAACAATATAGCGAGGGATATTGGTATTACAGGTTATAGTGGATTGAAGAAACACGATCTAATTTTTAAGATCCTTGAAGCCAAAGCTACTGGAAACGGATTAATTTTTGGAGAAGGTGTTCTCGATATACGTCCAGAAGGCTATGGATTCTTACGTTCAGCCGCGTATAATTATCTCCAGGGAGATGATGATATTTACGTTTCACCATCGCAGATCAGAAAATTTGATCTAAGACCCGGTCACATAGTTTCTGGACAAATAAGACAGCCTAAAAAAGGTATCCCTGGTGAAAAAGAGGAACATTACTTTGCACTTTTACATATTGAAGCTGTAAATTACGAAAATCCAGAAGCAGCAAAAGATAAAATACTATTTGATAATCTAACTCCTATTTATCCTACGGAGAGAATAAGGCTTGAACACGATCCAAAGGAACTTTCAACCAGAATAATGGATTTAATAACACCCATTGGGAAGGGTCAGAGGGGATTAATTGTAGCTCCTCCATATAGTGGAAAAACAGAGTTACTAAAAAGAATAGCAAAAGGCACAATTGTTAATCATCCTGAAATTATACTAATAGTGCTCCTTATAAACGAACGCCCAGAAGAAGTTACTGACATGGAAAGATGGATAGGCAACAAAGGTGAGGTCATAAGTGCAACATTTGATGAACCACCTGAAAGACACATTGAAGTCGCTGACATGGTAATAGAAAAAGCTAAAAGGTTAGTTGAATATGATCACGATGTTATGATATTATTAGATAGCATAACACGTCTGGGCAGGGCGCATAATGCGGTTGCTCCATCAAGTGGGCGTGTAGGAACAGGAGGAATTGAAATAACTTCCCTAACAAAACCCAGAAAGTTTTTCGGTGCTGCGCGTAATATAGAAGATGGAGGAAGCCTTACAATTATTGCTACTGCTCTTATAGATACTGGCGGAAAAATGGATGATGTTATTTTTGAGGAGTTCAAAGGAACAGGGAATATGGAAGTTCGCCTCGATCGCACTCTGCTAGATAGGCTAATTTTCCCAACAATAGATATTAAGCAATCAAAAACACGAAGGGAAGAGCTGTTACTTAGCGAAGAAGAGCTGAACAAAATACGTTTGCTCCGAAAAGCTCTATCTGAGTTGAGTCTTCCGGAGGCAATGGACCTCCTTCTGACAAGATTGTCAAGAACAAAAACAAATAAAGAATTTTTAGACTCAATGAGCAAACTTTAGTTCTAAAAATTAACCATATATTTAACTTTAATATTAATGAATGGAGTTCAGAGAGTATGAAACCAGATATTCATCCAAGTTTTAAAGAAGCAAAAATTACCTGTGCTTGTGGAGCAGAATTCAAAACAATGTCTACAGTTAGTGAAATAAAAGTTGAAGTTTGCTCTAGATGCCATCCCTTTTTCACAGGTAAGCGTAAATATGTTGATACTGCAGGAAGAGTTGAAAAATTTAGAAAGAAATATAATCTCGAGGATAGCTCCGTTTCAGAATCTACTGCAGAAGAAACAACCGAAGTAGAATCTTCTGAATGAGATAAAGATCATAATAAATGGAAAAATCTTGTAAAATTGATATAGGTGGGCAGGCAGTTATAGAAGGCGTTATGATGAGGGCACCTAGATCTCTTGTTGTAGCTGTTAGAAAGCCAAACCAGGAGATCGTTGTCTTACGTGAAAAAATAATCCCTCTTAAAGAAAAATTCCCCCCATTTAAATTACCAATACTACGCGGGCTTGCTGTGCTTATTGAATCGTTAATGCTTGGAATGAAAGCACTAACATATTCAGCAAACCAGGCTGTTGATTCAGGTGAAAGCGATTCATCAAAAGGAATGGGCTCATTCACCATGGGAATAACTATTTTATTTAGTTTTGCCCTTGGTATAGGACTCTTTGTTGTATTACCAGAAAGACTTGCAAGCCTGGTATCTGATCAAGGATTCCTTTTTAACCTGGTGGATGGCTTTATTCGGCTTGCTGTGTTCTTTTTGTATGTATTTGCTATATCCCGAAGTAAAAGTATAGCACGAGTTTTTGAATACCATGGCGCAGAACACAAATCAATACATACTTATGAAGCCGGTGAAGAATTGACAGATGAAAATGTATTGAAAAAAAGCACATTGCATCCACGTTGTGGAACTGCATTTCTTTTGACAGTTATGGTAATTGGTATACTCGTTTTTTCTATATTTGGTAAGCCAGAATCCATCCTGGTTCGGATCGGAACGCGTTTATTATTGATTCCATTAATAGCCGGAATATCTTATGAGATTATTAAACTAGCAAGCAAAAAACGGGACTTTATGTTAACACGGCTAATTATAAAGCCAGGCTTATGGCTTCAGCGATTAACAACAAGAGAGCCTTCAAGAGATCAAGTTCAGGTTGCTATTCAATCGTTAAAAGAAGTCCTTGATATGGAAAAAGAATAAAAATGTTCGAGAAATTAAAAAGTATTCGAGAAAGATATAATGAATTAGAACAATTACTATCAGATTCCAAAGTGATGTCTAACTCATCTCTGCTTCAAAAGTATGTTAAAGAGAGAGCCGAGCTTAATCCAATCATAGAAAAGTTGAATGAATATGATAGAGTTGTTAAACAAATTAGCGATACCGAAGAATTAATAGAAACAGAAAGTGATGAAGAGCTAATAGAGATTGCTCGTGCAGAGCTTGAGGACCTGAATAAAAAGAAATCTTCTTTGGAGCATGATCTGATGGTTATGCTTATTCCCAAAGACAGTAATGAAGGGAAAAATATAATTGTAGAAATCCGCGCAGGCACTGGCGGCGATGAAGCAGGTCTTTTTGCTGCTGAAATCTTCAGAATGTATACCAGATATGCAGCTAACCGTGGCTGGAAAAGCGAAGTTATAAGCTCTCATCCCACAGGAGTTGGTGGTTTTAAGGAGATAATTTTTAGTGTAGAAGGTAAAGATGCATATAAATATCTTAAATATGAGAGCGGAGTTCATAGGGTTCAGAGAGTTCCAATAACTGAATCACAGGGCAGAATACATACCTCTGCTATTACTGTCGCAGTCCTACCAGAAGCAGAAGAAGTCGATGTTGAAATTGATCCGGATGATTTAAGAATTGATGTCTTTAGATCAAGCGGACCCGGCGGACAAAGCGTTAATACAACTGATTCAGCAGTCCGTATAACTCATATTCCTACAGGCATGGTTGTATCCTGTCAAGATGAAAAATCACAACATAAAAATCGTGCAAAAGCCATGAAAGTTCTTCGTGCACGCCTTTTGGATATGAAACAGAGAGAACAAGATGCTCAAAGGGCTAATGAGAGAAGAATTCAAATAGGTTCTGGAGATAGAAGCGAAAAGATACGAACATATAACTTTCCTCAAAATCGTGTTACTGACCATAGAATTGGTTTTACATTATATAAACTAGAATCCGTTATGGAAGGCGACCTCGATGAACTAATGAATGCCCTGATCACTGCTGATCAGGATGAGAAGCTGAAAAAAATTGCCTGAAGCAGATTAATCGGCAAATTCCTTGCAGTATATAGATTGGGTTCACTTCAACCCTTGCTTCAGAATGAGGGTAGGCACATATCGCAGCGGGGCCTATCCTCTCTTGCTTTTTTACTGTAATTATATTATACTGGAGGTATCGCTAGATGAGTATGATGGTAATAACGGTTTTCATCTTTATTACAGCGATTGTTCTCGGACCTTTGCTTATCATATTTGGATATCTACACTTTCATCGACGTTCTATCAACAAACGTGAATTACAGGATCTTCGGAACAGCATTTCTGAAATAAAGGCGGATATTGCAGATATTAAGGAACAGATTGCTGACTTTATAATAAAAAATAACTGAATAGAGGAAGAAGGAAATTGAAGGATTTGCTTCTGGTAGTCTTCAGTGTTATGATAGCTTCAGTAGCTCAGATACTATTAAAAGTAGGAATGACCAGGGTAGGCAGAATATCGAGCTTTTCTGAAGCACCATACATGATACTAAAAGCCTTAATACATCCCATAGTTTTATTAGGTCTTTTTGTTTTTGGTCTTAGTGCATTAACCTGGTTAACAGCCCTTTCTCGTGTTAAGTTGAGCATTGCTTATCCGATGGTCAGTTTAGGTTATGTTGTTGTTGTAATTTTCTCATGGCTCGTGCTAAAAGAACCTGTCAAGCCCATAAGTTTTATAGGTTGTATAACTGTTATTATTGGTGTTTTTCTTATATCTAGAGGTTTATAGAACTAAATGGCAAATAAAAAGCACGAAGGACTATCTCGATCAATTTTAGCTGCTATATTGTCTCTCATCTTTTGCGGAGCTGGTCAGATATATCTGCGTAGAATAACTAGAGGTATAATTCTCATTATCAGTTTTTGGGTTGGCTTTTTTATAGTCTGGATAGCGGTAGCACAGAAAGATTTCAAATTATTTACCTTTTATGGTAAAGAAATAATGTTCAGCCCTGCCATGAAATCTATAAGCTTTGGCACAAAAACCATAAGGGTTACAGATATAATGAAATTTACAGGTTCTATTCAATTAATCTTTACCTGGATATTTAGTATAGTTGATGCATGGAAAGAAGGAAGAAATTGAAATGTCAGAAGCTATAACAATTACAACTCCACTAACAGATGAGGTCATAATGAAACTGAGCGCATGGGACAGAGTTTTCATCAACGGAGTAATATATACCGCACGCGATGCGGCTCATAAAAGATTTATCGACTTACTAAGTTCGGGTAAAGATCTGCCATTTGATATTCGTCAACAGGTAATTTATTATGCAGGTCCCTCGCCTTCAAGACCTGGAATGATAATCGGTTCGTGTGGCCCTACAACAAGTTCTCGTATGGATAAATACACTCCTATACTTATCCAGTATGGATTAAAGGGAATGATAGGAAAAGGCAAGCGTTCCGATGAAGTCAAATCCGCTATAAAGAAATATAAAGCCATATATTTCTCTGCAGTTGGAGGAGTATCAGCACTTCTTGCAAAAACAGTAAAAGAGTCTGAAATTATTGCCTATCCAGATCTCGAACCAGAATCGGTCAGGCGTCTGGTTGTAAAAGACTTCCCTGTGATCGTTGCAATTGATGCTAATGGTAAAGATATTTTTGCAAGATAAATTTTTGATGGTAAAATTATATAGAAGCAAAAATAATCATTCATTATAATTATCATTTACTATAAAATCCCTCTAAATCTCCCTTTGGAAAAGGGAGACTTTCATGATTTCGTCTTTTTCAAAGGAAGTTAAGCAATTGTATAAACAATTGTTTAAAAAGATATAAAGATACATCATGAATTTACAAAAAATTAGAGATCGTAAAAACAAAAGAAAAAATTTAATTCAACAAGAACTCGAAAAAATAAAACTCTATCTTATAGGTATGGGTGCTATCAAAATAATTGTTTTTGGTTCTTATGCTAATGGGAATATTACAAGTTCTAGTGATCTTGATATAATAGCAGTGATGCCATCAATAAAAAGTGGCAGAGAATGGATGCAAGAAATCTATGATAAAATTGATAGAGAAGTTGATTGTGATATTATAGCCTATACAGAAGAAGAATTAGAGAATACCAAACCTATCAGTAGATTTCTTAGGTATGCTTTGGAGACTGGAAAGGTGATATATGAAAGAGGATAGAAAAAATGAAGCATTAAGATGGCTATCTCAGGCTGAAGAAGAATACAGCGATGCGAAATTGTTGGCGTCTGCAGGACGTTTCTATCTTTCACTTTTCCTTTGCCAGCAAAGTGCTGAGAAGGCATTAAAGGCTTATATTTATCAGGCTGAAGAGGAACCTGTATTCACACATTCGGTTTCTGTTCTGTTAAAAATCGCTTCTGAACTTGACTCTGACTTTTCTGCTATTAAGGATGCCAGAAGGCTTGATGATTATTATATTCCAACACGGTATCCCAATGGACTGCCTGGAGAAATTCCGGCTAAATATTATGATGATGAATCAGAGGCACAAAGAGCATTAAAATTGGCAAAGAATGTCATAGAACTTGTTAAGAGTAAAATAGATTGATTAGATTTAATTCGTATAAATCTAGGGTCTTTCTCATGCAGAATTAAGAGAGATAAGGCTTTGCTTAAGGAAGGTGTCATGATGAACGATGTAATGGACCGGATAAAAGCGATCAGTGAAAGGCTTAAAAAAGAATACAATGCCCAGGAGGTCATTCTTTTTGGCTCTTATGCCAGAGGAGATGCAACAAAGGATAGTGATGTCGATATTCTGGTTATAGCACCTACAACTGAAAGATTCTTTGATAGAATGGCAACAGTAAAGCGACTTATAAGGAATCTGCGTAATGGACTTCCTGTTGCTCCCATAGTGCTCACTCAGGAAGAGATTGAAAAAAGGATAAAGATAAAAGATCAATTTATAGAAACTATATTGGAAGAAGGAGTCAGACTGTGAGAAAGACGGAAGATTCCTCCTATCCTCCTGATTGGGTTAAGGTAGCAAAAAAAGATTGGCATCGGATGGAAATCATGATAGTTGAAAATGATATTGAAATAGCAGCATATTTTCTCCAGCAATCACTTGAAAAACATATTAAAGCCTTCCTGATTGAAAGAGGTTGGAAGCTCAAGAAAATTCACGAGTTAGATGCCCTCCTTGACATAGCGGTCAAATATGACCCAAGTCTTGAGATTTTCCGTGACCTATGTGAGCGTGTCTCAGGATATTATTTTAGCGAGCGCTATCCAGCTTTGATAGATACAGAATTAACGATCGAAGATTTAGAAAAGGATATTAAGCAAGCAAAGATGTTTATTGAAAAATTATTTGGAGAAAAAAATGAAAAGAATTCTTTTAGTTGAATCGCAAAAATCAAAGAAATATCATATTTTTAAAACGGTATAAATATAATGATGATGAATCAGAGGCACAAAGAGCATTAAAATTGGCAAAGAATGTCATAGAACTTGTTAAGAGTAAAATAGATTGATTAGATTTGATTACTTTGTATAAACCAGTAATGAGATTCATTTGAATTGGAAGCGAAAGTGATAATAATATTGAAATAATAACATGTTTTTCCAGCAATCCCTTATCCAGATATAAACATTACTATTCTTTTTGCATATTTCTATAGCTCCACTGTCTCGCATCTTCAACCGTTATCTTATATTCTTCACCAATTTTGACTTTGTAAGCGTAAATCGCCAGGCATATACCAAGTGCATTTAATACATCACCCGGCGAATCCAGGCTTTTGCTGATTTCTTTCAATGCTTCATCTTCAATTATATCCTTTTTGCTTATGTTTACTTTTTTCATTGTCTTTCTTAGCAGATCAAGTAGTTGTGATTTAGACAATGGATACTCACGTTCAAGATCCAATACTTCAAAGTTTTTTATTAATTCTCGTAGCTCCTCATCAGGATTATGTCCACTTCCAATAATGAAAACTCCCTTAACCTCAAACAATTTATTATATAACTCATACGGATTATCACATTCAAGGAATGCAATCACTTTGTCAGCTGATATTAATTTCATCAGATATGGAAGGTTTTCTGAAATATCGCCATCATGCCAATCTTCTTCACCTAATTCAATAAAAGGAATATTTTTTTTGCTACAATATTCCTTCATTCGGTTTTGTGTATGGCTCTTACCAGCACCTCCATGTCTACTATACAAATATAAATGCTTGGGTTTTGAATCACCATTTTGCAATGATAAAAAGGCTTCTATAGAACTTTTGATTTTCTCTTCTAATGATTCTCTGATTATCGATACATTCAAATCTCTATCATCACCACGTCGAAGACCACAATACGCAGGATTCCCCCTGAGTCCTGCTTTTATATAGTCATCATCATCAAGATCATGAAGCCTTTTAAGTAAAATTGGCATACGCATTTTATTACTTCCTCCGATAATAAACTTCCTTGTTTGTGCCCTTATAGTAGGTTATATGCTTATTAGATGAATTCCTTTGTGAATGTTTTATACTCCTATGTATGTTCAATTCCCCGGAATTAATTTTTCTTATGTTTAGATATTTTAACAAGCTAGACAGCTTGTTTTACGATAGGATTGTCATATACATCAGTAAAACAGGCTGTCTAGCCTGTTGACAATATACTAACAAACCAGACAGCTTGCTACTCAAAAATAGCATCGAGCCTACATTAAACGCAAATAGCATAATACCTACTCAAAAATAGCATCAGTTTATTTTATGCCAGTTTGAAATGTGGATAGACACAATGAACTTAATATTATTAAGCCATCATAAACCTACTGTCCTTTCCATTATTTCAAGGTATTTGCTATAGGCATCATTCCAGGATATTTCTGATCTTGGTTCATAAACTGAGACCTCAAACGATTTACGTATTATTTCACGTGCTTCATCAATTGATTTTACAAAGCCTCTAGCTAAAGCTTGAATCATTATGTTGCCAATAGCTGTTGCTTCCACGGGACCTGCGATGACTTTTCTTTGAGTAGCATCTGCTGTAAGCTGACATAGTAGCTTATTTTGACAACCGCCACCAACAATATGTATAACATCTATATGCTTATCAAGTATCTCTTCTAGCTTTTCCATAACCCAACGATATTTAAGAGCTAGACTTTCAAGTGCACACCTTATCACAGCGCCTTTAGTTTCAGGTATAGGTTGTCCTGTGTTTTTGCATAACTCACGTATACGACCAGGCATATCACCATGGCTTAAAAAAGGTTCATAATTAGGTTCAATTATAGAAACTAATGGCTTGGCAGATTCTGCTAATTTTACAAGATCACTATAAGAAAGGCTTTCTCCTTCAGCTTCCCATGTTCGCTTACATTCCTGAACGAGCCATAACCCCATGATATTTTTCAAAAGTCTAAATGTATTGCAGACTCCTCCCTCGTTGGTGAAATTATAATTTAGAGTTTTTTCATCGATTATTGGTTCTGGTATCTCAACACCCATGAGTGACCATGTTCCAGAGCTTATATATGCCCAATTTTGACCTTTAGCAGGAACAGCAGCAACAGCTGAACCAGTATCATGGCAGGCTGGAGCTATTACTGATACATCATTTAAGCCGATCTCATCCCTTATTGATGGTAATAATGCCCCTACCTCTGTGCCAGGTGGTATAATCTGTGGCAAAATACGATATGGTATTCCCAATTTCTCAACAAGCTCTTTAGACCATTCCATTTTACATGGATCATACATCTGTGATGTAGTAGCTATAGTAAATTCTGAGACTTTCCTTCCAGTAAACATAAAGTTAAATAAATCTGGCATCATAAGCATTTTATCAGCTATATCCAATATCGGTGATTTAGATAACACCATTGACAATAGCTGAAAAACTGTATTTAACTTCATGAACTGTATTCCAGTTATACGAAATATTTCCTCTTTTGGTAATATGCGGAAGGCTTCTTCCATCATACCATCAGTCCTTTTATCACGATAATGGTAAGGGAATCCGAGAATACTATTATCACTGCCAATTAAAGCGTAATCAACACCCCAGGTATCAAATCCCATTCCATCAAGATCTGGTCCAAAATTTTCAGAATATATTTCCAATCCTCTCTTCAATTCAGAAAACATGCTCAAGACATCCCAATATAGGCTATCGAATATTCGCACCGGACCATTGGCAAATCTATGAATTTCCTTTAAGTTAAGTGAACCATCGTCTAAAAAACCATATACTGCGCGACCGCTTTCTGCTCCAATATCAAAAGCCAAAAATTTTGCTTTCATAGACATATTTTGATTTCTCCTCAATTGATTTATTTTAACTTTATTTTTATAATCCAAAATATTTCATGTTGATTATATTATGTCATAGCAAATTAAGATTTGTCAAATATAAGCCTTTTTTACAATTCAGAGTCATTTCTTCCATGTTATTGATTCTCATCTGAAGAGCTTTTGATCACTTTACACAATGTGATGTCATTAATGAAGAGCCACTAAACGAGCAAGCTGTGTCGTTTGATGAAGATCCGGGAGGAAGATATAGACAAAATAAGACACCAACGATAATGACAGAGTTAAAGCAAGGATCTGCCAATAGGAATGAACGCTATTCTGTCGGAGAGGAAAAACATACTAACACATTTATGCTGAAATAGTTCCCATCCCAAGTTTGGCTCTCATAAATGTGCCATGTCCCGATAAAGCTCATATTTCAGTCCTTTCGGTTGGAGGCATTTGCAGAAAGAGCATTCCTGACAGCCATTATCTTAACCTTTAGGACTGGTATATCCTCTTTAACAGTCTTCCATGTTCGGTAAAAGTTTACCCCAAAATGGGCATGGATAAGGACATCGCGCAATCCAGCAATGTTTTTCCATGGAATGTCAGGATATTTATCTCGAATCCGACTCGGAATATGCTTTACTGCTTCACCCATTATCTCAAGCCTTCTAAGGACAGCATCCTGAGTCTGAGTGTTGTTATGGAAGTCTTCTTCGGTTATACTGTCAGTATATTCCTCAATCCTGGCGATGCACTCGATAATATCCTCCATGCATAGCCTGACATCACGCTTCATAGAATCTTTACTTGCTCTTTAAGTATATCATCTCTTAAAAGAAAACAAGCTGTCTAGCTCGTAATTTTCGTATATTATCAACAAACTAGTCAGCCTGTTTAACCTGAATAGCATGCCTGCAATATCTTTGTGCTAAACTGAAAATCTGAACCAAAAAGTCCAGGGCTACCAGCTAATCTCTACTGGTTTGCCTGTATTTGCAGACTCATACATCGCATCGATCATTTTCATCATGATCAATCCATGCTCTGGTTTCGGTAATAATGGGTTAACCTGCCCGGAAATAACACTGTCAACAAAAGCCTTCACAGAAGCACGACGTCCCATATATGGATCCAATAATCCTATAAACTCATCATTGCTTGGTTGACCATATTCTTGACGGACGATTACACACTTATCTATAGCGGTATCGTCTATACCATCCTGTCCGAAAGTTCTTTCTAACAAAACTCCGCCTTTTGACCCTTGCATTACACAAGCTACTCTTTCTCTTATAATACGTTCTGCCCATGATGCCCTATATTGCATGCTTTGACCGTCTTTGAACAAAACCATACCCTGACTGGCTGTTTCCACGTCCATAATTCCATTAGGATCAGAGAATCCCCAGGGACCGCAGACATCCATATCCTGGTTAAATAAATAGCTAGCAGTAGCCAGAACATAAGAAGGTTTTGGATAACCCATTCCAAAAAGAGCTAAATCCATTACATGTATGGATAAATCTATTATAGGACCACCACCACTCATCGCCTTTTGTGTAAACCAGCTGCCTCTGCCAGGAATACCATTCCTTCGCACCCATTCTACCTGTGCTGTAACTATATTTCCTAGTTCTCCTTCAGTTTTACCTTCTTCAGGGAGTATATGTTTCCACAACCATTGTGCTTCTGGACGGAAGCGATTATTAAATTGCCATACCAGCATACGTCCTGCTGTATTAGCTGCGCTTATCATCTCCGAAACTTGTTTTGCATTCATAGCTGGTGGCTTTTCACAGAGGACGTGCATCTTTTTCTCAAGGCATGCTATAGATACTGAATGATGCTGGAAGTTCGGAACGCAAACAGACACAACATCTAGTCCTTCATTCATCAGTGCTTCCTGACTATCATATAATTGCTTTTCAGTAAAGCCAGAGGGACCAAGCGTCTTCAAACATCTTTGTCTGGCAACCTCAGAAGGATCATAAACACCAACAAATTCAACATCCGGATGGCTGGCATATACAGGCCAATGAAAATTCATAAAAACTCCACCAGAACCAAAAGCCCCTGCCCTTATTTTTTTACTCATTCTAGTATCCTCCTTAAGATGATGTTATGGTTTAAACATAATATCCGTAATCTTAACTCTTGTGTGGAACGAAAATTTAAATTGATTGTGATTTCAATTATACGTTAATTGTATACTGAAATATTTTAGTTTTATTGAAACCTTGTTCTTTTCCATAAGTTTGGAAGCCCAAACTGTTTTATATATATTTTATATCCTAATAAGTGAATCTGTCAAATACAATAAAACGAATATATTGTATTTGACTTGTAGCAGCCCGATTCATCAGGCGTTAAATAATGATCGTTTGTAGAGGCAGATTTCGCTATGAATTGCAGTCATATTTTTCAAGATAAATCTATATATTATATAAATAATTCACAAATCAATAAGATAAACAAAACCTGCCCCCACTATAAACAAATCCACACCTGCTTTTCGTGTAATTCGTCTTATTCGTGACATTCGTGATTAAATATCTCCGTGTCTCTGTGCCTCCGTGTTTTATCTTCATTATGTTCTGTGTAAGCTGTTTAGAACTTACGAACGAAAATTTTATGCTTGGTCATGGCTTGAATCAAATTCAAATTATATGTAACTTAATTCTGTAAATTTTTGTTGACTTATTTTTATGTGTTATATAAAATAGTTTTGAGAATCTATAATAAAAACTTTTATAACTAAGGAGATTACAAAATGAGACTAACTAAATTTTGTTTATTATTTATTTTGATGTTTAGTTTTTCAATTACCTGGGGACAAAACTTTAAGCTTGGATTAGTCAGCGATGGAGCTTTAAAGGCAAACTCTGAATCCGCATATAAATGGGCGCAAAAGAACTTTAAAGCTGAGGTTATTCCATGTCCAAAAGATAAAAACGAACTCAAAGAATATGGTGTCGTTTGGTGGGATGAAAGTAATGGCGCTTCAATCCCCGATAGCTTCAAGGATAAATCTGCTATAAATGCGTTTCTCGGGTATGTAACTGACGGTGGTGGGTTATTGTTATCAAATCTTGCATTTCATTATGTCTATGAAATGGGCATTGAACCTGAAAATTTAAGATATTTTGGTGCTAATGCCAACAGCCCTCTGGATTGGACGGATATTCAAATTGCTAAAGGTCAAGAGAAACATCCAATTTTTAATGGTCTTAAAATTCAAGATAGCATTATTCAATATGATATTCAAGGATGGACAGAGGGTTCGGATTTTTATGGAGCAGCAGGTCCTTTGGGTCCTAAAGGAAAAGGAGCTACCTTGCTAGCAGAGACAGTAGCTGGGCATCCGCAATGCAATGGTCTTGCTGAGTATAAGGTCGGTGATGGCACCATTATCATTATTGGATGGGTCTGGTCTTCATGGGTAATTAATAATAAGTTAGAAGGTGTCCATGGACCACTACACGCCAATATTTTGAATTATTTAGCTTCAAAGTCGAAGTTTGCTCCAGTTGAAGTCAAAAATAAAGCAGTTATAACCTGGGGAGAAATAAAGTTAAAATAGTTTAATTAGGAAGAAATAAAAATATATTTTTTTTGTGTTAAAGATTTGGAATATACATAGCTTTTTTATATACAAGTCTCCTAATTATAGTCTGTAAGTGTATACTTACTAATATTCTCATAAATAAATATAGATTTATACAGTTTTATTGTTATACAATCCTCCAACCCCTTTGAAAAAGATGAGA
>FWPV01004430.1_pt1 | contig 29958 bp, 26 predicted proteins | sample 2228371 | NCBI WGS metagenome assembly FWPV01 (sample SAMEA103939776, study PRJEB20133) | metagenome | reverse complement strand
CAAAACTTCATGACCTGATTCGACGTTCCCCTCTACGTCATGGCCGAACCGTCATCCTGATTCGACCGCGTATCGGCACAGCCACATTGACTCCTACCATGCAAAAACCTTATGAGCTTCTGGACGCCGCCCAGAAAGCTCTGTGCCTTCTGAAAACCTTTCAGGCTTCTGTTTCGCAGGCCGCCGACCCCAAAAAAGACGAAGTCTCTCCGCTGGAGCACTGACAATCGAAGGCCGTTGGGCGTACCTTGCCTATCACAGTTCCGGAGGCATCGCACGTAAGGCTTTCCCGGAAAACACGGGACCGTCCACGCACACATAGGTGCTTCCGATATTGCAGCGGCCGCACAGGCCGATGCCGCATTTCATCCGCCGTTCCAGAGTGGTATAAATCTGATCGTCTTCGTATCCCAGTTCTTTCAAACCTGCCAAAACAAACTTGATCATGATAGGAGGACCGCATGTGACGGCCACCCTGTTGAAGGGATTGGGGGCTTCTTCGGCCAGAATGGTCGGTACGAATCCGACGCGTTCCGACCATCCGGGAAATTCGCGGTCCACGGTCAGCACCAGATGCACGCCCGCCGCCCTCCATTCGTCAAATTCGTATCGGTAACAGAGATCTTCCGGAGACCTGGCACCGTAGATAACGGTGATGTCGCCGAAATCGGCTCGATTGTCCAACATGGTCAAAAGCAGCGTGCGAAGAGGCGCCATGCCGATACCGCCTCCGATAAAGAGAATATCTCGGCCTTTCATGGTGGTATAGGGAAAGCTGTTTCCCAGAGGGGCGCGGACACCTACCGTATCCCCCACGTTCAACTGATGCAGGGCTCGAGTGACTTCACCCGTGCGCATGACACTGAACTGAATGTATTCTCTGCGGGTGGGTGGAGAATTAATGACAAATGTGGATTCCCCCACACCAAAAACCGAAATTTGTCCCACCTGCCCTGGCTGAAAGGAAAACTGGGACCTTACGGTCGGATCTTTCCACTCAAGGCGAAAAGTGCGAATGCTTGGAGTCTCTTGAATGATTTCGCGAACAACGGCCATCTGTGGCCGGTAGGGATGGGTTTTTAACAGGCTTCTAGCCATGAGCCTCCTCCGTCTCACCCATGGCCCACACGATGGCACGAATATCCAAGGCCACGGGACAGTGCCGCAGGCAACGGCCGCAGCCGCAGCAGGCGAGGCGGCCGTATTTTTCTGGAAAATAGCTGAACTTATGGCCGATTCGGTTTCGAAACCGTTCGGCCTTGGAGGGACGAGGATTATGTCCGCTGGCTTCCAGGGTGAAATGAAAGAACATGCAGGCGTCCCAGGAACGCAGACGTTCCCCTTGAAAGCCCTGGGTTTCGTCGGTGATGGTGAAACAGTAGCAGGTGGGACAAAGGAACGTACACACACCACAACTGAGGCATCGTTGGGTTTGAAAACGCCAGAAAGCCATGTCGGAAAAGCGTTTTGAAAAAGATTCGGCCCTTTCGGTCAAGGAATTCACATGTTCCGTGCTGCGCCGTGCCTTTTCCCACACATGGTGCGCCTCTTGGGTTTGGGACGCCGTCGGTGTGTTTCCGATTGCTTGCAAAAAGGCTTCCCCCTTGTCGGTCAGGGCGTGAAGCACATAGCCTTCGTTTATGGGAATCATCTGCACATCGCTTCCTTCGGTATCCGCTGCATGGCTGCCTACGGCGCCGCAAAAGCATGCCGAGTCGGAACCGGTACAGACCATGGAGACCACGATATTTTTCTCACGCCGTGCTTTGTAAAAAGGATCCACAAAGGGACCCTGAAGAAAGGATCGGTCAAAGACAAGAAAGCCACGGGCATCACAGGGACGGCATCCCAAAAGGACGCTGGGTTGAATGTCCCTCGTATCTTCCAGGGATGGGGTCTGAGCCGATACTTCGCAGGATTCCTTATCCAGACGAAATCGCAAAAGTTCTTCCACCTGAGGGAAAAGCACCTTTTTGGCGGACATGACCGGAAGACGCTGAAAATCAAGGTCCATGCCTTCCTGAAATGGTTTGAAAGTCACCACATGAGGGGAGGAAACGTCCGGTGTGGGTACCCAGATTTCCATCTCCCGGGCCAACCGGGTGAACACGTCTTTGAGATCCACATGGGAGAGAAAGGATGCGCTTTTCATGGCAATTTTATGTTCCATCTGATTTTCGACACGCCGATTTAGATGCCTTGGACCGATGCGTCGTAGCTTAGCAAAGGCGGCTGAGCCTTTATGTCCGTGCCCGATTCGTAGTTCCAGAGTTCCTGAGCGATTTCGGCTGTTTTTTCTTTGAACAATCCGATGGGGATTTTCATGGGACAGACCCGTTCGCATTCGCCGCATTCAGTGCATCGGCCTGCCAGATGCACGGTGTGGATCATGTGGAACATGAATTTGTCACGGACAGTATCTTTTTGAGTGACCCACTTTGGGGTGCGCGATTCGGCCAGGCATTGATCCTGACAAACACATAAAGGACAAGCATTCCGGCATGCGTAGCAACGAAGGCATCGTTCAAGTTCTCGAAGCCAAAAGTTTTTACGTGCTTCCAGGGGTTGACTTTCCAGCGCATGGACATGGGCAAAAGGATCCTTCGGTGCCGGCCTGGTTCGAGGCTCTTCGGCAAGAACGTCATAGATAACGGGATTTGGATATCGGCATCTTTGGCAACGTCGTGCCAGAACCCGTTCCAGCGGAATGGAATCCACTCCATCGGTGCAGGTCAGCACGACCATGCCGTCATCAAAGGACACGTCGAGAATGGGACCGGATCGGGTTTTGGCCGAAAGCAAAGCGTCCACATCCACCGTGCCCGAGCACGGCAATCCAAAAATGAGCAGCCGGTTTCGGTCCACAAAGCCTTCCTGAACAAGAGCCGCCACGGATCGGCTGTCGCAGCCCTTGACCAGAATACCGATTTTCTTTTCCCCATGGGTTGGGGCCTTCAGAGACTTTGCCAGATAAACGGAAAGATTGGGGGCGCACAAAGGATTCCAGATCAAGGACGCCAGATCGTTGCGGGTACAGAGAAAAGCCGGAACCGCATGGAGCGGATCGTAGCCTTTTTGCCAGCCCAGGACCATATCCATTTGGTCCCATAAAGATTCCACAAGGGTTCTGAGTGCGTTCATTCTTTCCTCGATAGAGGCTCTGGTCAAAACCATTGGAACTAGCCTTGCTTCGGCGGTATCAACGCTGAGAAGTCGAGTTTAGAAGCACACCGAGTTGATACATGCCGGCGTTGTCAAAGTTACAGCCTGCGGCTGTCATGATGTCACGGCCTTGATGCGTCAAAGAGCCAAAGCCTGGGTTAGGGCCTAACTCTTCAATGATGGCGGAAAACTCGGTCACCACCTGCTGCCAGCGTTGGCCTTCGGAAGCGGACACCCATGTGTACCGAAACCGTCTAGGGTCTATACCGATAAAAGGCAAAAATCGTCGCACCAGTTCCAGACGACGTCGAGCGTAAAAATTTCCCACGGCATAGTGGCAGTCTTTGGGATGACATCCGGAAACCAGAACCCCGTCGGCTCCTTGCACCAGGGCTTTGATCACAAACAAAGGGTCCATACGTCCCGTGCAGGGGATACGAATGATGCGCAGCAAAGGCGGTTGGCGAAACCGGCACACCCCGGCGGTATCCGCTCCGCCGTAAGAACACCAGTTACAGAGGAATCCCAAAATGCGAAGCGAAGAATGAGGTTTATCCGTAGTGTTCATGGCGTTTTCAAGCACACAAAGCCTCCAGTTCGGCCAGGATTTGGTCGTCCGTAAAATGCTTCAGCTGCACGGCTTTGGGAGGGCATGTGGCGTTACAAAGGCCGCAGCCTTGGCAGACCGTATCCAAAACATAAGCTTTTCGGGAACCATCCCGAAGCGTCTTCCATTCGATAGCGCCAAAAGGGCACACGGAAAGGCATTTGCCGCATCCGATGCACGCCTTTTCCAGCACACGGGCGGTTTGCGGGTCGGTGGTGATGCTGCCGCGCGCGAAGAGGGCTAGGACTTTGGCGGCGGCGGCGCTTCCCTGAGCCACCGAGGCGGGTATGTCTTTGGGGCCTTGGCATGCCCCGGCAAGGTAGATGCCGGCTGTGTTGGTTTCCACAGGCTTGAGCTTGGGGTGACCTTCCATGAAAAAGCCGTGAGGGTCGTAAGAGATACGCAGTTTTTCGGCCAGTTCTTGAGCCCCGTGAGACGGTTCCATGCCAGTTGCCAAAACGACCAGATCGGCTTGCACCTCCACTTGAGCTCCAAGAAGCGTGTCGGCACCTTGCACCACTAAACGATCCCCCATGGGGTAGATTTTGCCCACGCGTCCTCGAATGTATTGAACCCCGTAGTCTTCCACGGCTCGACGGACGAACTCGTCGTAGTTTTTGCCGGGAGCTCGAATGTCCATGTAAAACACGTAGCAGCGGACGTCGGGAAGGTGATCTCGAGCCAGAATGGCTTGCTTGGCCATGACCATGCAGCACACTCCGGAACAGTACGGCCTGTCCACCGATTTGTCCCGGGATCCCACACAGGCGATGAAGACAATGTCCCGAGGTTCTCGTCCGTCCGAAGGGCGTCGAATATGACCTCCAAAGGGTCCCGAGGCGCTGAGAATGCGTTCGAACTGCATGGTGCTGATCACGTCCGCATAACGTCCGGCGCCGTATTCTCCGTAGGCTGCAGGGTTAAAAAGATCGTAGCCGGTTGCCACAATGACGGCGCCCACCTGTTCCGTGATGAAACGATCCTCCATTTCAAAGCGGACGGCGCCCACAGGGCAGATTTTTTGGCACACTCGACATTTGCCCGTCTTGAAATACCGGCAGGCTTCTTTAAGGATATGCGCCTTTTTGGGAATGGCTTGAGGAAAGGGAATGCGAATGGCCGAAAGGGTTCCTAACCCCTCGTTAAAAGAATCGGGAGACTTCCTGGCCGGGCATTTTTCCATGCAAAGCCCGCATCCTGTGCAGGCGTTCCAATCCACATAGGTCGCTTTTTGACGTAAGGTAATCGTAAAATTGCCGATGGTGCCGCTCAGGGATTCCACTTCCGTGTAGGTGTGCAGGGTGAGGTTTTCCTTTTGAGCCACATCCACCATTTTGGGCCCGAGAATGCATGACGAGCAGTCAATGGTGGGAAAGGTCTTGTCCAGTTTGGCCATTTTGCCGCCGATGGAAGCTTCCCGTTCCACCAACACCACGTCCAGGCCCGCGTCGGCGCAATCCAGAGCCGCCTGAATACCCGCCACGCCCCCACCGATAACCATGACCCTTTTGGTGATGGGAACCTGAGAACCGAAAAGAGGTTCATTGTGTCTGACTTTGGCCACGGCCATGCGCACGAGATCGATCGCTTTGTGCGTGTTGATTGTCTTGTCCAACCCGATCCAGGAAACATGTTCCCGAATGTTGGCCATTTCCAGCATGTAGCGGTTAAGGCCCGCTTTTTCGACGGCACGTCGAAAAGTCAGTTCATGCATACGAGGGGAACAGGCGGCCACCACGACGCCTTGGAGTCCATGGTTCTGGATGGCATTTTGGATTTCCTGTTGCCCGGGTTCGGAACAGGTGTACAGGAGTTCTGTGGCGTAGGCCACATCGGGCCATTGCAAGGCTTGAGCTGCTACGGCCTGAGTGTCGACGGTGCCGGCGATGTTGGTGCCGCAGCGGCAAACAAAAACACCAATGCGCATGAGTGTTTCCTCAGTTCAGGGTCCGTATGTGAGCGCCAAGGCTGTTCAACTCCGATCCAAGCAAAAAACCGACGACCGATTCATGCCACGAGAGTGTCTTGTGAAGGCGATGTTTGCTCTTTCAAGCACGCCGCAAGGACCTTGTGCGGAGACACTGCCAGCTTGTCCAACCCAAGGTCCTCTTCGGCAAGCCCTAGAGCCCACCCGATGACCTGGGTCAGGTAAAGAACCGGCAGATTGAATCGACGTCCCAGGGCCTTTTCCGCCTGAGCTTGTCTTAGATCCAAGTTCTGTTGGCACAAAGGGCAAGCCACGACAATCGCGTCGGCCCCCAGACGTTGTGCCATGTCAAGAAGACGCCCTGAAAGGCGCGCTACCACGTCACTTCGAGTGATTCCTGATGTGGCGCCGCAGCACTCGGTCTTGAAAGGAAAATCAGGCACGGAACATCCCAGGGATTTCAAAAGCAGATCCATGGAAACGGGGTTTTCCGGATCATCAAACTGGGCTGAAGCCTGGGGTCGTGTTAACAAACATCCGTAGTAGGGCACAACCGAAACCCCATCCAAAGGCCGCTGCACCGCTTGAGCCAGAAGCTCCGGCCCTACCGTTTCATAAAGAAGCTGAAGCACGGAAACGGCGCGAACTCGGCCGGCGTAAGGGAGCCCAAGGGCTTTTTCAAAAGCTTCGGGGCCGAAAGCATGCGCCTTGATAGCCCCTTTGAGGGCTTTCAGGCAGCCCGGGCATGGGGTCATGACGGTTTCCAGACCGGCTTTTTGGGTCAGAACCAGATTGCGTCCGGCAAGGGTTGCCGAGAGCATGGGGTCATAAAAGGATGCCGGTGTGGAGCCGCAGCAGTTCCAATCTTCCAGTTCCACCAGCTGAAGACCCAGCGCTTTGCAGACGGTTCGTGTGGAAAGGTCGTATTCTGCAGCCAAGCCTTCCAGAGAGCATCCGGGATAGTAAGCGACGGGCTTGCTCATGGCCATCCATCACCTTAGACGAAAAGACGTTCAAAAAATCTTTGAAAAGCGTTTCACCAAAGCCGCTACCTGGCGACGACCTTGAATACGATGAGGAACGAAGCTCAACTTTGCACTTTTGAGCAGCTGCGGCGCCAAGTCCAGATCCGCCAGGACGGTTCCGGAACGAACCTTGTAAGTGGCAAGAAGGCCCGTTTCAAAAACGCGTCCAAAGAGGGCTACCGATCGGAGGAATTCTTCGGAAAAGCGCCTGAGGTTTTTGTCGGCCACATAGCCGTTTTCCAGGGCCATGACACGAAGCGTGGCCATGACACGGGCCACATCCAGGGTGCAAGGGCATCGCACCGTGCAGGCCTGACATTGGCCGCACATCCAAATCGATCGGCATTGAAGCACGGTGTCCTTTTGTCCCAGTTGCACCAGACGCATGACCTGGTTGACGGGAAAGTCATAATACACCGTGAAAGCGCAACTGGCGGTGCAATTGCCGCACTGGTAACACTGGGAAATGCTTTGGCCGCTATGATCTTCCACTCGGCGCACAAAGTCAGGGTCGCACTTCGCTTGAATTTTCAAAGTGTTCTGACCGTTTTTCATTGTCGCTCCTCAGCGGCTGCTTCCTTCGTAGCCGAACTCGATCAGGAGCTGCTGGTATTCGTACTTGACCCGCTGGTACATACGGGCGTTTTCAATGGCCATGGCACACTGTTGAGCAATGGCGGCCGCGAACTGGATTTCCAAGTCGTGAAAAGGAGGGCGTTCTCCCGTCAGGATACGCAGCACGCCGATAACCTTGCCTCGCACCTGTAACGGTATGGAAAGAATCTTTCGAATACCTTCCTCGATGACTTCGCTTCGGTATTGAATGCGAGGGTCCGTGTACACGTCTTCGATGACCACGATGCGTCCCGCCATGTTTTCCGCGATGCTTTTGGCCGCATCGACAGGTCCTTTCTTGAGAAAACGTTCGCTCAGGCCATAAGCCTGGGCCAAGTACAAGGTGTTGGTCTTCGTGTCCAGAAGACGCACGGTGGTGCCCAAAACCCCCATGACCTGCGTGATCTTGGTCACGACCAGCTCCAAAACCTTGTTGATGGTAAGCGTGGAATTAATGGCGTGGGAAATTTCCTGAAAACTGGAAAGATAACGTCGTTCCCGTTCGATGATGCCTTCCAGCTTACGTTCCCAGGTCAATGTGACGATGCCACGACCGGCCAGAGCTTCTGCAAATTGGATTTCTTCCTTGCTGAACCTTCGAGGTTCAAGGGCAAACAAGGCCACCATGCCCACTGATTGTTGTTCCACGTCCAAGGGAACAACCGCGGCGGCACGAACCCCTTCCAGAAGCAAAGCCTCAAAGTCTCCACCATCGTTGGCCACACGAAGATCCTCAATCTGAACCACCTGTTGGGGAACGGAGGCACAAAGGCTTGTATCCTTAGGCTTGGAAAAGAGATAGGTTTCGCTGAGCCCGTAGCCGGCCACCAGTTCCAAGCGAGACCGATTCCTGTCGTAAGCCTTGATGACCGCCCCTTTGAGACCGAGAGACTCCGTCAGGCGTCGCGTGATAAGGTTCATGACATCGGCGGCATCCACGCCGTCACACAGGGCACGGCTCACCTCCACAAAAGGCTTGAGAACGCTTGCCACATCCATAGCGGCCTTCCTTGCTCCTTACAGCTTCGCTTGAAGGGAAGAAAAAGCCCCTCGAAACCCTTTCGAGAGGCTACTGAATGATGATTCATTCCAGGGGCGCCAATCTAGACAAACACTGCCGGCCCTGTCAACTCCTTTGCGTGTCTTTAGTGAAGCCTTGTGACGATAGCAGGCTGGCTCTTAGGCGAGCCCGTGCCTGCTGAAGCCGGCCGGGTGGCTTTTTGGTCCGTGATGGGGGGTCTTGCCAGCACTGATTTAAGGAACTTCTTTTGACCGCGGTCAGCCGCACCCGAGGCCGTCACCTCCGCAGGTCTTTGCTTTACCTGAACCACTGCAGCCAGCTCCAGACCGTCTTCGCGCGAATGTGTGGACGGAGCGTCCCGTGTAGACCGTCTCCAGCCCATCCACAATCAATCCTTCCATCACCATAACGGCCACACCTTCCCGTTCCAAGACCCGGCGGGGGGCCTCGCCCGCGGCGTTCACCAAGACAGCGCGGCAGTCGCAGAGCATGGAGGCCAAAGCCTGCCAGCGTTCGTTTCCTGTTCCTCGAGGAGGCGTGGGGCGTTCCCCAACAAGGCGATAGCCTCCTTCTGCAGGGCCCCATATCTGAAGCCGGTCGGCTTCCCCTAGATGGCGGTTGACCAGAATTCCCTCATGGCTGGCCACGGCCACATAGGGCCGGTGTTCGCTTGTGGGATGGACAGAACCGAAGGATGCTAGCACAAGGTCGGATCGAAATTCGGCACTTCGGTCGTCACCTAAGAGCCCGACAGCATCTGCCCGACATCGGGTGCAGTGGGTCATCTGAGGCATGAAGGAGGCCGCCTCTCGTTGGACACGGTGAACCGTGCTTTCGTCCGGTTCTTCCAGATCAGCGAAAGGCGTCTCCCGGTTGGGCACCAGAGGCATACAGTTAAAGAGGTCCACGCCCAGATCTTTCATGGACCGAGCCACCTCCACCACGTGGTGCTCGTTCACACCCGGTACGAGAATGCAATTGACCTTGACGATGATCCCGTGCTCCTTAAGCGCTCGAACGGCTTCAAACTGCGAATGCAAAAGGATTTCCGCCGCTTGACGTCCACGGTAGACCTTCTTCTCCTTTCTGACCCATGCGTAGAGCCTTTCCCCCAAAGCCGGATCCACGGCGTTGATAGTGACACTCACATGGGTGCAGCCCAACTTCGCCAGTGTAGGCACATGGGACGTCAATGCCAAACCGTTCGTGGCAACACAAAGGAGCATGTCCGGAAACCTATCACGAACCAAGGCCATGGTTTCCAGCGTCTCTTGCGCATTGGCGAAGGGATCTCCCGGTCCTGCGATGCCAGCCACTTTCAGGAAGGGCATTCTTTGGCGGACGGTTTCCAGGTAACGAAGGGCCTGTTGAGGGCTGAGCACGGCGCTGGAAACACCCGGGCGGCTTTCATTGACGCAGTCATATTTCCGATTGCAGTAATGGCATTGGATATTGCACTTGGGAGCCACCGGAAGATGAACCCGCCCATGACATGGGGAGGCTTTGGCATTGAAGCAGGGATGCGCATGGATGTCCGGACGAACGTTCTTCATGGGAACCTCCTCACACGGCCAAAAACCGAACCCGCCGGGTGTCTCCCTCCCAGAGGACGGCTTCGACTCAATAAAATTCCTTTTTCGGTCGTCAGAAATACCCGTAGCCTATCGGGGATCCTTCCTGACGGTTTTCAAAGATGGTGTTCACGATCTGATCCAGCAGACGCAAGGCGCCCCGATAGCCCACATGAAGCAAACGCTGAGCTCCAAATCGGTCGTGAATGGGAAAACCCACCCGAATGAGGGGAATACCCAGCCTTCGTGCCATGCTGTAGCCTTTGCTATGTCCGAAGAGAAGGTCAGGTCGAAGGCGATGCACCTCTTCTTCAATGGTACGAAAGTCCACCTTTTCCAGTACCAGGGGAGGTTCCGGGACAAGGTTCATTGTAACTTCCTGGACGGCATGACCCAGTCGCCCGCTGTCACCCCCGGAAGCGCACAAGACTGGGTGCACCCCGATTTCTGCCAAAAAGGCCGTGATGCCGACAACCAGATCCTCATCCCCGAAGACCGCGGCTCTTTGACCGAAGACCACCTTATGGGCGTCCACGTAGGCGTCCACCAAACGACCTCTTTCTTCCTCGTATCGTTCCGGAACAGGCCGAGTGGACACCCAGCTCAAGACTTCCAAAAACCTGTCGGTTTCACGAAGACCGATGGGTAGTCCTAGCCGGTAAAGGGGAACGTTCCATGTGTCCTTGAGAAAAGTACCGGCAGTTCCTGTGTCTGGAAGAGTTCGGCCAAATTCCACCGTGGCTTGAGCCCTGTGCATGGCGCGAAGCTGCCCCAAAGGTGTGCCTCCTTGAGGCACCAAGGGATAATCGTCTAGGGCGGGACCGTCCAAAGTTCGAGAAATATCTGGCGTGACGACCGCTGGTAACCCGAACCAATGAAGGAGATCCTTCAGTTCCCTAATATCTTCGGGAGTGAGCATGCCCGGCATCAGGTTGACAGCTGGCACCGAAATCGAAGAAGGGCCGGTTCCGGTCAATGTCTCCACCACGGCGCGCACGGCACGATGAAACCCGTCCACATGGGATCCCGCATAGCTGGGTGTGGCAACCGTCACCATCACAGGCAGGAACACATCCGGGTTGAGACGCTCCAATTCTTCCATGAACTCTTTGACGATGCCTGGAACATCGTCGCCGATGGTTTCCGTAAGACAAGTGGTGGCCACGCCCACCAATTGAGGACGGTATTTTTCCAGGACGTTTTTGATGCCTAGTTTGAGATTCGGCCCTCCGCCATAAATCGCGTCCTTTTCTCCCAAGGATGAAGAGGCCACGTCCATGGGTTCCCGGAAATGGCTGATCACGTAGCGGCGTATGTAGGTGGCACATCCCTGGGATCCGTGAAGGAACGGAACGGCGCCTTCGATGCCGCGAAAGGCAAGCGCTGCTCCCAAGGGAGCGCAAAGCTTGCACGGGTTTGTGACGGACGCGTAAGGAAGCGGATCCGGCGCGCCACTTCGAGCCACAGTGGTATCCGAGCTCACCATTTTTTTCCTCTTTTTGCTATTTGTCAGAATTTAGGCATTCACGTTTCGAGGGGGGTCTTGCTCTAGGCCCAAAACTTCCTCAGATTTGTGAGGTTTGGACAGCTTCCAAACGCACGCGACTGAAATCCTTGCGGCTCCGGCGGGGCACAAAGCGCCAGACAGGACTCATCACAGAACGGTAAACTTCTTCGGCGAAGTGGAGCATTCCCTCGAAGCCTTCCAGAGGGATTTTGCGTTCATGGTTGTGGTCGCAAAATCCAACCCCCAGCTTATGGGCAATGGGCCGCTCCTTAACGCCACCTACAAAAATGTCCACGTCCTTTTCTTTGATGAATGCAGAAAGCTCCACAGGATTGGAATCATCGACAATGATCGTGCCTGGATCGGTGATTTCATGGAGCGCCCGATAGTCCTCTTCCGTTCCTGTTTGTGAACCCACTAGGACCACCTGCATACCGAGATGACGAAACGCTTTGACCAAAGAAAAGGCCTTAAAGGCTCCTCCCGTGTAGACGGCGGCCCGTTTCCCCTGAAGCGCCTGACGGTAGCGTGCCAGTTGCGGCAAGAGTTTTTCCAGCTCCGAGCGCACCAGGCGACGTGCCCGATCCATGATCTCAGGGTCCTTATCGGAGAAGAATTCGGCCACCTGATAGATGGCCTCAGCCACATCTTCCACACCCACATAGGACACCTGCAGGTATGGAATCCCGTAAGACTCTTCCATCATGCGGGCCAACTTCAAGGTGGCTCCCGAACACTGCACCACGTTGAGCGCCGCTCCATGGGCTTTGCGGATATCGTTGATCCTTCCGTCTCCGGTGATGTTCGCCACCACCTGCAACCCTAGGGATTCGAAATAACGACGAATAATCCAAATCTCCCCCGCCAGGTTAAAGTCTCCAAGAATGTTCACGCTCAAGGGGCTGATCCCACTCGTATCTCCGGTGCCCACCAGATGGAACAGGGCACGGCATGCGGCCTCGTAACCCGCCCGCTTATTCCCTCTAAATCCTTCGGACTGAACCGGAATGACAGGAATCCCCGTCTCGCTGCTCACCTGTCGGCAGATACCTTCCACATCGTCGCCGATGAGCCCTACGATACACGTCGAGTACACGAAGGCTGCTTCGGGCCGGTGACGGGGGATCAGTTCCATGAGGGCTCTCTTCAGTTTCTTTTCGCCTCCGAAGATCACATCGGGTTCCTGAAGATCCGTCGTGAAGCTGAGCCGGTGAAGTTCCGGCCCGGAGGAGAGGGCCCCTCGAATATCCCACGTGTAGACGGCGCATCCCACGGGTCCGTGAACGAGGTGCAAAGCATCGGCTACGGGGTAGAGCACCACCCGGGATCCGCAAAAGACGCAAGCCCTTTGGCTTACCGCCCCCGCCAGGCTTTCCTTGTTGCAAACCATGCGGAAGGGTTCTTCCCCCTTTCGATGAATCTGAGTGCTTCTTTCCGCGTAGATAGCTGTTTCCATGGTGTTTCTCTCTTTCCGAGCAATCTAAGCTTGGAGCAGGAGTGTGCGTTTCCCCCTTGTTAAAGGACCAGTTCCAGCTCCTCGTCGGGAGCGTCCCGGTCGATCCGTTCCAGCAAAGTGTTCACGATTCGGGTCAAAAGATGCAGTCCTCCTCGATATCCAACGCTTGGAAAGTCAGCATGGCCGACTCGGTCCAAAATCGGCCAGCCGAATCGCACAAGCGGCACATCTTCGGCGCGGGCGATATACTTGCCGTAAGTGTTTCCGATGAGCAGATCCACCGGTTCGTTTTTGATAACCTGATGGAGGAAGAAAAGATCAGCCCCCGCTCGAACCACCGCCTGTGGTGCCGTTTTCTTCAGGAGGTTACGCATACGCAATTCGAAGCTTTTTCCAGGTGTTCCCGTGACCACGCAGATTGGTTTCATGCCCAGGTCTATGAGAAACTCGGTCAAAGACACCACATGATCGGGATCTCCCCAGACGGCCACACGCTTGCCATAGAGGTATCCGTGCATGTCGGTCATGAGGTCCACCAGTCGGCCCCGATCATTGAGGAGTTCGTGAGTTATCACCCCATTGGCATCTTCGAGAAGCGTTTGCACGAAGCGATCTGTTGCCCGAAGACCGATGGGAAGATCCAGCACTCGGCAGGGGACATTGTGAGCGGCCTCGAGGAACCGAGCGGCGGGTTCCGAGGCCTTAGCTCCCAGGGCCAGGGTCAGTCGGCTTTCGCCTAGCTGCTCCAAAACGCTTACCGGCGTTCCTCCTGAGGGATACATGCGAAAAGAAGCCGTCTGAGGACCATCCAACACTCCGGACGTATCCGGGAAAACTCGTACCCGCACGCCCAAAACTTCTGCAATGTGTTTCACTTCCTTCATGTCGCTCGGCTCCACGTAGCCCGGAATCACATTGACCGCTTTGGATTTTTCAGTGGCAGGCACCGGAAAGGCTTCCACCATGGCCCGAACCATATTGGCGAACCCAGTCACGTGGCTTCCCACATAACTCGGCGTGTTGGCATGAAAGACCCGCTTTCCCTTTGGAATGATGCCGTCTGCCGCCGCTTTCTTGAGAATGCTGGGGATATCGTCTCCGATGGTTTCCGAAAGACATGTGGTATGAATGGCTACCACGTCCGGGTCATACACCTCGAAGATCGTCGTCAGAGCCTGCCGCAGATTGGGAGCTCCCCCAAAGACGGAAGACCCTTCCGTAAAGGAACTCGTCGAGGCCATGACGGGCTCGCGGTAGTGACGCGTGAGATGACTTCGGTGGTAGGCGCAGCAGCCCTGACTTCCATGACTGTGTGGCAGACAGCGATGAATGCCCAAAGCAGCATAGAGAGCCCCTATAGGCTGACAGGTCTTGGCCGGATTGATGCGCAGAGCCTTTCGTTCTGCGATGGGCAGAGGGGTATGGTTGAGCATGGAACAACTCCTTTCTCGGGTCACAGGGGGTCTGTGGCTCGGTCACGCCGTGAGCTCGGCCTTCAAGCGGGGTTCCGTTTCCCAGGGCGGGCGCACCAGTTTCCAGACCGGGCTGTGAATCATGGCGTCAATGTCCCGGGCGAAATTCACCGCGCCCCGAAATCCCGCATAAGGCCCTCGATAGTCGTAGTTGTGAAGCTGTTTGCACGGGACTCCGAACTTTTCAACCACGTATTTGTCCTTAATGCCTGAGCAGACCAGGTCGGGGCGATAACGTTTGATGAGCATCTCCAGTTCGAGATGGCTGATGTCGTCGATCACCAGGCTTCCCGGTTCCATGTCCGGCAGCATGCCCTCGTAATGGCCGATCAGTCCAGTGCGATGCAGTTGCTCCGCGCGATCTTCGGAGAGTCTTGGACGGTACTTTTCCGGATGAGGTTCCACCTTCAATTCTTCGATGTTACGGCTGTCAGCGTCTACCTTGAGGGAAGGCAGGATATGACGGCCCTCGTAGTCGTCCCGATGCGCGAATTCGTAGCCAGCGGCAATGGTGCGCATACCAAGGTCTTGGAAAAGATGCTGGTAATGGTGGGCTCGAGAGCCCCCTACAAAGAGGACCACCGTCTTTCCGGCCAATCGTTCGCGGTAGGGAGCCAGTTCTTTATGAGCGATCTCGACCTCCTCGGCGACCACCTCCTCGACCCGTTCGGTTAATGCCGAATCCTCGAAGTAGGCGGCGATCTTTCGAAGACTTTTGGCCATAGCCTGGACGCCAATGAAATTTACCTTGAGCCATGGAATACCGTAGGCTTTCTCCATCATTTCCGCCATGTAGTTGATAGATCGGTGGCACATGACCAAATTGAGCTGAGCCGTGTGGGCTCTCTGAATGTCCTCGATGGAACCGTTGCCGCTGAAGACGGCCCAGATGCGAATGCCGCATCGTTCCAGCACACGTTCGATTTCCCAGGCGTCTCCCCCGATGTTGTACTCACCCAGAATGTTCACGGCGAAAGGTGTCGATGGTTCGAGGTCGTCTCGCCCCACGGCCGCTTGAAACAATTTGTTGTTCGCGATGTGATGTCCGGCGGACTGGCTCACCCCTTTGTAACCCTCGCAATTGAAGGCCAAAACAGGGATTCCCAACTCTCCTTCCATCTCACGGGCCACCGCTTGAATATCGTCCCCGATGAGCCCCACCGGGCACGTAGCATGCACGCTCACCGCCTTAGGCCGAAAGAGTTCCACCGCTTCTCGAATGGCTTCCCGCAGCTTCCTCTCGCCGCCGAAGATGATGTCCTCCTCCTGCATATCTGTGGAAAAGCAGTAATGCATGAAGTTGACGCCGTCGGATCGGGGGTGGAACAGGTTGCGGCGGGTAAGCCACGAATAGTAGCCACACCCGATAGGCCCATGGGTGATGTGGACCATGTCTCCAAGGGGCCCGATGACCACACCCTTACAGCCGGCATAACAACATCCCCGCTGCGTGATAATTCCCGGAACAGTCCTCACGTTGGCGTCGATGGCCTGGGGCTCGGAAGGATCCCGCACCAAGATGTGACGCCGTCTTTTCTTGGCCACCTTGGCCGGATAACTCCGAACCAGCTCCTCCACGAACTCTTCGGGATCCACAGCCGGCGCTGTTGGAATACGACTTTTAGGCATGCTTCACTCCTTCGCTTCCGGACATCTCATCGATGGCATCTTCGTTGGTTTCCCCGGTTCGTATCCGGGTAATCTCAAGAACGGGATTCACGAAGATCTTGCCGTCTCCTGGAGTGCCTGTTTGGTTGGTCTTGATGAGCACGCTGACCGCCTCGGCAACTCGTGATTCAGGCACCAGGAGCGTGATCATGCGTTTGGCCATGAGCCGTGGTCCTTGGGAAAGAGTTGCCAGCACCTCGGGCTGGACTTCAGGGTTTTGGTTCATGGCCTGAAGCACTTCGTAGCTGACGGTTCTTTTCCCTCTGCCGCTGACCCTCATGGCCGTGAAAGCCGAAAACCCCGCCTGCACCAAGGCCTGTTTCGTGGCATTGATCTTGTTCATTCGGATAATGGCGCACACTTCCTTCATGAGTTTCCTCCCGGCAAGTCGCTTAAACATCCCCTGCCTCTGCACCCTCTTGTGACTAAGAAGCGGCTGAGGCCATCGGTGCTAAGCTTCCCTGTGCCCCGTGCTGATGGTGTAGGATTCTTCCACAGGGGTCACAAAAATCTTTCCGTCTCCGAACGCCCCTTTTTCCCCCGTACGCCCCGCCTCCATAATGGTCCGTACCACGAACTCTTTGTCGTTTTCCGGGACCACGATGAGCAACATGTCTTTGGGGAGTTCGTCATAGACCACGTTTCCCAACTTGAGACCCCGCTGCTTACCTCGACCGGCCACTTCCATGCGTGTGACCGCGGGGTATCCTGCTTCCAACAATGCCTGCATGACATCCGCCGTTTTTTCCGGACGTATGATGGCTCGAACCATGACCAGCATCTCACCCTCCTTCTTCTGCGTTTTTCCGTGGTTTTCAGTTCAGAATGCCGTATTCCATGAGCAGGTTTTCCAGTTGATCCGTGCTGAGGGGAGTTGGGATGACGAACATGTCGTTTTCGTCGATATTTTTTGCCAAATTTCGGTAATGCTGCGCCTGTTCACAGTCCGGTGCATAGTCGATCACAGTTTTGCGGTTGATCTCCGCCCGCTGCACCATATTGTCCCGAGGGAGAAAGTAGATCATCTGAGTTCCCAACCGCTTGGCGAACTCTCGAATCATGGCTTCTTCGTTCTCTACCTTTCGGCTGTTGCAGATGAGCCCGCCGACACGAACCCCACCACTTTCCGCAAACTTTCGGACTCCCTTGCAGATGTTGTTGGCCGCATACATGGCCATCATTTCCCCGGAACAGACGATGTAGATTTCCTGCGCCTTGCCTTCCCGTATGGGCATGGCGAACCCCCCACACACCACGTCGCCCAAGACGTCGTAGAAAACATAGTCCAATTCTTCGTCGTCCTCGTACGCTCCCAGTTGCTCCAGCATGTTGATAGAAGTAATGATGCCACGCCCGGCACACCCTACTCCGGGTTCGGGTCCACCCGATTCCACGCACAGAGTACCCCCGTAGCCGAGCTTTCGAATGTCGTCTAAATCCACATCCTCGCCCTCCTCACGCAGGGTGTCCAGAACACTGCGTTGAGCGAGGCCGCCCAGGAGTAACCGAGTGGAATCCGCCTTGGGGTCGCATCCCACCACCATGACCTTTTTGCCCATCTCAGCCAAGCCAGCCACCGTATTCTGGGTCGTGGTGGACTTGCCGATGCCGCCTTTTCCGTAAATGGCAATCTTTCTCATGGAATCTCCTCCTTAGAACTCTTGATTGTTCATGGTTGCCTGGACCTAAGGGCAAGGCGCGTGCCAAGGAGGGAAAGGGTCGGAACGCATGCATATCAACATTCCGAAATGACGAGTTTTATGGCTACTGTGCCGGGATGCTTGGCGCGGGTGGATGTTCCTCTTTCGGGATCGCTGTCCCGGAGAATTCGACGAAAATGTCGAGAGGATGTTCACAAAAGTGTGAGACGAAGTTTTTGTTGACTGATTCAGATAAAGGCGTCCGTCCTTCAGAGACCGAAGAGAGGGCATGCCCGATACGAGCACGACGAAGACGCTCATAAAACGGGAAGAAAAGATGGGAAAGCTGTGAGAAAACGAGGAGAATCGATGGTTTTCCTGGGGGTGCGGGTCTCCGGCCCGCTGTTTGTGCGGGCGGAACGCCGCGCTCTCAGAAAAAACAGTTTAAGGCTAGGAGAAGCTAGGCGCGCCTCACGCCTTCACCTTGAAAGGGCCCTAGCCGAAACACCCGTTGTGGATTCTCGGACAAAGGCTTGGATGGATTTTTGAGGGCGTCGCGGGATGAGATGATAACGGCTGTGGGCCTCAAGCAAAGCGGCGGCCAAGGAGCCAGGAAGGTTAAGAGGCGGATGCTCGAAGACCAGCTTTGCTTTCTTTCACGAGGGGGTCCAGGCCGTATTTGCGGACGCGATAACTCATCTGCCGCAAGGTGAGACCCAGATCCCGGGCCGCTCGGGACTGGATCCAAGCGTTCCTTTTCAGCGCTTCCAGGATCTCTTCACGCTCCAGGGCCTCGAGGCGGCTCATGCCGCTTCCGATATGAACTTCACCGCTTGCCCCTTCGGTAACCAAGCAAGGGATTTGGGCCGCAGTGACCAGAGGCCCGTCGCTAAGGATCACCAGCCGTTCGATGACGTTTTCCAACTCCCGCACATTGCCGGGCCAAGAGCAGCGGCCAAGGATTTCCAGGGCTTCCGGACTAAAATGCAGATTCTTGCCGTACTCCGCACAGGCTCGCCTCAGAAAGAAGTCCGCCAGCAGCGGAATGTCACTCTTGCGTTCCCGTAGCGGGGGCACCCGCACCGGAAAGACATTGAGTCGGTAAAAAAGGTCACCACGAAAGGTTCCCGCCTCCACGGCGGCTTCCAGATCCTTATTGGTGGCGGCTACGATGCGCACATCCACTTTTTTGGTCTGAGTCCCCCCGAGGCGTTCGAACTCCTTTTCATGGAGAAAACGTAGCAGTTTCGCCTGAAGGGATAGAGACAGTTCCCCGATTTCATCAAGAAACAAGGTTCCTCCATCCGCAGCCTCCACACGACCGGGCTTGGAAGCAGCGGCGCCCGTGAAAGCCCCCTTTTCATGGCCGAAGAGCTCGGATTCCAACAAGTTGTCAGGAAGCGCCGCACAGTTCACCTTCACGAACGGCTGTCGCGCCCGTGGGCTCAATTCGTGGACGATGCGGGCCACCAGAGTCTTGCCTGTTCCCGATTCCCCCAAAAGGAGCACCGACGCCTTGCTCGGAGCCACCTTGTGAACGAGGCTCTGAAGCTCCAGCATGGGCGGGCTCTGACCGATCATGAAAAAATCGTTGTATTTTTCCGAGACCTCCACACGAAGGGCCAAGTTTTCTCGGCGTAAGTCCTTTTCCCTTTCGGCCACTTGCATGTTGAGGTCAAAAAACTGGGCGATGATGGCCGCGACGATGCTCAGGAAGCGAATGTCTTCCTGAAAAGTCACCTCATGCCCGAAGAGCCGATCCACACTGAGAACTCCTACCGTACGCCCATGCAGAATCACCGGCACGCCGATAAAGGCTATTTGGTCCTTTTGGATGGATCGGGATCCGGTTTTGTTCAGAAAAAGGGGTTCACGGCTGATGTCCGGGACCACAAAAGGCTGGGAGGTGCGAAAGATCAGACCGGTAATTCCCTCATCAGGATGGTAAATGCCGCGGTTGATCTCTTCGTCTCGAAGGCCGTGGGCAGCTCGAATTTTCAGCAGGCCCGATGCGGGATCAAGAAGCACCACCGTGGCCCGCTCCATGGCCATGGACCGTGACAGGATCTCCAAAATGCTGGAAAGGGCCTGCTCCAGATGCAGAGCCTGTCCCACGATTCGGCTGATCTCGTAGAGGACTTTCAGTTCCAGGGCTTCAATTTTGTTTTCCATCACGGCACAAGCAACACAAACTGGTTAAGTGCACGAGACTCTCGGTTGTTTCAGAGAGCAAAAGGCGTGCCGAAAAGATCGACCACATCGTTTTATCACGCAAAAGCAATATGTTACAAAAAAAAGCAAAAGATTCGGGGCCTCAAAAACTCTCCAGAGACGAAACTAAAAGGCACAAACTTGTCCACTGAAAGTAAGCGCGAAGTGTGCACGCAGATTAACTTATTGGAATACAAAAGAATATTGGGTGATATCTTTTTGTGCCCCTACAGCAGGACCTCACGGGGTGGCGGCTTTTACGGCCTGAAAGAGTCAAGCTAATCAAGAGAGCGTTTCAAGGACTCCTGGAATTCACGGAGGCCTTCGTCATAGCCTTCCTTTTTGATCGGTTCATGGGCATAGGATTCCATCATCATATCCCTCCTGCGATCCAGCAGCTTTCGGGGTAAATCCTTGTCCACCAGGCCTGAAAGGAGCGCCATGCCGGTCAAAAGATCCGCTTTGTCGCTTCGGTTGAGCTGTGATTCTTAGATGGCTTCTTCGGCGGGGACCAATTCTCATCGCACAGGCTAATCAAGAAAGCGCTTTAACACCTCCTGGAATTCGCCAACAGAACCGATTCGAAGGGCTTTCTTGAAAAGGAGCTTCAGAACATCCGGATCTTGGATCCTCCGTAGACAATCAAACACGTCTTTCGGAATATCCTGAAATCGCGCATCCAATGTTTCTAAGATATGTTCCCTCGTGGCCTCCAGCGTTCCCTGCTGGATTCCTTGCTCTATCCCTTGCTGCATTCCTTGCTGCATTCCACGTTCTATTCCTGAACGGAGGCCTTCGTCATAGCCTTCTTTTTTGATCAGTTCATAGGCATAGGATTCCATCATCATATCCCTCCTGCGATCCAGCAGCTTTCGGGGTAAATCCTTGTCCACCAGGCCTGAAAGGAGCGCCATGCCGGTCAAAAGATCCGCTTTGTCGCTTCGGTTGAGCTGTGATTCGTAGATGGCTTCTTCGGCCATGTGAAAAACCTCGGAGCCTCCCCGCATGAGCCCCACAAAAGGCATCAGGCAGGGGTTTCCTGATTCCAGCACTTTTCGAGCATCCATGGCCGCAAGGGAAATGACGCGGAACCCGTAGCGAATGGCGCCGTTCTCAAAGGATTCCACCACGTTCCCACTGGGCGTGAGAAGCATCACTGCGGGAAGTACCGAAAGACCCGTTTTCAGGCGGTAGCGGACATCGTATTCCAAGAGCCTCAAAGGCATTTGGGGTTCCCAACGGCTCTGAACCTCCAGCAGTACGATAAAGACACGGCCATCGGAGGTCTGCACCCGAATGGGGAAATCGCTTCGCCTGACCGAAGCTGTTTCCTGAGGTAGCTCCAAGAGCTCGGAGTCCGTCACATCCAGTCCCAGAAAATATTCCAGCGCCGCCTGCCGGCAGTGAGCCAAAATGACCTTGACAGCAGCATCACACACACCCATGGCGGACTCCTTTACCCAAGTTTCCGGCCACGGTCTGAAAATACCATAGTCCAGTGGGATAGCAAACCACGTGATCTTTGGACGATAGGGTTCAGACATAGGGCGAGGGTGCGGCGTGATCCTATGCCTGAAGGTGACGGCTCATCGGGAAGCGCGGGTGTCCCGCCCGCAAAATGAGCGGATCAGAGACCCGCGCCCCAAAAAAAGACACAGTTTCAGGTTTGAAGTAGGGGCGAGGCGCCGCCTCGCCCCACCTTGAAATGACATGAAGGATCGAAATTCTAAAATAAGCTCCGGTGCTTTCTCGGTTTAAAAATTAAAAACCTTGGCTTCGGCCGCCAATTTGATCAACAAAGGTCCACCTTCCAGGGCCATGTTGGAATAAAATTTGGCCTCGTCCACCTGACGAGCCTTAGCGCATGGAATTCAAACATAGATCGGTATCTCGTTTTCCACAAGGTAGGGCAGGTAGTCGTTGACACAATCCCCGGTCGCGGTTTTGACCGTGTAATCCCGCGTCGTGTCCGCCCACAGAACCCCTGAATCGATCAGAAACACGTCCACCTTGTGCCCCTGGGAATGGGCGATCTTGGCAAACTGAAAACAACGGGTGGCCGCGTCGATTTCGTCGCGGCTCAAAACGAAAAGAAAGTTGGCCATCACTCTCCTCCTTTGGTGTGTGAACGAGGAAAAGAAAAGGCTCACAAACTTGAACAAACATAGGTTAAGTCTTCTACACGATCAAGAGGAAAAAACGATGCATGTCTGCAGTCATTATTGGTGAAGTCTATGGAATGAAAGAGGCGTTGCCTCACGTTGCACGACGATAGAGAATCTGGCTCTATTGTCTCAGGGTTCGGCTTTGATGCGTTTTGAAAATAATGTTCGACGATGAGGTCACGTTCTGGTTTCCCTTGAAGGGCCAAGGATTGGCGTGGCTTGTCACGCCGGCGACACGCCCGTGCTTCCAGAGAATCCGGCGATTTGATGTTCGTAGGGGGCACAACGTTCTTTGCCCCTATTCAACGGCATTGCCCGGGATCAGGCATGATATGTTCCAGGGCAAAATACGAATCGACAGGGTACGGGAAATGACTTGCCTTCAGGGAAGGCTTCAGGTTTCATTGGCAGGGTTGGTTTTCAAGCGTTTCTTAGATTCGAGGATGAATCTGAAGGGTTATTCATGGTCGGGACGGGCGGATTTGAACCGCCGACCCCCTGCTCCCAAGGCAGGTGCGCTGACCAGTCTGCGCTACGCCCCGACGATTGCCTGAGTAAACCAGGACTGGCACGGTGCCTATCATAGCGTTGGGCGAAATGCAAGACGATTGGCGGTTCACCAAGATGAAGTGTCCTTTTTTCGCGAAAGCCGTAGGCGAGGAGGCGTGAAGAATCGATGAAAGATATATGCGAACATGTGGCGCGACGAACCCAGCAGGTTCCCGCCGTTCAATGGCTAGGCATTCAGGTGCTGAAGGCTTACGCCGGCAAAGCGAGCGTGCGCCTTCCTTACCAGGCTCACATGTGCAATTCTCGAGGCATGGTGCACGGTGGCCTTGTGAGTACGCTGGCGGATTTTGCAGGAGCCATGGCCCTGCTTTCCCTTTTGGACGAAAAGGACTTCACGCCCACCATTGAAATGAGTTTAAACTTTCTGGAACCCGCACGTTCGGATCTTACGGCCGAAGCCGAGGTCCTCAAATGCGGTGCGCGGGTCGGCACAGCCTATGTGCAGGTTCGAGACACCGAGGGATGTCTCACGGCGGTGGCTCTTGTCAGCTACGCCATTTCCAGGTCCTGAAGCCTTTTACCCATGTTGTGAGCCATTGGGAACCAGGAGGAAATCATGGAACGAAGCCTCGCAGTGATGACCAGCGGCGGCGATGCGCCGGGCATGAATGCCGGAGTGCGCGCCGTGGTGCGGCGAGCCTTGGATTGCGGATTCAAAGTTTACGGTATCTTCAACGGCTATGAGGGATTGGTAGCCGGAGGCGACGCCATTCGGCCCCTAGGGTGGAACGACGTCGGGGGCATTTTGCCTCGAGGCGGCACGTTTCTGGGGACGGCACGATCGGAGAGGTTCCGCACCCGTGAAGGCAGACGTCAAGCGGTGCGGCATCTTGTCACCCTGGGGGTGAATGCTTTGGTGATCATCGGCGGGGACGGATCTTTGATGGGAGCCCACGTGCTGGCTGATGAGTGGCCGTCGCATCTGGAAGATTTACAAAGGGAAGGGCAGATCGGCGCATCTGAGGCGGTCCCTGCGTCTTTAAGTGTCGTCGGTCTTCCCGGATCCATCGACAACGACCTTTACGGCACGGACATGTCCATCGGCGTGGACACGGCTTTGAACCATATCGTGCATGCCATCGACGATCTCACCTCCACCGCGGCGTCTCATCAGCGCACCTTTGTGGTGGAAACCATGGGACGCCATTGCGGCTACCTGGCTCTCATGGGCGCTCTTGGAGGAGGTGCTTCCTGGGTTCTGGTTCCTGAAGAGGAACTGGATCTGCGCTGGCACCAGAAGATGACACGGGCCATTGAGAGGGCGCGGGCCATCGGACGTCCCCACCAGATGGTGGTGGTGGCGGAAGGAGCACGTCATCCCGATGGCTTGCCCATTCGCACGGAAGAACTGAAAAAGATTTTGGCCGATCGGTTGGGCATCGATGTGCGTTTGACCGTCTTGGGTCATGTGCAGCGGGGTGGCGCTCCGTCGGCTTTTGATCGTATTTTGGCTACCCGTTTAGGGGTTGCTGCCGTAGATGCTTTGGTGCAGGCGGGTGATCAGCCTCTGCGGCACATGATCGGGTTGCAGAAAAACCGCGTGGTCATGACACCCTTGGTGGAAGTGGTGGAAAAAAGTCAGGCGGTGGGCAAACAAATCGACCAGGGCCACTACCAGGAAGCTCAAAAGCTGCGCGGGGAAAGCTTTGGGCGTACCCTCGAACTCATCAAGACCCTGACACGCATCGAACCGGCAGCCGCCACCCATGGCGACGGTTCCGTAGCCATTCTCACAGGAGGCGCCGATTCTCCGGGGATGAACACGGCGGTGAGTATCGCTGCCCGCTGTCTCATGAACGAAGGCTTTTCCGTCATAGGCGTGCGCGATGCCTTTTGGGGTCTCATTCGGGGGGAATTCATGCCCTTGGAATGGAATGAGCTGACATCGTGGGTGAACCGTCCCAGTTCTGAATTGGGGACCATGCGTCACAGCCTGAGCGATGAAGACGTCCATCGTGTGGCTGAAACCATCGAAAAGCACAATATTCGGGGCTTGATTGCCATCGGTGGTTTGGGGACCTACATGAACGTGGCCATGCTTATGGAACGTATGCCCGAACTCAAGTCTTTATCCATTCCCATTGTCCTGGTCCCCGCAACCATTGACAATAACCTTCCGGGCACCGAATTCGCCATCGGCGGAGACACCGCTCTGAACAACATCGTTCAGGCCCTGGACAAAATACGGCACACGGCAGGAGCTACCAAACGGACCTTTGTGGTGGAAGTGATGGGGCGTCAATCGGGGTACTTGGCTTTGATGGCGGCTTTGGCGTCGGGAGCCGAAAAGGCTTACTTACCGGAGAAAGGAATTACTCTGGCCGAATTGAACGAGGATGTGGCCGTGCTTCGAGAAAGCTTTCAGTGCGGCAAGAGAATGGTTATCTATCTTCGTAACGAAAATGCTTCAAAGCATTACACCACCGATTTCATCAGCCGGCTTTTGGAAGAAGAAAGCCATGGGCTGTATCAGGTGCGCACCGCCATTCTTGGGCATTTGCAGCGGGGCGGCGTGCCTTCGGCCTTTGACCGCATTCTGGCGAGCCGCATGGGATCGGCGGCGGCTCGAGAAATGAGCTCTATGCTGCGTCAGGATCGACGTGACGTGCTGGTTTTGGGGCAGAGAGGGGGTGGGCTTGAGGTATCACCTCTGAAACAGGTGCTTGAAGAGATGGATATCAAGCAGGGACGTCCCAAGCACCAATGGTTTCTGGAGCTGACCGCCACGGCCGAAGCGCTGGCCAAGCATGCTCCACAGTGTGTCGTAGGCGGTTCGGAGTAAGGCCATGACGAGGAAAAAAATCCTGTGGATTCTTGGATGTTGTGGCGCCCTGGTGCTTCTTGTCGGGTGCGCTCATGTGATTTCTCCCCAGGTGCGTCAACAGGCGGCCATGAACTTGAGCTTGGAAGAAGTTCGGCGACATCCGGACTTTTACAAGGGCCGGGTGGTGATTTGGAGCGGAAAGATTCTTTCCGGGGAAAACAAGAGTGACGGCACATGGCTTGAAATTTTGGAACTTCCGGCGGACCGCCAAGGAAAACCGTCCAGCACGACCCGGTCTGAAGGTCGCTTCTTGGCGAAAGAATCCAGGTTTCTGGATACCGCTCTCTACGCCCCCAACCGGCTGGTCACGGTGGCGGGAACCATTACAGGCAAAGAACAGAGGTCGGTGGGCGACGTTCCGTATGTCTATCCCGTGGTCACTATCATGGAAATGCATCTATGGCCTGAAGAACCTCTGGTTGTTCGGGATCCCTATGCCGACTCCTGCGACCGTTACCCTCCCATCTGGTGGCGGTTCTATTTTGGCCATGGTTGGTGCTGGTGACAATCCCGGAAGTTTCTTTGAGAAGTCACCATAGTCACTTCGGCTGAGGCCCTTAAAAGACGTCGTGATGAGGTGTGCTTTGACCCAGGAACGTGTTCGAGAAGGAGAAGAGGCGATGGTTTGCCTGAAAGCGTGGGCTTCCGGCCCGCTCTAGGTGCGGGCAGGACGCCCCTGCTCCCAGGGAAAATCCGTTCGCTGACAGTCTCTCAGGCGGGCACAAGACGACATGGTAAAGCCCGTACCCAGGGTGTGGCCATGACGGGATCCGTTCGATCCACCCCCGTGAGCACATTAAGATTCGCCGTGTCCCACCCGCGCATGGGATCGTCGATTCTTTCCGGAAACCACCATCCAAAGTCCGCTAACACCACAGGGTGTTGCAAGGCATCCGTGAGATGGGCCCGTTGCGTGATGCGCCCATGCATGGTTTCTATGAACACGTGCTGCCCTTCCGAAATGCCCAACTGGGAGGCCGTGGCGTGAGGAATCCACACAGTGGGTTCGGGATGACGATTTCTTAGACTTTCCAGGTGTCGATAGGCTGAATGGAAGAAATTCTTGGGTTTTCGGCTTGTCAAAAGCAAAGGAAAATCATGGGACAAAGCCTCAGGATCTTCGGCGGTGGGAAGAGGTCGAAACCCCCATTTTTCCAAAAGACTTGAACGGAATTCCACCTTGCCGGAAGGCGTCTTGAATCCCTTGGCCTCGTAGCTACGGAAAATTCTAGGGCCGAACAAAACACCTTTCTCGCAAAATTCCCGATACGACAGTCCGGAAGGGGCCAGAATGGCATCCAAAATGTCTGATTCTTTGGCCCAGAAACGATCCCCCAATTCCATTCTCTTGGCCCATTCGTTGAGAATCCATAGATCGGAACGGCACTCTTGGGGCGGATCCACCAGCTTGGGCCGTGCTGTGATGAATCCGTGAGGCAGACCGTAATGGCCGATGTCATCGTATTCCATGGGCAAGGCCACGGGGAGCACAAGATCAGCCAGGGCGGCCGTAGGTGTCATCACCTGGTCGGCTACGGCAAGAAAATCCAAAGATTCCAGAGCCTTTTTAACGTTTGCGGCTTCCATGTAACTGAGCAGAGGGTTTGTCCCCTGCACGTACAGGCAGCGAATGGGGTAGGGGGATTGGTTCAAAATGGAGCGCACCACCATCCAGCTGGGCACGGAAATAAGACGCGGAATGATGCGGTGGTGCTGGTTCAGAAGTTTCTTGGGTCGATCTGGAAAATCATCCAGAGCGATCATGTCCTTAAGGGCCATGAGCCGAGGCATTTCGGCACGAATGTTCCCGCCGGGTTCCTCAAGGTTCCCGGTGACGGCCATGAGATGCACCAGAGCTCGACATGTGTCGGCGCTTTTGGGGGTATGTTCCACGGCGTTGCCCCACTGAAGGCAGGCCGGGCGACTTTGGGCGTAAAGTCGAGCCGCCGCGATGATCTTTTCCGCAGGCACCCAACATCCCGCCGCCACTCGTTGCGGTGTGTAGGGCTTGACGACTTCTCGAAGGTCTTCAAAGCCTACGGTCCATTTTTCCACAAATTCTCGGTCATAGAGACCTTCTTCCACAATGACGTGCAAAAAGCCCATGGCTAAAAGATCATCGGTCCCCGGGCGAATCTGAAGCCAGATATCGGCTTTTTCCGCAAGGGATGTCCGCAACGGATCCACGACCACCAATCGAGCCCCCTGTTTCAGGCAGGTATGCAAGTGGCCACCCAACACCCCTTCCTCATTGGTGGCCGGCGGATTGCTTCCCCAAAGCAAAACACAACGGGAAGGACCTTCCAGGTCGGCGACCGGGAAAAAACCGCAAGTCACCAAGGCCATTTGTTCCCGAGGCATATGGCACACGTGCTGGCTTCCCGCCATGTTGGGACATCGAAGAAGGTTGGCCAGACGAAGAAGCAGGAAGAATTCCGGTCCTTTGGGAGCTCCTTGAGCGAAAGCGAGACTTTCAGGACCCATCTTCTGGAGGGCATGGGAAAAATGCTGTCCCAGAAGATCCAGGGCCTGATCCCAGGAAATGGTTTTCCAGAGGCCGGAACCTCGAGGCCCGTTTCGACGAAGCGGCTGTGTAAGCCGTAGCGGGCTTTCCAGACGCTCCTTGGCCGAAAGCCCTTTTCGGCAATGCCAACCGTGGCTGAAAGGATCGTCGGGATCGGGGGCCACCTTGTGAAGGCGACCGTCTTGCACCAAAACTTTAAGGCCGCAACCGCCGTGGTCGAAGCGGGCACAATGGGTTCGAAACCATTCCTGAGCCATGGGTTCCTCCTGGGCAGCGTACCGTTAAGTGGTCAACTCTTGCCGAGCTTTCTTGAGAAGATCATTTAGTTCCAGGGAGCCGTGCGCGACTTTTTCTAAAAGTTCCGCCACATGAACCAGCCCTTCCGATTGAGCGTGCTGCCCCCACCGGCGATACGAAGCCGCGTGTTCTTCGTTATGATGAATCCAGTGCTCCAGCATTTTGGCCAGCTTTTCCTTCATGGAAAGGGCGCTGGGCTCCCGATCGTCCTTTGGATCGTGACCTTCGTGATGATCATGATGTCCTTCTGGCTGGATGCCGTGATGCTGGTGTCCATGGCTGTGATGATGCTTGTGCTTGGAGCCTGAAGCATCGTGATGATGACCCATGGGTCTCCTCCTTGGATGCGCAATCATTTCATGTCCGTGGTGTGAACCCAAAAGACGGCTCCAATCTCCACGGGCTTGGGTTTTCCGTCCTTTTTCAGTTTCCAGGAAGCTTCATTGAGGGCCGCGAAACCCCACCAGCCGGCACGGGGCATGGCATAGGTGAATACACCGTTTTTATCCGCCTTCAGCACCTGAGTCACATACGGGTCGGAAGGGGGAAGCACCTTGGATGGATTGTCCGAAGATTCATTCAGGTATTCCACTTCCACTTCCGCATAAGGGACGGGTTTTCCTTTTAGAAGCACGCGACCGGTAAAGACGTTTCCGGTCCATAGCCCGTAGGGCCGAGTCAAGGGGACGATTTCTGTGTCCAAGCCTATGGGTTCATCCCAGCCTTCCTCAAGCCCTAAAGCTTGAACGCACACCTTCGTGTAGTGCACGATGAATTTGTCTTCCGCGGGTTCCCAGTAAGGATCCGGCTCCATGAAAAAAACGTAGTTTCCCGGCTTACGCACCGTGTAGGTGGTTTCCCAATACGTGAAGTCCTTGTCCTGGTCAGAGGCACGGCCTTTGCGGGGTTGCAGGGATGGGGTAAGGTCCATTTTCTGGCCTTTGTGAAAGAAGCCGAACCTTTTAGGTTTGGCCATTTCCATGTAATGGCCTTCCATGGGATGAAGGAATTTGGCTTGTACAGTAAGGGTTTTGGTATCTTGTGCCGTGACGATGTCATCGGAGGGAAGAATCAGCCCGAAGTGGGCGGAAACGGAGCTTACGCCAAGGCATCCGACAAACAAGGCGGCGACGAAGACCGGAACAAACCTGCGATGTTTCATGACAATCTCCTTTTGTGCTGAGTGGTTGGCGCTTTGATGAACCGCAAGCTGTTTCATGGGCGGTCTTCGTGACCGGAGGTTGACAAGGCCATGTCCGTGCCCTTGGGCATGCCGGGGCCGTTGTGGTGAGGGAAAACATCCCCGAGCGTTCTCGGCTGGGTTCGAAAGGTTTCAACCTTTCATTGCCCGTTCAATGTGAAGGAAAAGACAAACCTTGTCAAGGCGCGCCGAAAAGTCCTTGGAACCATGAGGACCCCTAAGAAGTACACATTTGGGTTCAGCCCAGGCTTTCGTAGGGGCGGACCTGTGTGTCCGCCCTAAAACCGCTGGACCCGTAACACATTCGGTGAGAACAAAGCGCACTCACTATCCCCTGGGTCAAGAAGGACCTGCGGATCCCCTGCAGACACGCACCAATGTCCTGTAGGGGCGGACCGATGTGTCCGCCCTCGATGTGTCCGCCCCGAATTCCCCTGGAAGGGGTCGGCAGTACGGGGCGCACACACCGGTGCGCCCCTACAGGGATTTGTCGGT
>FWPV01004272.1_pt1 | contig 29959 bp, 20 predicted proteins | sample 2228371 | NCBI WGS metagenome assembly FWPV01 (sample SAMEA103939776, study PRJEB20133) | metagenome | reverse complement strand
CTCAAGAAAGCCAAGTCCGAACCCGACGTCCGGCCCCCGGTACGGGATATCGACTTCGACTAGGTGGACCGGACCCTTTACCGGGCCGGTCCCGTTCAATGCAGATAGCGGGCGTACAGGGCCCAAAAATCGCATTTCGCTTGTATCTCATTGAGAAAATAGAACCTCTTTGTATGATAAGGAATCATGGCCGTTAACATCGGAGTGGACATCGGCTCCATCAGCCTGAAGCTTGCCGCACTGGGTAAGGATTCCGACCGGAGATTGCTCGAAGGGCTTTGCCAGAAGTGTAAGTCCTTTCGATTCATTGACTCCCCGGCCGGCCCCCTGGTCTTATCCGAGTACCGGCGCATAGCCGGCTCGCCGATGCAATCGACCTACGATCTGTTACAGGAGTTTTACGAAGGCGTGCCGGAGGAAGCCATCGAAGGCATCCGGGTGACGGGTTCCGGCAGCCGCACCATCGCCAAGATCCTGGGAATTTACTTCGAGAACGAATTCAAAGCCATCGCCCAGATGTTTTCGAAGTTTCACCCCGAAGTGCGGACGGTGCTCGAGCTGGGCGGTGAGAGCGCGAAGTACATACGGCTGGAAAGCACGGCGGACGGAGGCACGGGAATCGTCGACTACGATCGGAGCGGCGAGTGCGCCGCCGGCACCGGATCGTTCCTGGATCAGCAAGCGCTGCGCATGGGCTATTCGGTGGACGAAGTCGGCGCCATCGTGTGCACCGCCGGCTGCGCCGCGCGGATCGCCGGGCGCTGCTCGGTGTTCGCCAAAAGCGACATGATCCATGCGCAGCAGAAAGGGTACTCCCCGGCGGAAATCCTGCGCGGATTGTGCGACGCCGTGGCGCGGAACTTCAAGGCGGGCATCGTCAAGGGGCGCGAGGTGGAGGCTCCGGCGGCGCTCATCGGCGGCGTAGCGCTGAATGACGGCATCACGCGCGCCATCCGCGAGGCGTTCGGACTTGGCGAAGCGGATCTCTTCGTGCCGCCCTACTACGCCTGGTGCGGCGCCATCGGCGCGGCGATGCTGGAGGCGGCTGAGCCCCGCAAACGCACGTTCCACGAGATCCACCGCCTGAAGCAGCACGAACACCAAACGCGCATTCCGGACTCCGCGCCGCTGTCGATGAAGAACGTCGTGCTCCTGCGGGACCGGGTGACCCGGTACGAACCGCCGCCGGGCGATGGTCCGATCCCCGCCTATCTCGGCATCGACATCGGGTCGGTTTCGACCAACCTGGTGGCCATCGACCAGAATTGTCAGGTGATTCACGACATCTACCTCCGCACCGCGGGACGCCCCATCGAAGCTGTGCAGAAGGGGTTGACGGAGTTGAACGAGCTGTGGGGACACCGCCTGGTGATCGAGGGCGTGGGCACGACGGGATCCGGGCGGGAACTCATCGCTGAGTTCGTGGGCGCCGATGTGGTGAACGACGAAATCACCGCGCACAAAACCGGCGCTTGCCACATCTCGCAGACCCTCGGCGGAGAGCCGGTGGACACCATCTTCGAAATCGGCGGGCAGGATTCGAAGTTCATTTCGATTGAAAACGGCGTCGTGGTGGACTTCGCCATGAACGAAGCCTGCGCCGCCGGGACAGGATCGTTCCTCGAAGAGCAGGCGGAGAAGTTGGGCATCAGCATCAAGGGCGAATTCGCCCGGCTGGCTCTTTCCGCCGAAGCTCCCACGCGCTTGGGCGAACGGTGCACCGTGTTCATGGAGCGCGACGTCACCGGATGGCTGCACAAGGGCGAGACGGTCCCGAACATCGTCGCCGGTCTCGCGTATTCGATCGCGCTCAATTACGTGAACCGGGTGGTGCGCGGGCGGCGCATCGGCGACGTGATTTACTTCCAAGGCGGAACGGCATACAACGACGCCGTAGCGGCGGCTTTCTCAGCGCTGCTCGGCAAGAAGATCACCGTGCCCCCGTTCAATGGCGTCATGGGCGCCATCGGCATGGCTCTCATCGCCAAGCAGTGGCATGAAGCCACGCGCGGCATGACGCGTTTCCGGGGCTATGACTTGACCAAGCTTGAAATGAAAACGCGCGACTTCGTGTGCAAAGCTTGCACGAACGAGTGCGACATTAAAGAGTTCACCATCGAAGGTCAGAAGAGCTTCTGGGGCGATAAATGCTCGGACCGGTACCGCAAGGTTTCCAAGAGCAGCCGTCAGCCGGTGATCGACGACCTCTTCGCTTTCCGCGACCGGTTGATGGAGGAAATGACCGGTCCGCAGTCGCCTCCGAAAAAGCTCGACAAGAAACCGGGCGAAATCGTGGTCGGCATCCCGCGGGCGATGAGCAACATCGACCGTTATCCCTTCTGGCATCGCTACTTCTCCACCATCGGCATCCGGACGGTTCCCTCGCGTCCTACAGACCCGAAAATTGCAGCCGACGGCGTAGAAATGGCGATCGCTCAGCCGTGCTACCCGATTCAGGTGGCGCACGGGCACGTGCTCTCGCTGGCGGAGATGGGAGTGGATTATATCCTCGTTCCCAACCAGCTCAACGCGGAAAGCGCGGAGAACTATGACAACACGGCGCACCTTTGTCCGTGGAATCAAACGCTGCCCTTCGTCTTGAGAGCGAATCCTCCGCTCGAGCCTTATTGGGACCGGATTCTCTCACCCACGCTCCATTTCCAACTTGGACGGGAGCAGGTGAAGAACGCGCTCGGCGAGATGGCTCGGAAGCTCGGCGTCAAGAAGCGCACGAGCGACGCCGCCGTGGACGCCGCCTACGCCGCGCAGCGGGAGTTCCAGGAGCGGTTGCTCGAAGAGGGCAAGCGGGCGATGAAGATCCTGGAAGAAACGGGCGAGCCGGGCATCCTGATCTTGGGGCGCGGCTACAACATATACGACCGCAACGTCAACTGCGACATCCCGCGCAAGATCCGCAATTACTATGGCGTGAACGTGATTCCGCTCGACTTCCTGGTGACCGGACGCGAGTATATCGGAGACCTGCACGAATCGATGTACTGGTCGTCCGGGCAGAAGATCCTCGAAGCGTGCCGGATCGCCTCGCGTCATAAGAACCTGCACTTGATTTACATTTCGAACTTCAAGTGCGGACCGGATTCCTACATCAAGTACTTCGCGCGTCAGGCGGCGGGCGCGCCCATGCTGGTGCTCACCTTTGACGGGCACGGCAACGACGCCGGCTATATGACGCGCGTGGAAGCGTATCTCGATAGTAAGGGGATTCTGCGATGTTACAACAAGGTAAGCGGCTCATCGACGAGCAAGACGGCATCGGCGAGCACCCGCTAAAAGGCAAGCGGGTTTTCATCCCGCCAATGGCTTACGGCAGCGCGCGCGCCTTCGCCTCCGGCTTCCGGGCGATGGGAGTGGACGCTTATCTGACGCCTCCTTCCGATCACCGCACGCTGGAGTTGGGCGCCAAATACACCTCGGGAGACGAGTGTTACCCGGCGAAGGTGACCGTCGGCGACTTCATGAAGGTGCTCGAACAGCCGGACATCGATCCCGCCGAAGTCGTGTTCTTCATGCCCACTGCCGATGGTCCGTGCCGGTTCGGGCAATATGCTCCCTTCCTGAGGAAGATCCTGGACGCCAACGGATACACGCAGGTGGGCATCCTGTCGCCTACCAGCAAGAACGGGTACGAGGGCTTGGGCAAGCTGGCGCAGCCCTTCTTCCGTACCGGGTGGCGTGTGCTGCTGGCGGGCGACATCCTGCAAAAGCTGCTGCTCATGACGCGACCGCACGAGGTGGTGAAGGGCGAGACCGACAGGGTCTACCACGAGTGCCTGGACGATGTCTGCCTGACCGTCGAGCGCACGCCCATGGATCCGCCGGTGCAGTTGGTGGCCATCCGCGACGCGCTCATCCGCTGCCGGGACCGTTTCCGCAAGATCCGGGTGCAGAAAGATCCGGAACGCCCGCTGATAGGCGTGGTGGGAGAGATTTTCTGCCGCCTGAATACATTCTCAAACGACGACCTCATCCGGCGTCTGGAAGAATACGGCGCTGAAGCCTGGCTCAGCGACATCGCCGAATGGGTGTGGTACACGAACGCTGAACAGTTCCGGAATCTTAAGCTCCGGGGCAAGCAGTTCTCGCTCGACATGGCCAAAGCCTGGCTGCGCAACAAAGTCCAGAAGGATGAGGAACACACGCTGATGGAGCCTTTCGCCGAGGACATGAAAGGCTACGAGGAGCCTCCCATCGAAACCATCCTGGAGCTGGCGCGCCCCTACCTGCCGAACGACGGCGCTCTGGGCGAGATGGTGCTCAACGTGGGCAAAGCGGTGTACCTGGCGAAAAAGGGCGCCGACGGGATCATCGACATCAGCCCGTTCACCTGCATGAATGGCATCGTCAGCGAAGCCGTGTACCCTAAGGTAAGCCGGGATTGGGGCGGCATTCCCATCCGGTCGTTCTACTTTGACGGCACGCAGTCGGATCTCGACCGGGACCTCGGCGTGTACCTGGAGCTGGCCAAAACATACCGCAAGAAGCGAAAGAGGACCGCAGCCGCTTGAGCCGCAGCGCGATTTTGCTGATCGACTGCCCGGACCGTAAGGGGATCGTGGCGGCGATTTCCACGTTCCTGTATCAGCACGGCGCTAACATCCTGCACGCGGATCAGCACCAGGACAACGAGCAGGGGTTGTTCTTCATGCGCGTGGAGTGGGCGCTTGAGGACTTTGATCTTGACGAGGCGGCTTTCCGGAAAGAGTTTCAGGAGATCGCCGATCGCTTCGAGATGCGCTGGCGCTTGGAGTACACCGAAGCTGTATTGTCCGTGGCGATCTTCGTGTCGCAGTATCTGCATTGTCTGGTCGACTTGCTCCACCGCCACCGCACCGGCGAACTGCGCTGCCGGATTCCCCTGATCATCAGCAACCACCGCGAGGCGGCGGATCTGGCGGCGTACTACGGGATCCCCTTCCACCACTTTCCCGTCGATAAGTCGAACAAAGCGGAAGTCGAACGGGCGGAGATGGAGCTGCTCGCAGACAATCAGGTGGACTTGGTGGTGCTGGCGCGGTACATGCAAATTCTGTCCCCGCAGTTCGTGGCGCGCTACGAGCGGCGCATCATCAACGTCCATCACTCATTTCTCCCGGCTTTCAGCGGAGCAAAGCCATACCACGCGGCTTTCGCGCGAGGAGTGAAGCTCATCGGCGCCACCAGCCATTACGTGACTGAGGTGTTGGACGACGGACCGATCATTGAACAGGACGTGACTCGCATCTCCCACCGCGATCAGCTTCAGGACTTGATCCAAAAGGGGAGAGATCTCGAGCGGCTGGTGCTCTCCCGCGCCGTCAAGTGGCACCTGGAGCACCGCATCTTGTGCTACGCGAATAAGACGGTCGTGTTCGATTAGCCCGTCCGTTGCGCAGCGGCTTGCCAGTACCTCCATGTTTCGGCGCCGATCACCTGGGCGTGCCTGGAATACAACTCGGAGAGCTTAGCGAACCAGTCTGCGGCCTCGTCTTCGAGACCCAGCAGGCGCAGGCTTGCGAGGATCCGGCTGAGCCTCAGGAAGTTGTGGTTGTGTGGCGTGATCCACGAAGGGCGCTCGCGGTCGAGCTGATAGAAAATCTTCATACGGGCGGCAGCCCGGCGCAGTTGATGCTGGAGCTCCTGCGAGTCCCGGAAGGCTGCAATGTCCGATGGAGCCAGCACCGGCGCCCAAGGGTTGAAGGCGCTCGGTTCGGGAAGCGGGAACAGCCACTGAATGTAGTCATGTGTGAATTCCAGCGCGGAATCTTGCCACGCGAGGATCTCCTCCAAGGTCCGCCCCGCGTGGTCGCAACCCGTTCCCCGGTAGAAAGCCAGGATTTTACTTTCCATGTCCGAGGGATAGCACTGTCGCTTGGCGCGGCGCATCCTGGGGGGCGCGAATTCCCCTCGCGAGGGTCCGAGTCCGATGTGCTAACCTGTTGCCTTACGGAATGACCCGGCCTATGACCCCCACCCGATTCAAAGTCCAGTTAATGACCGCTTCGGAAATTGACCGGACTCTGGTGCGACTGGCGCACGAGATTCTTGAAAAGACGAAAGACATCGACAAGCTGGCCTTCGTCGGCATCCGGCGGCGCGGCGTGCCGCTGGCGGCGCGGCTGGCGAAAAAGATCGAGGCGCTCGAAGGGCGCGCCATTCCCGTGGGAGAGTTGGATATCAACCTCTATCGGGACGACCTTTCAACGGTGGGCAGCGCGCCGGTCGTGAACTCCACGAACATTCCGTTTGAGGTGAGCGGACGCGACATCGTTCTCACGGACGATGTGCTCTACACCGGCCGGACCATCCGCGCGGCGCTCGACGCTCTGTTTGAACGCGGCCGCCCGGCGCGGGTGCAGCTCCTGGTGCTGATCGACCGTGGACACCGGGAGCTGCCCATTGCGGCGCGCTACGTGGGGCGGACGATTCAGACTTCCTCAAACGAAATCGTGGAAGTAAAATTCCAAGAGATCGACAACACGGAAAAGGTCATACTGGTTGAGAAAGTAACAGAATGAAGCGAGGAAGCCGGCATGACTAAAGGATTGCTGGGCATAGAGGGGCTGGAGCGCAGCGAGATCGAGCAAATCCTCGAACGCGCCAAGGATTTCCAGCCTCTGCAGCACCAACCTTTCAAGCGGCTGGACACGCTGCGCGGGAAGATGGTTGTCAACCTCTTCTTTGAGGCTTCGACCCGTACGCGCACGAGTTTCGAGATCGCCGCTAAACGCCTGGGCGCGGACGCCATCTCCATCACCGCCTCCGGTTCGAGCGTTTCCAAAGGCGAATCGCTGGTGGATACGCTGACTACGCTGGCCGCCATGCGGCCGGACGCGATCATCATGCGCCATTCGGCAAGCGGCGCGCCGCATTTCCTGGCCCGCCACTTGCCCACGCCGATCATCAACGCCGGCGACGGGACGCACGAGCACCCGACGCAAGCGCTGCTCGACGCGCGGACCATTCTGGACCACCGCGAGTCGCTGGAAGGACTTCGGGTAGCCATCATCGGCGACATCGCCCACAGCCGCGTGGCGCGGTCGAACATTCACCTGCTGTCGAAATTCGGCGTCGATCTGGTGCTTTGCGGGCCGCCTTCGCTGCTGCCCCGGGAACTCGGCGAAATCGCGCCCAACGTCTCGCTGACCTACGACATCCGCGAAGCCATCCGCGACGCCGACGTCATTATGATGCTGCGCGTGCAATTAGAGCGGCAGCACGAAGCCGCTTTCCCCGCCACGGAGTACTTCCAGTTTTACGGGCTGCGGCTGGAGCACTTGGGGCTGGCGAAACCGAACGCCATCGTGATGCACCCCGGACCGATCAACCGCGGCCGGGAGATTTCGTCCGAGGTGGCCGACTCACAGAGTTCGGTCATCCTGAATCAAGTGGAAAACGGAGTCGCCGTCCGCATGGCGGTTCTCGAAAGAATCCTGAGGGACTAGCGCCATGGCCAAACTTCTCATCCGCAACGGCCGTGTGATCGACCCCGCATCGGGTCTCGACAAAGTGGCCGACGTCTTCATCAAGGACGGCCGCATCGCCGCAGTGGGCGAGCGGTTGGAAGCGCCCGGCGCAGAGCGCTTCGACGCTACGGGGCGCATCGTGGCGCCCGGGTTCATCGATATGCACGTTCACTTGAGAGAGCCCGGCTTTGAGCACGCGGAGACTATCGAGACCGGGTCACGCGCGGCAGCGGCGGGGGGCTTTACCTCGGTCTGCTGCATGCCCAATACACAGCCGGTGAACGACTCCGCGACCGTGACCAACTACATCGTGGAGCGGGCGCGCCTGACGGCGGCGGTAAATGTGTTCCCCATTGGCGCCATCACCAAGAACAGCGCGGGAGAGGCGTTAGCCGCCATTGGCGCTATGAAAGAAGCCGGCGCTGTAGCCATCTCCGACGACGGCAACCCGGTGATGAACGCCCGCGTGATGCGCCGCGCCATGGAGTTCGCCAAAGCCTTCGATCTGCCGGTGATCAACCATTGCGAGGATCTCAACCTGAGCGCCGGCGGTGATATGCACGAGGGGTTCCAGTCGGTGCGGCTCGGGCTGCGCGGAATTCCCTCGGCGTCCGAGGATGTGATGGTGGCGCGGGACCTGCTGCTCGCCCAAATCACCGGCGCGCGATACCATGTGGCGCACATTTCGACGCGCCGTTCCGTCCAAATGGTGGCGTACGCCAAAGCGCAGGGACTCCCGGTGACCTGCGAAGTCACGCCCCACCATTTTTCGCTTTCGGACTCGGACATTGCGCCATATGACAGCGATTACAAGATGAAACCGCCGCTGCGTGCGCCGAAAGACGTTGCGGCGCTCCTGGAGGCGATCGCTTCCGGCGCCGTGGATTGTATCGCTACCGATCACGCTCCCCATCCCGGCAGCGAAAAGATGCAGGAGTTCGAACGCTGCCCGTTCGGCATAATCGGTCTCGAGACCGCCGTGGGCTTGGCGCTCGAAAAACTGGTTCACACGGGAGTCATCACGCTGACGCGCATGATTGAAATGTTTACCGTAAACCCGGCGCGCATTTTACGGCTGGACCGGGGCACGCTTGCTCCCGGAGCGCCCGGAGACGTGACTATCCTCGATCTCAACGGCGAGTGGACTTACGATGTGAACCGCTCGTATTCCAAGAGCAAGAACACGCCGTTCGACGGCCACACCTTTAAGGGCGGGCCGATTGCTACCATTGTGAGCGGAGCCGTAGTTTGGCGCCGGGATCAAGGGTAGCGACCATGGAACATCGCCGCATCGAATCCGGCCAGGGAAGGCCGAAGCTCCTCATCTTTTTGGTCCTTCTGGCTGCTGTCGTGTTCAGCGCCCGCTGGATTGCCACTTACGTCATCGAATATCACTGGTGGAAGGAGATGAACCAGGTTCCTACCTGGATCAGCATGCTCCTTTACGGCGTCGCGCCCATCGGATTATGCGCACTGGCGGCGTGGGTAGTCATATGGACGGCGCACGCCCGGGGACTCAAGTACGCCGGAACCGGTTTGCGCAGGCATCCGGGCTATGCCGCGATCACTACGGTCGCGTCGCTCGTGATCGCCATCGGTTTGGCCGCGGCGCTCATCGACAACTGGACCGCGGTCCGGTTTTTCGGAGGAGCGGGAACGACGCCGGACGCCTGGAGGGACCCGGTCTTCGACAAGCCCCTCGGCTTTTACCTTTTCGACCTTCCTTTCTGGAGAATGTTGCTCCGGTTTGTCCTGGCTTTGGCCTTGATCGCCGGGATTGTTTTCTGGGTTACAGGCAGGATCTGGGAGTTGCGGGAACGGTTCGCCGACTGGCAGGCTCGCGGCGAGGTGCCGGTGTCGGAACTCGGGCTCATGTTGGGGCTCGAGTCCATCTTCCTCCGCACCGCCGCGGTGATCTTCTTCCTCGGCTTGGCGGCGCAGTTTTACTTGAACCGCTATACCCTCCTCTATGCCGACCACGGGTTCATGATGGGAGTGGATTACGTGGACGAGAGAGTCACGCTGCCGCTGGTGTGGGCGTCGGTGGCGGCGGCGGTCGCAGCGGCGGGATTCGCGTGGGTGCGGCGGTGGAAGTGGCTGCTGATCTTGCCTCTGGTCATGGCGGCTGCTTCGCTCGTCCCGAAAATCGTCAACTCCGTATACGTCCGTCCGAACGAGATCTCCCTGCAAAGGCCGTACATCATCCGCCACATTCAGGCGACTCGCTCAGCGTTTGGTCTGGACCGCCGCGCCAAGGAGACGGAATTTCCGGCCGTGCTCGAGGCGAAGATCGACCCCGCCAAGCACCGGGCGCTCTTTGATAACGTCCGCTTGTGGGACTGGCGGGCGTTCCATGATACCGTGACGCAGATTCAGGCTCTCCGGCCGTACTACGTGTTTGCGGACTCGGACGTCGACCGCTACACGATTGGCGGGCAGCTCCGGCAAGTCCTGCTGACGCCTCGTGAGCTCGACATACGGCAGTTGCCGGACGCCCGCGTTCGCTGGATCAACCCGCATTTCATATACACTCACGGCTACGGGGTGGTGATGGCGGAAGCCGCCCGCATCACCGCGGACGGTTTGCCTTCGCTGCTGATACAAGATGCCCCTCCAAAATCAACATTGTCCGAGTTGGAGCTTAAACGCCCGGAGATTTATTACGGCGAAGCCGTGCACGAGCCGGTGTTCGTGCGCACGGCGCAGCCGGAGTTTAACTATCCCTCTGGTTCGGACAACGTCCACAGCCACTATGAAGGCAAGGGAGGCTTTCCGGTGGCCTCTTTCCCCATGAAGCTGGCTGCGGCGCTGCGGGAGGCCAATTGGAACATTCTGCTCACAGGTCTGCTCAGCGGCGAGAGCCGCATGATGATCCGCCGGAAGGTGGTGGACCGCGCCGAAGCGTTAGCCGGGTTCCTCTCTTGGGACAACGACCCCTATCTGGTGCTCACCAAGTCCGGACGCCTGGTTTGGATCCTGGATGGCTACACAACGACGGACGCGCACCCCTATTCACGCGGAATCCAAACTCAGGCTTTAGGCCGTTTCAACTACATCCGCAATTCGGTTAAGGCCACCATCGACGCCTATGACGGCGACGTGCGGCTTTATATCTTTGAGCCCGATGAGCCGATCATTCGTGCATACGCCCGTCTTTTCCCGGGCTTGTTCTTGCCCAAAGAAGCGATGCCCGAGGACTTGCGGGCGCACACCCGCTATCCGGAACTGATCTTTCGCGCCCAAGCCGAAGTCTACCGGACTTACCACATGACGGACCCCGAGGCGTTCTACAACAAGGAAGACGTTTGGGATATCGCCAAGAACGTCTATGGACAAGGCGCCAAAGCGGAGTTGGTGTCTCCGACTTATGTCGTCGCCACGCTGCCGGGAGAAGGCAAAGCCGAGTTCATGCTCACCATCCCCTTCACGCCGCGCAACAAGGATAACCTGATCGGCTTGATGGTGGCCCGGTGCGACGGACCGCATTTGGGCGAATTGATGTTCCTGCTGTTATCCAAGCAGGCCTTGATTTTTGGCCCGATGCAGGTCGAAGCGCGCATCAATCAGGACCAGATCATCTCCAAGGATCTGACCCTCTGGAACCAGCAGGGCTCGCAAGTGCTGCGCGGGCACATGCTCGTGTTGCCTGTCGAGAACACATTCCTGTACGTGGAGCCGATCTACATCCAGGCGTCGGAAGCGCGCATGCCGCAGTTGAGAAAGGTGGTGCTCGCTATGGGAAACACGCTGATCTACCGGGACACTTACGAGGAAGCGGTGAGCGAACTGGCGGGCATCAAGATGGCGAAAGCCGCAGCCGCGGCGCCGCCTCCCGGTCAGCCTACCGCCGCTCCGCCGGTATCCGAAGCCGCTAAGCAGTTGGAGGCGTTGCGCGTCCGCTTCCAGCGCTACCGCGACCTGATGTCGCAAGGAAGGTGGGCTGAAGCCGGCAAGGAGCTTGAAGCCATCGCCGCGGAGCTTGGCCGGCGGTAGGATCCGGCTAGAGATTGACCGCCCGGGAGCGCATGCCGCCCGCTGCAAGGTGCAAGGAACGCATGCGCCGTGTTTCGTTCATCTGCTCAGCCGCGGCGTCGATGGCGTCCGAAAGGGTTTCCGAAATGACCTCGGCGGTGCCCCAACTAAAAGAGGTGAAGGTTGCGGCATCCTGACCGAGAGACCGCAGTTGGTAGTCCCAAAGCCGTTCGGTGACTTGCCGGACGCGGCGGTATGCCTCTGGTCCTGTCTCGCCCGGGAACACGATCACATATTCGGACTCGCTCCGCGGAGCAGCGAAGCCCCTCGCGCCCACGATGCTCCGCATGAGAGCCACAATGGACTCAGCGGCGGCTTGCCGGGCTGACTCCCGCCCGGACTTTAGCTTCTCGTAGTTGTTCACGCCCACCAGCAGGACCAGCCCGTCCATCTTCGCCTGTTCTTTCAGGAGAGCCTCCAAGGTCTCCGCGGGATGGAGCCCCCCCGGGAGTTCCAGTTTCCGCCGGATCGAGTCCGCCACAAGTACGGGACCGGGCGCCACCGGGGGAGGCGGTGTGAGTTCTTCGGGCTTCTCTTCGGGCTCCTCTTCGGCCCGCTCCTCGTGCGCCTCTCCTTCCACCAACCCGTCAGTCGCCATTACGAACGGCGCCGGGGTGAACAGCGGCTCTTTCGGAGGCGATGGAGCGGCCTGCTCCAAAAATCGGAGTACGTCCGCATGCCGCCGGACATCCGCCCATGCGGGTTCGTGCTCTTCCGAGTGCGGCAGGACGATCAGCGGGACTTCCTGCGGTTCCTCAGGCGCCGGCCTATCAACTTGAAGACCCGACTTTCCCACTAGAACGCCGTTTGAAACCCCCGTCACAGGGACGGGGTGCAACCGCACCGGAGCGGCCGCAGCCGGGGCAGCCGCTTGCGGCCTCGGCAATTCGAGAACGCCGGCCACCGGCGGAGCCTCAGCGGCGCTTTCTTCGGGCTGCGCTGCCGGTTCGGTAGCGGCATCCGGAGCTACCGTCGCCAAGCGGGGCAACTCGTCGAGTTGCTTCACCGGCGCTGGCGCCTCAGCCTCGGGGCGGGGCGAGGGTTCCGGCGCCCCGGCGCTTTCGAAGTAAGAGAACTCTTCGTAAACCGGTTCCTCAGTCTTGGGATAGCTCAACCACCCTGCTTCCAGCAGCCGGTCACGCTCTTCTTGCCGGGCGCGCAGGTCCGCATTCTGCACCCGCAGGGCTTCGTTGGCGCCTTTCAGATAGTCCACGATCAGCGCGATGAACCCGGCTATCAGTACGACCGCCAAGCTGACGAAGATCTGAACCTCGAGGGATCCTAAGGCCATAGCGTCACATGGTTCTTATCGGCAGCGCCGTAGCCGGAGAATAGGGTGCTCGCCGTAAAAAAGCGTAATAGACCGCGCCGAACGAACTAAAGTGTACGCCTTAGAGGGGAATGCGGCCGATTCTGCGCCCCGGCATCGGCACCGTCGGATTGCGCTTCCTCTGGGGATCCGGAGCCGCGCCTTCCGTCGCCCGGGGACGATTGTACCCAGCGCTGCTGAAATCCAGCTCGTTCTCTTCAAACCTCAGCGGACGGTCTAACACCATTTCCACAGTGGTGCCCTTCGACAGCACAGCGTCCGGTCCGCGCGACAGGAGAACGCCCAGCAAACCGGCTGTCGCGCCCGCAGCGGCGCCAATGCCTGCTCCCATTCCCGGAGAGCCCGCCGCGCTGCCCGCGATTACGCCCACAGAGGCGCCCGCCGCGGTGGCTTCGCCCACCGAACGCGCGTCGCCGCTTTTGTTGCCTTCGCTTCGGATTTTGCCCTCCGTCCGGTCAAGCTCCGCTTGCGTTCGCCCGTCGATGGTGCCCAAAGTGGCCCGGAAATCCCTTGTGACGCCGTTCGGCAGCGTCAGGGAGTCAAAACGCAGAAAAAGCTCGCCGCGGCCCCTCACCCGCCCCGGCTTCTTAATGTGGGTGATGGTGCCGGCGACGTAGCTGCCCGGGGGAATCACCATGCGCCCGTCGACAACAATCGGAAATGCAGTCTCCAGGTAAACCCGCTCGCCCTCGGCGGCGGTTTTCGTACTGATGCTGTTAATCAGACTCAAGGGAATCCGGGTGCCGGGAGCCACAGTGTAGCCGCCCGAGCTGCCCTCATCGACCTTCCGCCAACCTTTGGCAGGCTCCTGCTCCTGCGCCCACACGCCAATCCCTAACAAGGCAGCCGCCACGAACCACAACCCAGCCCGCATGAGCACCTCCATCCTCAATTCTACCTACACGATACTAAACGTGGCCGGTTGCGGGAGGGTTGCGCGGAATTCGGTGGAGGACGGACCGCAAGGCGGATGCCCCGGCTCGTAACGGCGTCCCCGATGGCAAGCACCACCTCAGGGTTTTCCACCAAGTCTTCCGGCAGCGTCACATTGACTTGGTATAGCCCCGCAAAGCCCGGCGTGACGCCCGCATAGAATACCCTGCCAGAGGCATCGGCGTCGCCAATTTGAAGTTTTACTGGAATCGTTTTCGGTATCCATGCCGCGCTTCGAGGGATCAGCCCGTCGGTCAGCGGAGGGGTGGTTTGGCCGAACCCGGTCCCGTATAAGACCACCACTTCGCCGGGAGCGGCGGGTTCGTCCGGAGTCACGGCGCTCCCGGAAGCCCGGGTGGCGAGCGCCCAACCGTCGCTCGCGAACAGTCCCGGGGCCGTTTCGGAAATCCGGACGGAAACCCGTGGACCTCTCTGACCATCGCGCACCAACTCCAAGTCGAAAACGCCGGGTGTGATCATCGCGGGAATCAGGAAATTCACTTGCACCGGGCTGACGTAATAGAGCGGGGCGAAAAGCCCCCCGATCATGACGTGAACTCCACCGTTTGGCAGGGCGGTGGGCAACCGTCCGCCCGGCTGAACGCCCGATGCCGCCACTGTGGTCCACGAAAGGTCCCTGCCGTAGAGGCTGACTATGGTATTGGGAGCGAACGGACCGTTTTGATGAGCTGCCGCATGGGCAATGCTCTCCGCCGTATAAAAAGGGGCCGCGGCTACCGCCGCAGAAGGCAGCGCCGCGGCCAGGACAAAGCGGAGAACACGCATCCGAGAAGGAAGTGCGGCATAGCCTCCAAAGATCTCACGAACCCCGCTACCGCCGGACCGGAATCGTGGCGTTGAGCTGCGAACTTTGGCCCCCGATTTCGATCACCACCGGCACATCCCCGTCTGAAAGGGAAGCCGGCAGGCGGATGTTAAACTGATAGAGCCCCGAAATCGCCCCCGGCGCCAGTCCAGCGTACAGGATGTCAGACGCTGCAAGCGCCGTGCCGCCTACCCGGATCGTAAAGCGGTCCCGGATTCGCGCCCGCTCCTCGAGCGGCACGATTTCGCCGGCTTGGTAAAACGGCTCGGTGGCGTTGAACCCGGTCCCGTAAATGGTGATGATTTCGCCCGGGCGCGCCGGACGCGCGTTGGAAGCCACCGTTTGTGGCCCGATGTAGGCTGAGCCGTCCGGCAGGTGCGCGGCGATGCTATTGGTGCCCGGAAACAGGAACAACCCGGGGGCGTAGTTCACCAAATTCACCGTGGCGGCGTCGCTGCGCAATTCGTTCGAGCGTCCCGGGTTGCCCAGAACCCGCACCGCCACCGGTCCAAGCGCCGTGATGGTGGGGACTTGGACGTTGATTTGGCCGCTGTCGGCGTACAACATTGGCGCACGAACTCCATTGATTTCCACAGCCAGGCAGGACATCTCCTTCGGGAACAGCCCGTCCACAAAATCGCCCCGATGCAGGAAGCGCCGGACGCCGCGCTCAAGGAAATTCAAGCCGGTGATCGTCACCAAGCTGTTGGTTGTGATCTCGCCGGCGGCAAAGGAGGCGGCGTTGCCCACGCCCGTTATCGTGGGACGCCCGGTGAGCCGGCACGGACCGGAAATCCGAAGCACCGCCGTGTAAATCGCGTCGCCGGTATTGCTGGCGCTAAGATCGGCGGCGTTCCCTGCCGCGTACAGCACAACGTCGCCGGCATCGGTCTCAGGCGGGGTCCATTCCACCTCCCAGGAAACTCCCCGCGCGGTCCCGGCGCGGGTAGATGCCGCGGTGTGGCTTGCAAACTGAAGCAATCCTGCCGCGCAAGGCGCCGGGGCGCCTCGAAGCTGACCGTCGTCGCAACGCACTTGGACGTTCTCGTCCGGGGTGAATGAACCCGCCATTTTCGACTCGTCGCTTGCCAGCCGGGCGGTCAATTGGAAGCCCCAACGGCGGGCGGCGGAATGCTCCAACTCGACGCGGATCTTCTGCTTAACCCCCGGCTGGTAGGTAGGGGCGCTAATTTTCAATTTGCCCCGCGTATCAGAATTAGCCGGTCCCAGCGAAGCGTGGCAAGCCGCGCAGGTAAGCCCGCCGTCGGCGGGTACGCCGCTCCGCTTCACCGGCGGCGCGGGCGCTGCGGCTAGCGAACCGCTATTGGCGTAGAGCGCGATTGGCGCTCCGGCCACGAACACACTCCAAGCAATCACTCCGAGAGTTTTCCTCATTTGGCCCCTCTGTTTGGTTGACTAAGGTTGAACGGTGGTAAACAGGGTCTGGCCCGTGGCCACCCCGTCCACCGAAGCGTCAATGCGTATGTCACCCGCCCCGACGTTGGGAACGGTGACGTTAAACTGGCACAGTCCTACGGCATTTGCCGCCAGGAATCCTTGGGCGTTGGCTACCGTCTCTCCGAACGTAACCCGGATGGGCAAGCTGAGCGGGCGAGCGTCGCTATAGAACTGCCCTGCCGCGCTCGGCGGGTTCGTCGGTCCGCAGCCCACGGCGAAGATGATGATCGTATCGCCGGGTTTGGCGGGACGGAACGGCACGCCTTGAATCAGGTTCGCCGGACCCACGAAAGTCTGGAAGTCGGGGTGCAGCGCCGCCACATACTGCTTGCCTCCCACGTTAAAGGCAGGCGTGGTGAGCAACGCCGGCGATACTTTCGTTTTCTGCATTGTCACGGCGTTGCTCGTTCCGTTCTGGTTAACCACCTCGATAGACACCGGACCGGTGGCGTCGTCATCCGGCGCTTGCACGTTCACTTGCGTGGGGCTGACGTAACGCACGAATGCCGGCTTGCCGTTGATGTTCACCCGGACGCCGCCGAGTTCCGTGGGCGCTCTGCCGCTTTGGAAGTCGCTGCCGCTCCACTCGCGGGTGGTTGTCGATAAGTTCGTTCCGTAAATTTCGAGCCACGTGCCCGACGACAGTTTGGGCTGCCCGCTGAAAGCTTGCAGCACGGGCTGCTCCGAACGGATCTGCGGGCGCGTCGTGGGCGCGGGGGGCACAGGCGTGGGGGGCGCGGCTTCGCTGAGTTGGGCGTTCGCCGTATAGATTCGGTCGCCGCTCTGAGTTCCATTGCCATTGGCGGCGTTGCCCGAAGCATAGAAGGTCACTGCCCCGGCGCCCGCCGCCGGCGCTGTCCATTCGACCGTGAAAGTGTTCGTGTTCGACGGGCGGCTGTGCTCGATGTACTCCCGGAATCCCGAGGCGCAGGATCCTGAGGCAGGACGGTTCGAGCCATCCTCGCACAGAATCTGCGTACTGGCATCAAGGTTAGAAAATGTTCCGGCGCGTGAGCCATTAGCCAAACGCGCGGTCATTTGAAAGCCGTAAACTCGGGCGGCTGCATCGGTGATGCGCACCTGCACCCGCATCTTGGCGCCCGGCGTGTAGCCCGAGGGCGAATCGGGAAATAGGATCTCCAGGCGTCCGCCGCCGCCATTCAGCGCCGTGCCTGTGTGGCACCCCGTGAGGCAGGTATCCTCCCCCGGCGCTCCCGTCCGCCGCGGCGGGGGTCCTTCCGAATACGCCCACATCAGCACCGGCACTACGCTCAACACGCAGGCGGCCTTCGCGGCTAGTATCTTCTTGTTGTTAGCAATCATCTTGTTTCGTTCTCACCCAGTTACCCAGTTGGGATGCGTTCGCCCGTTAGATGATTCTAGTGATACCACCGCACCGCCTTTTTTGCGATAGGCGTTACCGGAAATTTACAAAGAGTTGACAGCGTCCCCAGGAGTGGGGACGCCACCCCCCACACCCCGTGGCGCAAGCACTCCTGCTTGCAGCGCCTCCACTCATGGAGGCGCGGGACGCCGCAAGCTAAAGCTCGCGCCACAACCGCCATACCCCGTGGCGCAAGCACTCCTGCTTGCAGCGCCTCCACTCATGGGGACGCCCCGGCATAGCAGCGTATGGCCTTTCTTGTGATCGAAGTGACCGGGAACTCACTAAGCCGTGACAGCGGCGCCCAAGTACAGCCTTGCGGTGTCCCGCGAACCCGCGCCGCATACACCTCCACGAGGTAATCGTGGACCGTTATCGAGTGCCGGAATTCGCACACTTTGGTCAGGATTCGCGCCTGTGAAAGGTCCTCCGCCGGAGGCAACTCCCAAAACCCCGCCAGACGCCCGGAACCGCCATCGCGGCGGCGCAAGAGCACCCTGCCGTTGCGGGCTATAATCAGCACCTTCTGCCTCAGCCGCACGCGTTCGCCCCGGCGGATCTTTACCGGTAGCTCCTGTTCGCGGCCCGCGCGCCGCGCCTCGCAGAATTCCGAAACCGGGCACTCTTCGCAGCGGGGATTCCGCGGCAAACAAACCGTGGCGCCGAGCTCCATCATGGCTTGGTTGAACAATCCCGGATTCCGGCGATCGAGCAGCGCCGCCGCGGCTTCGTTGAGGCGCCGCCGGGTGGCTGCCGAGCCGGCGTCGCCCGAATCGTTTTCCAAGCGAGCAAGCACCCGGAGCACGTTGCCATCCACCGCCGCATGGGGCAAGCCGAAGGCAATGCTGGCGACGGCTGCCGCGGTATATTCGCCTATCCCTGGCAGCGCGCGGATGCCCTCGTAAGTCCGGGGAAACCCGCCTGCCTCGGCAATGATCCGGGCTGCGCGGTGCAGATCCCGCGCCCGGCGGTAGTAGCCAAGCCCGCTCCACACTGTAAGCACTTCGTCTTCAGGCGCCGCAGACAGCGAGTGGACATCGGGGAAGCGTTCCAAGAAACGCTCATAGTACGGCGCCGCCGCCGTGGCGCGCGTTTGCTGGAGCATGATCTCCGACACCCAAATACGGTAGGGATCCCGCGTCTGTCTCCAAGGCAGGGCGCGGTGGGAGCGTTCATACCATTCGCGCAAGCGGCGCCGGAACCGGGAAGGGATGCGCATGGTGCGAGGACTATAATGAAAGCATACCGCGCCAGTGCAAGAAGCCATTCTGATCCGGGGAGCGCGTGTCCACAACCTGAAGGACATATCGCTCGCCATTCCGCATGAAAAACTGACCGTGATCACCGGGGTATCCGGTTCGGGCAAGTCCTCGCTCGCGTTTGACACCATTTACGCCGAAGGGCAGCGGCGGTACGTCGAGTCGCTTTCGGCTTATGCGCGGCAGTTCCTGGAGCGAATGGGGCGTCCCGAAGTGGACGAAATCGACGGCATCGCGCCGCCCATCGCCATCCGTCAAAAGAACACTACGCGCAACCCGCGTTCCACCGTAGCCACGGCGACGGAAATTTACGATTACCTGCGCCTTTTATGGGCGCGCGCCGGGCGCACGTACTGCCCGGGCTGCGGCGAGCGGGTGATCCGCGACACGGTGGATCAGGTGGCGCGGCGGATCCTGCAAGAACCTCCCGGCAGCCGGTGGTACGTGTTGTTCCCCATGCGAACCGGCGCCGCGGGGACGCAGGCGCTTCGCGACAAGCTTTTCGACCTCCGCAAACGGGGCTTCAACCGCCTGTATCAGAGCGGGCGCACGTTTGAATTCTCCACCCCGGAGTCGCTCCTGGAGATCGACTTCTCGCAGCCTCTGTTCTTGCTGGTCGACCGCATCGCCCTCTCCCCGGATATACGGTCCCGCATCGTGGACGCCGTGGAGATTTCGTACCGCGAAGCGGGCGAGGTGATCTTCGAAGAAGCCGCCGGCGGGCAGAAGTTGCGGTTTAGCGAGAAGTTCGCCTGCAAGCGCTGCCACATCGAATTCCTCGAGCCGGAACCGGTGCTGTTCAGCTTCAATAGCCCGTTCGGCGCATGCCCGCGCTGCCAGGGCTTCGGCAGGACGATCGACTACGACATTGACCTCGTCATCCCGGACAGGTTTCTTTCCCTTGACGAAGGCGCCGTCGAGCCGTGGACGCGTCCTCAATTCCGTTGGGCTTGGGAGTCCTGCCGCCGCTCCCTGCGAGGTAAGGTGCGGTTCCACGTCCCGGTAGCCGAATTGCGCGACGACGAAATGCGCCTGCTGACATCCGCGATTCGCGATTTCTTCGCCGAGGTCGAGCGCAAGAAATACAAGGTCCAAATGCGCGTCTTCCTCAGCCGTTATCGAGGCTACGCGCAGTGTCCGGATTGCGGCGGCGGACGACTGCGCCGGGAGGCTCTTTATGTCCGCGTGGGCGGAAAGACGATTGCGGAAGCGGTGCGGCTGAATATCGCGGATGCGTATCGTTTCTTCGAAACCTTGGAGCTTGAGCCCGAGGAGGCTGCCATCGCAGATAAAGTCCTGGTGGAGGTGCGGCAGCGGCTGAAATTTCTGAACGATGTCGGTTTGGAGTACCTTACCCTCGACCGCCTGTCCGCTACGCTCTCCGGAGGCGAAGCGCAGCGCATTCAGCTTGCCACCTGCTTGGGTTCGCGCTTGGTTGGAGCCTGCTATATCCTCGACGAGCCCTCCATCGGGCTGCATAGCCGGGACACCGGGCGGCTGATCCGGATTCTCGAAGAGCTCCGGGATCTCGGAAATACGATTGTCGTCGTAGAGCACGACCGGGACGTGATGCGTTCGGCGGACCACATCGTGGATTTAGGTCCGGGCGCGGGCGAAAATGGCGGTCAGGTGGTCTTCGCCGGTTCCTATAAGGAACTTACCAACGGAGCGAACGGGTCACTTACGGGGCGCTATTTGCGGGGCGAGTTGAGCGCCGTTCCCGCCCGTCCACGGCGCGCGGCGGACCTCAAGCGCAGCCTGCGGGTCGTGGGAGCGCGGGCGCACAATCTCAAGAATATCGACGTAACGATCCCGTTAGGCGTCTTGGTCGCCGTGACGGGGGTTTCCGGCTCGGGCAAGTCGTCTCTAGTGCATGAAGTTCTGTACAAGGCTCTGACTGAGAAACTGCACAAGGAGCTTCCCTCCCGCGAAGAAATTGAGGAAACCGAAGGCGGCGCCAAACGCTGCTGGCGGGCATTGGAAGGCGCTGAACTGCTCGATGATGTGATCCTGGTGGATCAGTCGCCGATCGGGCGGACGCCTCGCTCGAACCCCATCACCTATGTCAAGGGCTTCGACATCATTCGAGAACTGTTCGCCTCCGTACCCGAAGCCAAGCGGCGCGGCTATACGGCAGGGCATTTCTCGTTCAATATCCCCGGCGGACGCTGCGAGGCGTGTCAGGGCGATGGCGTGGTGACCGTTGAGATGCAGTTTCTCGCCGACGTCGAGCTGGTGTGCGAGGAGTGTCAGGGCACGCGGTACAAGTCGGGGATTCTCGAAATCCGGTATCGGGGGCTCAATATCCACGAGGCGCTGCAACTCACCGTGCGGGAAGCGCTCGTCTTCTTTTCCGACACCCCGCGCTTGGTGAACCGCCTGCGGGTGCTGGCGGACGTCGGGCTGGGATACCTCCGGCTAGGACAGTCCGCCACGACGCTGTCCGGCGGCGAGGCGCAACGCGTCAAGCTGGCGGCGCATTTGGCGCAGGCGAGCTGCGAACGAACTCTGTTTATCCTGGACGAACCCACGACGGGTCTGCATTTCGACGATATCGCCAAGCTGCTCGACTCCTTGCGGCGGCTGATCGACAACGGCGGCAGCGTGCTGGTGATCGAACACAATATGGACGTCATTCGCAGCGCCGACTGGATTATCGACTTGGGACCGGAAGGCGGCGACGCGGGAGGAAGGATCGTAGCCGCGGGTCCTCCGGAGAAAATCGCCGGCGCTCCCGGATCGCACACCGGGCGCTTTCTGGCTGAAGCTCTGGGGATCGCGAAAGCGGGTTAGTTGGGGTGCTTGGGGCGCCGCTTGTCGTAGGTGACGAGTTCGTCAAAGATGGCTAGGACCTGCTTGCGGTACTCGTAAGCCCGCAGCATCTTTTCGCGCAGTTCGGGGTCGTAGCGGACGTGGTTCATCCACTTTTCAAGCAGCGGGCGCGGCACGTCGATGTCCCGCCTTAGCGCCTCGACGGAATGGCCCCGCAAAAAGAGGCTATAAAACATCGCCGCCTCTTTCATCGGCCCGCTCGGATCAAAATCATTCCCACCGGACTGCATACTCGAATCTTCACACCCACGAAACGACAGTATAATCAGCCTCCGCCCCGTCCGCAAGCCATTCCTCATCCCTGTAGATGCATCCGGGATCGGGCCGGTAACAGGCCGGGAGGCAAACCGGTCAGAACTCGCGGATCGGCGGAAGGGCACGGTTCGGACGCTCTCCGCTTCTTCCGCAGGAGGGCGTAGACGACCGGCGCACCGTACGGCTGAGGCTTCGCATCACGTTCTGACGGCCGGGCTTGCTAAAGTAATGCCTTGCGAAGGCATGAGGGATATGAGTGTATTTCTGGCTATATTGTTGGCGGCAACCGCCTGGGGGGCTGAGGTCAAAGTGTGGGAGGGGCGGCTGCCGCTTCCCGCTTACGAAGAGGGACCACCGGACATCAACCCGCCCTTCGATGTCTTTTCGCCGCGTTTTTTCAACTATCCATACGCCAACCGCGACCAGCTTACCGATCGCAAGAGGATCCGGCGCTGGCGCGCTCTATTTCTTGAAAACGAGTACCTCAAATGCTCCGTCCTGCCCGACTTGGGCGGGCATTTGTACTCCTGTACGGACAAGATCAACGGCGCCGAGATGTTCTATGCCAATCCGAGCATCAAGAAAGCCAAGATCAGCTACCGGGGCGCTTGGGCTGCTTTCGGAATCGAATTCAATTTCCCGGTGTCGCACAACTGGGTTTCGCTATCGCCGGTTGACTTCGCCTGGTGGAGGAACCCGGACGGCAGCGCCTCGGTCATGGTGGCCAATGTCGACCGCCCTTATGGCATGCAGTGGAGGGTGGAACTGAGGCTGAAACCCGGTTCGACCGTGCTCGAACAGCGCGTGGCGCTCTACAACCCCGGCGATCAACCGCACCGTTACTACTGGTGGAATAACGCCGGAGTCGAAGTGTGGGAAGATTCGCGGATTCACTACCCCATGCGCTACACGGCCTCGCACGGCTTCAGAAGCGTCGACACTTGGCCAGTGAATTCCGCGGGCCTGGATCTGAGCGTTCTCAAAAACCACACCTCCGGGAATGTGTCCCTGTTTTCGCACGGCAGCCGGGAGCCGTTCATGGGCGTTTACCACCCGCGCACCAAGGCGGGAGTGGTTCACTGGGCTGAATACGCGGACCTGCCGGGCAAGAAGATCTGGTCCTGGGGATGGAACGAAGCGGCGCACGAATGGGCTCGTGCGCTTTCTGACAATGAGAGCCACTATGTGGAAGTCCAGGCGGGACTCTACCGGAACCAGGAGACTTACGCCTTCCTTGAACCTCAGCAGACGATCCGCTTCACCGAATACTGGATGCCCGTGCGGGACATTGGCGGCGTCACGCGGGCGAACCTGCACGGCGTGGTGCACCTGGAACGCAAAGGCGGCGCGCTGAAGTCGGGTTTGAATGTGAACTACGCTATCGCCGGAGCGCGCCTCCGCCTCATGCAGAGAGGCAAGGCGGTCTGGGAGACGCGCGAGTCCCTGACCCCGGCGAAGCCGTTCCTGAAAGAGGCGCAGTGCGCCGCGCCGTGCACTTTCGAACTCGCGGATGCCACAGGGCGGGTGCTTCTTTCCCACACGGAGGGCAAGTTCGATTTCACGCCGGATGGAGAAGTCCGGCCTGGGCGCCAACCGGCGGTCCATCGTGAAAACGATGCGCTCGAACACGGGACGGATCTCGAACTGAACGGGCGGCTCCTCGCGGCGTGGGATGTGTATCGAAAGGCGCTCGCGCGCGCGCCGGACCACTTCGGGTTGAACCGCGCCGCCGGGCGGCTGGCGGTGACCCTCAAGCGCTACCGCGAAGCCGTCGAGCATCTGAGCCGGGCGCAGCAGCGCGTGAGCAACGATCCGGAAGTTCATTACTTCCTGGGAAACGCTTACGCCGCCCTAGGCGACAACCGCCGCGCAAGGGAGGAATGGGAGGGGGCGCAGCGGCAGGCGCCGTTCCTGGCAGCGGCTCGGTTCGCTTTGGCGCGATTGACCGCCCGCGAGGGAGACCCGGCGGCTGCCCTCGAATGGATCGCGAGAGCGCTCAGCGAGAATCCTCTCATGGTCCGGGCAGGCGGCGTCCAAGTCGCTCTGCTGCGCCGTTTAGGTCGAACCGCGGAAGCCCGGGAGCGGTTGAAATACTGGCTGGCGATCGATCCGACTTGGGTTGTGCTGAGGAACGAGAGCGTGCTCGCCGGTGCGCCGCGCGAACCGCTGTGGAAGCATCTCGCCGCCGACCCGGAGCGGGTGCTGAACGCCGCTTCGGATTACATGGAGATAGGCGCGTGGGACGACGCGTTGCGCCTGCTCGAGCGCCAATATCCTCGGGTGGACGATCAGGAGATGGAACCCGGAGCGGTGCTGCCGCAGTTCCATCCGGAAGTCGCCTATTATCGCGGTTACTGCCGGGAGAAGATGGGCGGCTCAGGCGCCGCGGACTTCGATGCAGCCTCCCGGCTGTCCACGCAGTACATCTTCCCGAACCGCGCCGCGTCATTTCCTGTTTTGCGAGCCGCCATCGACCGGAATCCCAAGGACGCCACAGCTCGCTTCCTGCTCGGCTCTCTATACTTGTCGGGCGGAATGGTGGAAGAGGCGGTCGCGGAATGGGAGCAGGCGCGCAAGCTGAACCCTGGCATTCCAGTGTTGCACCGCAACCTGGGGCGCACGCTGTTCGCGGTGAAGCGCGAGGACGAACGTGCGCTCGAAATCTTGCGCGAGGGTATCCGCTACGACCCGCGCAACCCGGAAGTATACTCTGTAGCGGCGCAAGCGTTAGCTATCCTCAGACGTCCGGCGGCGGAGCGCGCCGCGCTGTTCGAACGCTATCCCGATCGCGCCGCCATGCCCGCGCCGGTGGCTCAAGAGTTCGCGCTCAGCCTGGCGGAAGCCGGGCGGCACGAAGAAGCGGAGACCGTGTTCCGCAACCGCTTTTTTGCCTTCGAGGAACACGGAACCGACGTGCGCCAGGTGTGGATTGAGGTGCGACTGCTGCGTGCTCTCGGACTGGCGAAGGCGGGCAAGCAAGCGGACGCGCGGGCAGCGCTGGAAGCGATCGGGCAGAGCGCTCCAGGGATCGAATTCACCCGTCAAGGGCTAAGTCAGTTCCTGCGCGGCGCACGCTTCGAATGGCGGGCGGGCCAAATTCTGGCAGCCTGCGGCGACCGCCAAGCCGCCGCCGAGCGGTGGAAGCGCGCCGCAGGAATGAGAGGTCCCTACGCCGCAGCCGCCGCCCGCGAACTCGGCCAAGAAGGCTGGCGGAAGCGCGCGGAAAGCGAACTTTCGCAATCCGAGCGCCCGCTAGACCGCGCCCTGTACCTCTTGGTTCTCGAGCGCAAAGAGGAAGCCGCGGCGCTGCTGCGCGAAGTGCTTCGCGCGCCAGACAGGGACCTGGCTCACGCCCAAGCCCGCCATGCCCTTTCTCACGGCAGCCCGTAGCGCGAATCAGTAAGTCAGCCGCAGACCGAGTTGCACCTGCCTTGCCGGACGGGCGGAATTGATGATGGCGAAGCCCGGTCCTTGGAAGGTGTGCGCCGGCACACCGAAATTCGAATGATTGGGCACGTTGAAGAATTCGCCGCGGAATTGGAGCGTCTTTCTTTCCGCCACGCGGAAAGACCGGATGAGCGATGTATTCAGGTTGAAAATCCCCGGGCAGCGCACATGACCGGGATTCTGATTGCCGAACTTGTTAATGGGCGGCTGGGCGAAGGCGTCGGTGTCAAACCACCGCATGATCGAGCGCTGCCCGGACGGCAGATTCGGATTGCGCAAAATGTCGGCGCGCAGGGCGCCGGACGAATATGCGTAAGTGGTGTTCGTTTGGGTCTGCACCGTGGTCGGCGCTCCAGTCTGCCATGTGAGCACTAAACCCGTCTGCCAGCTTCCGAGTATGTGCCGCAGCGGATGGGTGGTGAGGTACCGCCGTCCTTTGCCGAGCGGAAATTGATACACAGACGCCGCCGTGAAGCGGTGGCGGATGTCCATCGCCGAGGGCCCGTAGTCGGCCTTGCGGTTGTAGTAATCCGAATACGCCGCGCCGTTGTCCCCAAGCTTGGTCCCGGGTCCCGAACCCGAGTTGTCGCAGAACTTGGACCATGTATAGGTGGACAGTACATTGAAGCCGCGCGAGAAACGCTTTTCCAGCTTGAACGTGCCGGCGTGATAACTGGAGACGCCGAACGACGGGCGGAAGATGGTGACGCCGCTGAATTGCGGGAAAGGGCGGTTCCGCTGAACGGAAGTGGGTCCGAGCAGTTCCGGACGGATCTGATTGATGTTGATGTTGTCGCCCGGCAGCTTCCTTCCCATGTTGCCGATATACCCCACTTCCACAAGCGTCGATCCTGGAAGCTCCTGCTGGATCCTCAAATTGAACTGCTCGGAATAGCCCGTCCGGCGGCTCCGGTCAATGAATGTGACCGAAGTTGTCGCAGTCTGACCCACGCGCACAGCGCCGAACGAATCGTCGAGCACCGGCGATGTCAGCTTCTGGATCGGCAGACCGCCTGCCAAAGTGTACGGCACCAGAGCGGTGTTGTCCGCCACGACCAGCGATGAAGATTCGGCGAAGCCCAGCGTCAGAGCGTTGGCCACCGCTCCATCAAACGGATGCGAGTAAAAGAGCCCGAACCCTCCGCGGAGCACGGTCTTTTTCTGGCTGAAAGGCTTCCAGGCGAAGCCGAAGCGCGGACCGAAGTTATTCCAATCCGGCTCGTACGGTGAACTCGGCCAGCCATTGACCCCAGCGAACTTCACCACGCCCGGAGTTCCCGAGACCGGATTGATTTGCTCCAGGTCGAACGAGTTGATGCGGTTCTTCGCATCTTTGAATGGGGTGTCCGCTTCCCAGCGCAAGCCGATGTTCAGAGTCAACCCAGGCCGGACGGTCCAATCGTTCTGAATGAACCAGGCGATGTAGTAAGTGCTCCGGTCAAGCACCGGCGTTTGCTGCTGCGTAAACGACGACAGCGCGCCCAAAAGCATGGTGGCCAGGCCGTTGCCCGTTTGCGAGTTGCCCGAAATCCCGGTCAAACCGCGGTTGAAGACGAACTGTCCGGACACAGTCTGATAGTTGATTTCGTGATTCATCGACGGACGCAATTCCGCGCCGAATTTCAGAGTCTGCCTCCCGCGCACGAGCGTGATGTTCTCGAGAATGTGATACTGCTGAATCGGAAACTGCTGGCGGTCCTGCGTGGTTGAACCCATGGCGGTGTAACCGTCAGTCTGGATCCGCGGGAAGGCATGGTCCGGAACGTTCTTCAAGCCGAGCCGCGTGGGCCACCCTTCGCCGACTCCAGGGGAAAACGTCCGGTAATACCGGCGCCCGTAATTGAAGCGGACTTCGTTTACGGTCGCCGGCCCAACGATGCGGGTCCATGTGCCGTACCAGTATTGCTGGTGGGCGTCGGCGAAGTTATTCGTGTCTGCCGCGGGCACGGCGAACACGCTTTGCGGGCGGGTGATGTCCTCGTTATAGATATACCGGGCGCTAATCTTGTCGTTGTTCCCGAGGTTGTAGTCCACCTTGCCGATGATGTTGTTGCGCGTGTACGCCCGGACCATGTTGGCGCGGTAGTTGTTCGCGCCGGTGATGTCGTCCGGCGCGCGGTTGGCCGCTGGGAAGCAAGCCGCGATGTTGACGCCCACCGCGTCGAACCGGCTCGAGGGAATCCGGTTGCCGGTGAAAGGAAGGCGCTGAGCTGCGGGTCCGCTCCACGGGTCATAGATCACGTAAAGCTGCCCGCGGGCGTTGAATGTCTGCGAGAAGTCTCCGGCGCGCTCCAAGGCGCTGGGTACGGTGAGGGTCCGGACGGAACCGTCCCGGCGCCGGGACCCCTCATAGGAAGCAAAAAAGAACAGCTTGTCGCGCCTGATGGGTCCGCCGATGGTGCCGCCGAATACGTTGTACCTCAGGGAGGGTTTCTGTTTCTGCCCTCCGACGATCGGCGAGAAGAAGTTCGGTGCGTCCATTGCCTGGTTGCGCAGATATTCGAAAAGACTCCCCCGATACTGGTTGGTGCCGCTCTTGGTGGTGGCGATCACCATGCCTCCGGCTGATCCTCCGAACTCAGCCGAAAAGCCGTTGGCCATTACCTTCACTTCCTGGAGCGTATCGACCGGCGGATCCAGATCCATCTGTCCTACGCCGATGCGCATGTTCTGGCCGCTCGCGCCGTCGATGAAAAACTGCTGGCTCTGCGCCCTGCCGCCGGCCAAGCTGAAGTTCGGCTTGGATCCGTCATCGTAGCCTGCGAACACCGCCGCTCCCGTGATCTCAATAATGTTCATCGAGCGCCGGTCCCCGAGCGGGATGTCTTCGATGCTTCGAGATTCGATCAGCTGGCTTGCGTCGGAGGTCCGGGTTTCGAGCAAGGAGCTCGAAGCTGTCACCGTCACGGATTCGGTCACCGTGCCGACTTCCAGCCGGATGTTCAATTCCAGGGACTGTCCCGTGGTGAGGACGATGCCCTGCTCCACATGGCGCCGGAAGCCGGAAAGCTCCGCGGTCAGGTCGTAGCGGCCGATCGGCAGCGGGCTGATGGAGTAGAATCCCCTCTCATTCGTGCGCGCCGAAGATTTCACTCCGGTCTCCGTGTTCCGCACCACGATCTCTACGTTCGGAACCACCGCGCCTTGCCGGTCCGTGACAATGCCGCTGATGACCGCCTCCGTCGTCTGGCCGAATAGACTGACAGAAAACAGAACTGCGGTCGCCACTAACTTGGACGTCATAATATTGCGCCTCCCGCGGGCATTATATACCCTCCGGCTTCCGCCGCTCTTGACATGTTTCGGTATTTCGACGATCATGGAATTGGTTCGAACGGCAGTGACCATGTGGCGGAGCGAATGAAACCGGAGGACGTCAGCCGCTGTGCGGACATGTTCGGCGCGCTCGGCAGCGAAGCCCGGCTGCGGATCATGCGGCTGTTGTTGGCGGCTCATCCGTACGGAATGGTGGTGGGGGAGATCGGCTCGGAGCTCGGCATCGCCGCGAGCACGTTGTCGCACCATCTGGAAAAGCTCAAGAACGAAAATCTGGTCTGCGTCCGGCGGGAAGGAACGTTCTTGCGCTACTCGGCGAACACGGAAGCCCTCGAGCGGTTGCTCGGATTCCTGTACGCCGAGTGTTGCACGCGCAACCGGGCGGTGAGTCCCGAGAAAGTAGCAAAATTCACCTTGGAGAAAAAACTTTGACAGAAATCAAGGAAACAGTCAAAGAGAAGTACGGACAAGCGGCGCTGCGGGTCATATCCGGCGAAGGCGCGGCTTGCTGCGGGACCAGCCCCTCTTCCTGCGGTTCGGGGAAAGACCCGATCACGTCGGATCTTTACGACCAGCTCCAGAAGGACGAGCTCCCTGAAGCCGCCGTGCTCGCTTCGCTTGGGTGCGGCAATCCGACGGCTCTCGCCGAATTGAAGCCCGGCGAAGTGGTGCTCGACTTGGGGAGCGGCGGCGGCATCGACGTCCTTTTGTCGGCGAAGCGCGTTTCCCCGGGCGGAAAAGCCTATGGCTTGGACATGACGGACGAAATGCTGGCGCTCGCCCGGGAGAATCAGAAGAAAGCCGGCGTCGAGAACGCCGAGTTCCTGAAAGGCGAGATCGAGAACATCCCGCTGCCGGATGGTTCGGTGGACGTCATCATTTCGAACTGCGTAATCAACCTCTCAGCCGACAAGGACCGCGTTTTCGGCGAGGCTTTCCGAGTCTTGAAGCCGGGCGGGCGGCTTGCCGTGGCGGACGTAGTCACGCGCGGAGATGTCCCCGATGAGATCAGAAGAAACATGCTGTTATGGGCAGGCTGCGTCGCCGGCGCTCTCGAAGAGAGCGAATACCGGGCGAAGCTTGAGAGCGCCGGATTCCGGGACGTGAGCATCGAACCAACCCGCATCTACCGCGCCGAAGACGCCCGGTCGTTTCTGGAGGAACAGGGGATCGACGCCGCGAAACTGGCGCCCATCGTGGACGGCAAGTTCATGAGCGCATTCATACGCGCGAGAAAGCCGTCCTGCTCTGGCTGACGCCGCCGGGTGAGCGGACGAAGCCGACGGTTTCGCGCAGCCCATGGGCGTTCATCGGCGTTCATCCGCCGCTCAGGATTCTAAACCAGCCACGGATCAACGCGGATCTCCTCTGGCCTATCCCGAGCCGCACCGGCTTTCGCCCACCCTATCGGCGTTCATCGGCGTTCATCCGCGGCTCAGGATTCTATACCAGCCACGGATGAAC
>FWPV01004429.1_pt1 | contig 29980 bp, 19 predicted proteins | sample 2228371 | NCBI WGS metagenome assembly FWPV01 (sample SAMEA103939776, study PRJEB20133) | metagenome | reverse complement strand
TGGGTGGACCCGTACGTGCCCGGCGACCAGTATGCCTCCAACAACGACTATATGCCGGGGCCCTACGTGAACACGGCTCCCGTGCTGAGCAACCACAGCGTCACGCCCACCATCGGGCCGCTGGGGACGGAGTTCGTCTACCGCGTCACCTACCGCGACGCGGACAACCAGAGGCCGGCTCTGACGGACCTCATCATCGACCGCGGAAGCGGGAGCCCGCTGCGCGTCACCATGCGTAAGGTGGTCCAGACGGACCAGAACTTCTCCGCGGGAGTGCAGTACGAATACCGGCTGTCCTCCATCGAGGCGGCGTCTCTCGGGCTGGGGCTGAAGCGCTACCGCTTCGAGTTCGCCGATGACTGGGGGCGGCCGACCGACCCGAGCGACGTCATCTTCGGGGAGCTCGTGCGCTATCCGTCCTCGAACCAGCCGGATGTCATCAACTGGTTCTCGGGACCCACGGTGACGGCTCTCCAGCAGCCGACGCTCGAGAACGGGCGGGTGCGCTCGCCGGACGGGACGGCCAACTCCTCCACGCGTTGGGTCTACGAGGTGACCTACAAGCACCCGAACGACCGCGCGCCCAGCTACGTGAAGGTGTTCATCGGCGCCCGTTACCAGCCCGGCGACCCGCGGACCGTCCGGACGCTGGAGAGGGCGAAGCCTCTCAGCGCCACCAGGGTGCGCACCCGCGCTGTCCCGGTGCTGTCGGTGACGGGCGTCTGGACGAACTCTGCGGGGGTGGGCACGAACCACTACACCGGCGGCTCGTTCGACGCGAACACCGGCGAGATCACGCTGGGCATCCCGCTCGCTGATGCAAGCCGCGACGTGTGGGTCACCTACGCGGCGAACCCCATCCTCTGGGATGGCGGCAACAATATGAGCCAGCGGGTGCCGTCCGACACGGTCTACAGCGACGGCGCGGTCTTCGAGTATGTGACGACGCTGCCGGGTCCCGAGGGGCCGGGAGACCTGCCGGTCGACTTCTTCTACAGCTTCCAGGCGAGCGACGGGACGTTCGTCGCGCAGTTCGACCCCGCCTCGTCGCCGAGCGCGATGGCCAGGACCCGCCAGCCTTCGGGCGAAGGGTCGGGCGAAATCCTCGACTTCGCGTCCAGCGCCAGCGGAAGGCTGTATGCGACCAGCCAGCGGCCGATCGTGGGGCCGCTGCCGGTGACGGCCATCGGCGAAACCGGAGTCCTTCTGGAGCCGCGCATCCTGAAGAACGGCTCCGTGCTGCGCCGCGAGTTCACCGGGCAGCTGATGCCGGGGGACCCGGCCATCCGGTCCGTCTCGGCGGACGGCCTGACCATCACGGTCGATCCGGCTGTGGTCCATGAGGTGAGGGGCGTCTACGACAACCCGAACCGCATCGGGACGGACTACTACAGTGTGGGCAACAGCGGGAAGTACAACGCCGCGACGGGGGTCATCGCCCTGGGCGCCGCCCTGCCGCCGGGCGTCCGGCTGGTCTACATCGACTACTACAATGCGGGGGACTACCGCATCGACTTCGTGAATGGACGGGTGCTGTTCAGCACGGCGAACACGGCCTCGGACAACGTGGATATCGAGTACTGGTTCGCGGCGGCCGGCCCCACCGTCGGCCAGAACAACCCGCCCTCCCTGACGCAGGGACGGTTCTCGCCGGACCTGCCGGGACCCGTGGATGGCGGCAGCTCGACCCCGTTCACGTTCACGGTGGTCTACACGGACATTGACGGCCAGACCGGCGAGCCGCCCGCATTCGTCCGGGTGGTCATCAACGGGGTGGCTTACCCGATGCAGCCGGTGGCCGGAAGCTCGCCCATCTATGCGAACGGGGTGACCTTCACGTATACCACTACCCTGCCGAGCGGGAGGCATCTGTACTACTTCGAGGCGTCCGACGGTACGGGATACGCGATCTTCGACGCCAACGGCTCCCGGGACTCGGCGACCGTCATCACCGACGTGGCGCCCATCGCGGGGCCGGTCGTCAACGACGACCCCAGGCTGCTGAACGGGAGCGTGTCGCCGAACCCGGCCGCAGGGAACCTGCCCGGCACGCCGGTGACCTACACGGTCCAGTTCACCGATGCCGACGGTGACGCTCCGGGCATCGGGTATCCGCGGGTGTGGATAGACAACCCGCAGGAGATCGACTATTCCGGCATCATCGCCGCCATCAACGGGTCCACGCTCACCATCCAGGGCGCCGACTGGCAGCCGGGAGCTCTGGCGGGCAAGATCCTGCAGGTGACCACGGGGCTGGTGCTGTCGCCGGACACCGGTACGCAGCAGACGGCGACGGCGGCCACCGGGAAGACGTTCCTGGTGCTGACGAACAGCGCCAACACCGTCACCATCGGAGCGGCGGACCCGGCGGCGGAGGGCATCACGGTGGGCGACACGGTCTCCATCGCGTCGCTCGTGATGACGCAGCCCAGCCCGCCGTCCACGAACTATCGCCAGCCGGTCACCTATCAGGTGGTGACGTCCGCGCTGCCGATCGGCCCGCACACTTATCACTTCAGCGCGGTGGCGCCGCCCACCACCACTGTGGTGAGGTTCCTCGACAGCGGGGAGCTCTCGGGCCCGACGGTGCGCAGCGCGGCTCCGGCCGGCAACGTCCCGCCCGTGCTGACGGCGGGGTCGGTCGACCCGGTGAGCGGGCTGGCTTCGGACACGTTCACCTTCCGGGTGAGCTATTCGGATGCCGACAATGACCCGGCGGCTCCGCACAGCGGAGTGGTGGGCTACGTGATGCTGGTCTTCACGGACGGAGCCCACGAGCCGGTGGTGATGAGGCCCGTGGCGCCGACCACGGACTGGACGACGCCCGTGGTGCACCAGGCGGTCATCGGGAACCTTCCCGCGGGCACGCACCGGTTCCACTTCGTGGCGTCGGACGGATACCGGAGCGGGGCCACACTGGCCCGGTTCCCTGCGGACCCGACCGGGGCGAGCGACCCGACCGTGACCATCAACTCGCGGCCGGTGCTCACCATCGGCCCGGGGCAGGGCGTCTCGCCGGCCAACGGGACCACATCGACCGTGTTCACCTGGTCGGTGACCTATTCGGATGCGGATAACGACCCGCCGGCGTTCGTCCGGGTCATCATCGACGGCGGAGCGCCGATCGACATGACGAAGGTCACGCCCGGGACGGACTACCGGGCCGGCGTGGAATACCGGTACTCCTCCACCCTCGGCCTCGGAAGCCACAACTACCGCTTCATCGCGAACGACGGCTTCCAGGACGCCGAGCCGATGGCGCTCCAGAGCGGGCCTCTGGTGCAGGACCTGGTGGAGCCGGAGCTGAGCGAGGGGCGTGTGGATGCCGTGTCGGGCACACCGAGCACGTTCATCTACAGCGTGAAGTACCGCGACCCGAACGGCGCGCCGGCGACTGCGGTGACGGTGTTCATCGACAGCCAGCCCGGAAGGGCGATGACGCGCGATCCATCCTATTCGGACGCACAGGGACGGTCGCTCTACAAGTCGCCGCCCATCCAGCTGACCGCCGGGACGCATACCTACTACTTCACCGCCAGCAACGGACAGGCCACCACGCGCCTGCCGGCGGGCAGCGCGGTGTTCACCGGGCCGGTGGTGAGCGGGGCCAGCCTCATCGTGAACGTCGCACCGTCCGCCCCGAACCTGGGGGATGAGATCGTGGTGTCCGGGAGTCTGACTCCGTCGAACCTGAATCCGGCGGTGCTCACCATCACCGCGACGCGTGAGGAGGATGGGTCGGTCATCTCCCGCACGGTGACCACTTCTTCGGCGGGCGAGTATTCGGTCAGCCTGGGTCCTGCCAACGTCAGCGGCCTGTGGACCATCAATGTGTCCTGGGGCGGCGGCGGAGGCTATCCTCCGCAGTCCAGCAGCCAGGCCGTGACGGTGGGCGGGTATGCCATCAGTCTGGTGCGAAACCGCATCGATATGATCGGGCTGAGCGTCATCCCCACCAGCACGGACGCGGCGGACGTCTTCGGTGACGGCGGGACTCCGGGGAACACCGCCGACGACGCGGCGACGCGGATGCGCCTGGCCATCTGGAGACCCACCCAGAACCGGTACCTGATGTATCCTTCAGACCGCGCCACCATTCGGATGGAAGGCGGCACGGGCTTCTGGGTGATGCCGACCACGACCGAGACGGTCTTCGCGGCCGGCCGGCTGTGGCCGCAGGATACTCCGTACGCTCTGTCGCTGAATACGGGCTGGAACCAGATCGCGTCGGTGTTCGCGACACCCATCGCCCTGGGCAACGCTCAGGTGCGGTATCAGGGCCAGACCCGCACCCTGGCGTCCGCGGCGGCGGCGGGATGGATCCGCGACTACGCCTGGGGCTGGAATCCGGCGGCCGGGACGCGGGGCGAATACTTCCTGGTGCGCCCCGGCACCCAGGTGACGCAGCTGGAGCCCGGACGCGGATACTGGATCCGCGCGCTGGTGGATTGTGAACTGATTCTGCGGCCCTGAAGCGGGCGCATCATCAGTGGAGATACGGAAAGGGAACCTACGGATAAGCCGATGCAAGTCACGATGAGAGACTATGCGCTCCGCGCGGGCACGGCGGCGCTTGCCGCGTTGCTGATGGGGTTTGCGGCGACCGGGGCGGGGGCGCAGCAGGACACGGAGCCTGCTGTCGCGCTGCCGTCCATGTCGTCCCCGGCGGGTCAGCCCGCAGCCTCGCCGCCGGCGGCTGCGGGGAAGGCGGCGCCTGCCCCGGCCGAACCGGTCTACACCGGGCCGCGGCTCGGGCTGCTCATCATGCCGTTCGACAGCCAGGTGGAGCAGGGCGCCAACACGCTCGGGCCGCGCGTGGCCCGGGCGATGAAGGACGCGTCCATGCTCAGCCGCCGCTACAACGGAGTGCTCTACAACCCGCGGCATCCGGTCATCCGCCGAGCGCAGGAGGAGAACGTGCTGAGGGAATCCGACGTGCGAGGGACCTTCGGCATCGAGGATGACCAGATCGAGCGCGCCCTGCGCATCGCGCAGGTGATGGGCTTCCCGCGGGTGATGGTGGGCGCCATCACGGACTTCGAGTTCGATTCGGAGAAGCGCGAGGGCCAGATCACCATCACGGCAGAGGTGCTGAACGCCGAGACCGGACGCGTGGAAGGTCAGACCCTGGTGGCGACCGGGCGCTCCCCGGCGAACATGGTCGCCGGTCTTCCGGAGCAGTTCGCGCTGGCGGCCACGGAGGATGCGGTGAATCAGATCGCGGCGCGCTTCCCGGGAATCGCCCGGCCTGCGGTCGCGGAGAACGGGCAGACCGAGCCGGTGACTGCTGCCGAAGAGCCCCGCAAGAAGAAGAACAATACGGGCATTCTGGCTGCCCTCGCCATCCTGGCCGGCATCCTGATCGCCGGCGGCGGAGGCGGGGGTGGAGGAGGCACGGCCATCGACGGCCCGCCGCCTCCTCCCTTCTGAGCGGGCACCATCGGAGCACCGGCACTGTTGTAATGGAAGGCCGTCCCCGCGGGGCGGCCTTCCGCGCTGTCGCCTGTCAGGAGCCACTGGCAGAGGGCTGGCCGATCAGATATGCTCAATTCGGGAAGCCGCCTGAGTGGCCCGGGCGGAGAGTGGTCTTGGCGATGTCTCAGTTCCGACTGACAACCGATCTCAGACCCACCGGGGACCAGCCGCAGGCCATCGACAGGCTGGTGGCCGGCGTGCTGGACGGGATGAAGATGCAGACGCTGCTGGGGGTGACGGGCTCCGGCAAGACATTCACGATGGCCAATGTCATCGAGCGTCTGCAGCGGCCCACTCTGGTCATCGCCCACAACAAGACCCTTGCCGCACAGCTCTGCAGCGAGTTCCGCGAGTTCTTCGGGGAGAACGCGGTCGAATACTTCGTCTCCTACTACGACTACTACCAGCCCGAAGCCTACGTCCCGCAGACGGACACGTATATCGAGAAGGACAGCTCCATCAACGACGAGATCGACCGGCTCCGGCACTCCGCGACGCAGGCGGTGCTGGAACGGCGCGACGTCGTGGTGGTGGCGAGCGTGTCGTGCATCTACGGGCTGGGCTCTCCCGAGGAATACCTGAAGAGCCTGATGACCTTTCGCCGGGGGGAGAGCTATTCCCGCGACGATGTGCTGCGCCAGCTCATCACGATGCAGTTCGTCAGAAACGATTTCGGAGGAGGGCGCGGCACCTTCCGGGTGCGGGGCGACATCCTGGAGGTGCAGCCTGCGGACGAGGAGATCATCACGCGTCTGGAGTTCTTCGGGGACGAACTGGAGAAGATCACCGTCGTCGACCCGGTCACGGGCGAGGTCACGGCCGAGCTGGACCGGGTGACCATCTTCCCGGCCACGCATTACGTCACTCCCGCCGACCAGCTGGAAGAGCTGCTCCGGGAGATCGAGCAGGAGATGCTGGAGCGCGTGGCGTTCTTCGAGAAGCATGGCCGGTACATCGAGGCCCAGCGCATAGAGCAGCGCACCCGCTACGACATGGAGATGATACGCGAGCTGGGCTACTGCAACGGCATCGAGAACTACTCGCGCATCTTCGACCGCAGGCCTCCGGGGTCGGCGCCGGCCACGCTGCTGTCATACTTCCCGAAGGATTATCTTCTTTTCATCGACGAGTCCCATCAGACCATCCCGCAGATCCACGGGATGTACAACGGAGACCGCTCTCGTAAGGAGACTCTGGTAGAGTACGGGTTTCGCCTCCCCTCGGCTCTGGACAACCGCCCGCTGAAGTTCGAGGAGTTCGAGGCGCTGATGGGACAGACCATCTTCGTCAGCGCCACCCCCGGGCCGTACGAGCGGAAGCACTCCCAGCAGATTGTGGAGCAGCTCATCCGTCCCACCGGCCTGGTGGACCCGGAGGTGGAGGTGCGGCCGACGAAGGGGCAGATCGACAGCCTCATCGCGGAGATACGCCGCTGCGTCGAGTCAGACGAGCGGGTGCTGGTGACCACGCTCACCAAGAAGATGGCCGAGGACCTCTCGGAGTATCTGCTGGAGTGCGGGTTCAAGGTGCACTATCTGCACTCCGAGATAGAGACGCTGGACCGCATCGCCATTCTGCGCGACCTGAGGCTCGGCGTGTACGATGTGGTGGTCGGCATCAACCTGCTGAGGGAAGGTCTGGACCTGCCCGAAGTCGCGCTCGTGGCGGTGCTGGATGCGGACAAGGAGGGGTTCCTTCGATCGGACACCTCGCTCATCCAGATCATCGGGCGGGCCGCGCGGAACGCATCCGGCAAGGTGCTGCTGTTCGCGGACACCGTCACGGATTCCATGCGAAGGGCCATCGATGAGACGAACAGGCGCCGCGAGATCCAGATGGCCTACAACGCCGAGCACGGCATCGAGCCCCGCACCATCCGGAAGGCCATCCGGGACGTGCTGGAGGCGCCCAGACCGGGAGCTCCCGGCGCGAAGGAGGCCGGCGCGCTGGACCGCTCGCGGCAGGTGCGCGGAGACGCCATGCCGCTGGACCAGCTGATGCTGACCATCAGCGACCTTGAGAAGGAGATGAAGGCCGCGGCCCGGGCGCTCGAGTTCGAGCAGGCCGCCCTGCTGCGGGACGAGATCGCGCGGCTGAAGAAGCTGCTGCCGAAGGGCTCGCTGGTGGACGAAGCGGTGACGCCGGCCCAGCGGCGCGCCGCCGCCCGGACAGGCAGGCGCTGAGGTCAGGGAGGGGGAGGGAAGTCGAGGTTTCGCCGTCTGCCATGTCACAGGACCGCATCGTCGTTCTTGGCGCACGCCAGCACAATCTGAAGAACATCGACGTGGAGATTCCCAGGGACCGGCTCGTGGTCATCACAGGGCTGTCCGGTTCCGGGAAGTCTTCGCTCGCGTTCGACACCATCTACGCGGAGGGGCAGCGGCGCTACGTGGAATCGCTGTCCGCGTATGCCCGGCAGTTCCTGGGACAGATGGACAAGCCGGATGTGGACGACATCCAGGGGCTGTCTCCCGCCGTTTCGATAGACCAGAAGTCCACCACGCGCAATCCCCGCTCCACGGTGGGCACGGTCACGGAGATCTACGACTATCTGCGCCTGCTGTTCGCGCGCATCGGGGTGCCCCACTGTCACCAGTGCGGGAAGCCGGTGAGCCGGCAGACTGCGGAACAGATCGTCGATGCGGTGATGGCTCTTCCCGAGGGCACCCGGCTGCAGATCCTCGCTCCGCTCGTGCGCGGGCGGAAGGGCACCTACCGGCAGGTGATAGACGACGCGCGGCAGCAGGGGTTCGTCAGGGTGCGGGTGGACGGGACGGTCTACGAGGTGACCGACGACATCCCGATGGAGCGCTACAGGCAGCACACCATCGAGGTGGTGGTGGACCGCATCGTCCTGCGTCCGGATGCCGCGGGCAGGGTGTCCGACTCCATCAGCACGGCGCTCGGACTTGCAGGCGGTCTGGTGACGGTCGCGGTGGTCGATGGCGAGGAGATGACCTTCAGCGAGGCGTTCGGATGTCCCGACTGCGGAGTCAGCCTGGAGGAGCTCGCCCCCCGCAACTTCTCGTTCAACAGTCCCTACGGAGCGTGCCCGGAGTGTCACGGGCTCGGCTCGTTCCTGCGGTTGGACGAGAACCTGGTGGTGCCCAATCCGCGCCTGTCCATCAGCCGCGGAGCCATCGCTCCGCTGGCGGGCACGACGAGCGAATACTGGAATTCCATCCTGCAGGGTCTGGCGCAGAACCTGGGATTCTCTCTGGACACTCCGTGGGAGCGCCTGACGCCGGAGCAGCGCCGCGCCGTGCTCTACGGAGACCCCCGGCCCGTTCAGGTGCGCTTCCGCAGCCGCTACGGGCGGCAGCGGGTGTGGGAGACCCGGTTCGACGGGGTGATGACCTGGCTGGAGCGCCGCTACCGCGATTCGGCGTCCCAGCAGATGAAGGACGAGACCGAGAAGTTCATGACCGAATACCCCTGCGAGTCCTGCGGGGGGAAGCGTCTGAAGCCGGAGAGTCTGGCGGTCCGCGTGGCGGGAAGGAACATCGCGGAGGTCACGGCGCTGTCGGTCAGCGCGGCCCTGGAGTTCTTCGGGAGCCTGCGCCTGACGGAGCGTCAGGAGATGATCGCCCGGCAGGTCATCAAGGAGATCCGGACGCGGCTGGGGTTCCTGCAGGATGTCGGGCTGGGCTATCTGACGCTGGACCGGGCTGCGGGGACGCTGGCTGGCGGAGAGGCCCAGCGCATCCGGCTGGCCACCCAGATCGGTTCCGGGCTGATGGGCGTGCTGTATATCCTGGACGAGCCGAGCATCGGCCTTCACCAGCGCGACAATCACCGCCTCATAGAGACCCTCCAGCGTCTGCGCGACCTGGGAAACACCATCATCGTCGTGGAGCACGACGAGGATACCATCCGCGCGGCGGACTACGTGGTGGACATCGGTCCCGGAGCGGGCGAGCACGGGGGGCGGGTGGTGGCCGCCGGCTCGGTGGAGGATATCGAGAACACGCCGGAATCCATCACCGGAAGGTATCTCTCGGGAAGGGAGTGCATCCCGGTGCCGGAAGAGCGCCGGAAGCCGGACGGACGGTCGCTGCGCATCATCGGGGCGCGGCAGCACAACCTGAAGAACATCGACGTGGAGATACCCCTCGGGATGCTGGTGTGCGTCACGGGGGTGTCAGGCTCCGGCAAGAGCACACTCATCCAGGAGACTCTGTATCCCCGGCTGATGCGCGAGGTCTACGGGGCGTACAGGGGGTGGGGCGAGCACGACGAGCTTATCGGCGCGTCCCACATCGACCGGGTCATCGACATCGACCAGTCGCCCATCGGGAGGACGCCGCGCTCCAACCCGGCCACGTACACCGGCGTGTTCGACCTCATCCGGGCGCTGTTCGCGCAGACCCCGGACGCCAGGATGCGGGGGTACAAGCCGGGCCGGTTCAGCTTCAATGTGAAGGGCGGACGGTGCGAGGCCTGCCGCGGGGACGGCATCATCAAGATCGAGATGCACTTCCTGCCGGATGTCTACATCCCGTGCGAGGTGTGCAAGGGGAAGCGCTACAACCGGGAGACGCTGGAGGTCCGCTACAAGGGAAAGACCATCGCGGACGTGCTGGACATGACCGTCTCGCAGGCGCTGGAGTTCTTCCGCAACATCCCTCCCATCGCGCGCAAGCTCGGGACCATCCACGATGTGGGGCTGGACTACATCCGGCTGGGCCAGCCGGCCACCACCCTGTCCGGCGGAGAGGCCCAGCGGGTGAAGCTGGCGACGGAGCTCTCCAAGCGTGGGACGGGGCGCACGCTCTACATCCTGGACGAGCCCACCACCGGGTTGCACTTCCACGACATCCGCAAGTTGCTCGAGGTGCTGCGGAGGCTGACGGACCAGGGCAACAGCGTCATCGTCATCGAGCACAATCTGGATGTGGTGAAGACGGCGGACTGGGTCATCGACCTGGGTCCGGAGGGCGGGGAGGAGGGCGGCAGGGTGGTGGCCGCGGGCCCTCCGGAGGCCGTCGCGCAGTGTCCGGACAGCCACACGGGACGTTTCCTCAAGCCCCTGCTGGAGCGCGCCGCGCGGGAGCGCCAGCCTTCGCCCGGCCTGTCCCTTGCCACTGCGGGCGGCTAGTCCGGCCGCCCGGTCCTGCCGCAGCTTCCGTCCGGCGCCGTCGCCTCCTTGGTCCTTTCGGGCCTCTGCCCTCCCCGGCCCGACGTCTTCCGCGTTCCTGAGAGCGGCCCGCCTGCCGGGTGTGCAACCTGGTCGCAAATCGGGTAATGTATATGTGTCGTGCGACCGGGTCGCGCATCCCGCAGGGACGGACGCGGGCGCAAATCCCAACCTGCAAGGACGGAAAGACAGATGGCTTTTTCTCTACCGGAACTTCCATATCCCTACGACGCTCTCGAGCCGCACATCGACGCGCGGACGATGGAGATTCACCATACGAAGCACCATGCGGCGTACGTGAACAACCTGAACGACGCCATCAAGGGGACCGAACTTGAAGGACTCTCCATCGAGGAGATCCTGGCGAAGGGCGTGGACGCCATCCCGACGGCGGTGCGCAACAACGGAGGGGGCCACGCGAATCACGAGCTGTTCTGGAACATCATGGGGCCGGACGGCGGCGGAGAGCCGGACGGTGAACTTCGGGCCGCCATCGAGGCCGACTTCGGCAGCTTCGAGAGCTTCCGGGAGAAGTTCGAGACGGCCGGCAAGACCCGGTTCGGCTCCGGGTGGGCCTGGCTGGTGCTGCTGGAGAACGGCAAGCTGGACGTCTACAGCACCGCGAATCAGGACAGCCCTCTGATGGAGGGCAAGAAGCCCATCCTGGGTCTGGACGTGTGGGAGCACGCGTACTATCTGAAGTATCAGAACCGGCGGCCGGACTACATCTCGGCCTGGTGGAACGTGGTGGACTGGAAGAAGGTGGGCGAGATCTACGTCCGGGCGAAGTGAATCCGGACGGGAGTGTCGAATCTTCCCTGCGGGGGCGGGCTGAGCAGCCTGCCCCCGTCCGTTTTCGTCAGAACGTGCCGTGAGGTGAGAGACACCCTCCGGCGGGGAGGGCCGCTTTGAAGGTACTGCTTTTCACGGGAGGAGAGATCCACGACCACCGCGGGTGCGGCGACGAGATCCTGCGGCACCTGGAGGCTGACGGCGGGTTCGAGGTGACCCGCGTCGAGGACGACCTGGACGTCTTCGCGCGGCCCGGGCTCGACGCCTTCGACTGCGTGGTGTTCTATCACACGGTGGGCGAGATATCCGATGCGCAGCTGGTGGGTCTTTCCAACTTCATCGCGTCCGGGAAGGGATTCGTGCCCGTGCACAGCGGCGCGGACTCCTTCCGTGATTCCGACGACTACAGAGCCATCGTGGGCGGATACTTCGTCACGCATCCGCACTACCGCGCCTACCAGGTCAGCGTGCTGGACCGCGAGCACGAGATCACCCGCGACCTGGACGAGTTCGTGGTGACGGACGAGCAGTACATCACCAGCTACGACACGCGGGTCAACGTGCTGGCGACGGCGCTGTGGCAGGGGAAGGCGTGGCCCGTGGCCTGGACGAAGAGCTGGGGAAAGGGGCGCGTCTTCTATCTGGCGCTCGGGCACGACCCCGCCGCCTGCCGCGATGCGAACTTCGGGCTGCTGCTCTGTCGCGGCGTGAGATGGGCCGGAAGCGCCGAGCGCTGAACTGAGGGCGGCGAAGGCGCGCCAAGGGGGGGCATCCATGAAGACGGTCAGATTGCACTCACCCGGAGACCTCCGGATGGCGGAGGAACCGGAACCCGTCCCGGGTCCCGGGGAGGTCCTGCTGCGGGTCCGGGCGGTCGGCGTGTGCGCCTCGGACGTCCACTATTTCAACGAGGGGCGCATCGGCGACCAGGTCGTGCGCGAGCCGCTGGTCCTGGGGCACGAAGTGGGAGCGGAGGTGGCGGCTGTGGGGCCCGGAGTCTCGGGATTGTCTCCCGGCGACCGCGTGGCCGTGGAGCCGGGGCAGAACTGCGGAGAATGCGAGCCGTGCCGGCGCGGCTGGCCGAATCTCTGTCCGAACGTGCGCTTCTTCGGGACGCCTCCCGTGGACGGCGCCCTGCGGGAGTATGTGGCGTGGCCCGAGCGGCTCTGTCTGAAGCTCCCGCCGGGGATGTCCTTCGAGGAAGCCGCGATGACGGAGCCGATGGCGGTGGGCATCTACGCCGCCGACCTGGCCGGCATCCGGGGAGGGGAGAAGGCCGCGGTGCTCGGCGCGGGGGGCATCGGACTGTCGGTCCTGCAGGCTCTGCGGGCGGCCGACGCGGGGCCTGTGTGGGTCACGGACCCGCTGGAGGAGCGCTGCGCGCTCGCTCTCCGGCTGGGAGCCCACCGCGCCATTGCGGGAGACCCGGAGCAGGCTGCGGCAACGGTGCGCGACGAGACCGGAGGACCGGAGCTCGTCTTCGAGTGCGCGGGGACGAACGAGGCGGTGGAGCAGGCGGTCGCCCTGGCGGGGTTCAATGCCCGCGTCATCATCGTGGGCATCCCGTACCCGGACGAGGTCCGGTTCACGGCGTCCACCGCGCGCCGCAAGAACCTCACCCTGGTGTTCGTGCGGCGGAGCCGTGACGCGGTGGAGCGCGCCATCCGGTGGGCGCAGGAAGGGCGCATCGACCTGAAGTCGCTGGTGACCCACCGCTTCCCCCTGGACGAGGCGGAGCGCGCGCTGCGGCTGGCCAGGGACCGGGCCGACGGAGTCATCCGGGCGGTCATCGAGGTGTGACCTCCGGAGGGGAGACCGGGCAATGACCTCTGCGGAGCGGATGACGCGCACTCTGCACGGGGCGGCTGTCGACCACCTCTGCGCTCAGCCCATCACCATGACCTTCGCAGCCCGCGTGGCGGGCGTGCCCTACGGGTCGTACTGCCGCGACTGGCGCGTGCTGGTGCGGGCGCAGACGATGGTGGCGGCGGAGTTCGGCATCGATATGCTGTCCCTTTGCTCGGACCCTGTCCGGGAGGCGGCGGACTGCGGCGCTCCCATCGTCTGGTTCGAGGACCAGCCCCCGTCCCATCATCCTGACGCGGTGCTCCTGCAGGAGCGCTCCGGGCTGGCGAGCCTGCAGGCGCCGGACCCGCTGGGCGGGGGAAGGATGCACGACCGCGTGCTGGCCGCTCAGGCCCTCCACGAGATAGCCGGGGGCGAGGTCCCGGTGCTCGGCTGGATCGAGGGGCCCCTGGCGGCGGCAGCTCAGCTCCGGGGGCTGCACAATGTCCTGCTGGACCTCGTGGACGACCCGAAGTGGGCCGGAGAGCTTCTGGACTTCACGTGCGAGATGGAGCTTGCGTTCGCTGCCGCGCAGGCTCCGTGGGTGGATGTGATGGGCATCGGCGACGCGGCCTGCTCGCTGGTGGGCACGGAGGTCTACGAAAGCATCGTGCTTCCCAGACAGCTCCGGCTCGTGCGGGGGGTGCAGTCGCTGGGCCTTCCGGTGCGCCTGCATATCTGCGGAAGGAGCGAACAGCTGTTCCGGGGCATCTCCACTCTGGGCGTGGAGATGGTCGACATCGACGCCGCCGCCGACCTTGCGCTCGCGCGACGCATCCTGGGACCGAGGGTTGTGCTGCTGGGCAACTGCGACCCGGTGACGACTCTGCTGGAGGGAGACCCGGCCTCGGTCAGCGCCGCGTTCGAGCGCTGCTGGCGGGATGCGGGATGGCCATACGCTGTGGCGCCCGGATGCGAGGTTCCCCCCGGCAGCCCCGTGGAGAACGTCCGGGCGATGATGGATTTCGCCCGGCGCACCGCTCCGGGATCATAGCTCGTCGAGGGTCTCCACATCCTCGGGCTGGCGGGTCCTGACCACCGGGAGCCAGGCCTCCGGCAGGCCGGCCAGCTCGATGATGCCGGTGACCCGCACGAAGGCGCCGGGCTCGGGAGCGGGACCCGCCGTCAGGACGCGCACCCCCGGCCAGCCATCCGGGTCGGCAAGCCCGGAGCCGTCATCCACCGTGAACCACCCGGCGCCCGATGCGGTCACCCGGCCGGATATCCGGGCCAGGCGCCCCACGGTGTTCACCCCGGAGCCTCCCGTCACGCCCGGTGTGTCGGCGTTGAGCGGTCCCCCGCCCAGCGCCGATTGCCTCATCGTGAGTGCGGGCACCAGCGGGCCGAAGCCCGTGATGGTGACTTCAGCGTCGACGAGCGTCCTCAGACCGTCCACCGTCTCCAGACGGCCCACCGCCGTGATGCGGTGGCCGGGCGAGCATGGGGCGGGCGGCGCGACCGCAAGAGCGGGCCCGAAGGGATGGTCGACCATCCAGATGCGTTCCGGGAACACCGCACTGACCGCCCGTCCGGTCAGAGTGACGTGGCGTCCGTTGGCCATCGCCAGCGCCTGTCCGGCGTTCTGCGCCATAGGGGCGTAGATGATGCCGTCCGTCGCGCCCGGCGAGCTGTAGAGCCTCGCACCGTTGCGCGCCCGCACGTATCCGAAGACGGGCGTGTCCGCCGGAATGGTGAGGCCGGTGGCGGTCACGAAGGTCGCGTTGCCGACCCACGTCCAGGTCCTGAACTCGGTGGGGTTGCCGGCCGTGCCGACCGCATATTCATAGCCCTCGATGCCCGATTCCGGGTCCGTCGATGCGGTCCACTGCAGGGAAAGCTGGTTCGGGTTGGCCGTGTATTTCCCGGAGTCCGTCACCACCGGCGCCGTCGGCGGTGTCGGGTCCAGAGCCGCCAGAAGGGTGGCGTGAGCGTTCGCGCGGCCTGCTCCCGTGAAGATGTCGTAGCCCGGGTCGCCGATGTCGTCGGCGCCCCGGCGCAGGAACTCCCGCATCTCGGCCAGGTTCGTCGAGGGACGGACGGACAGCACCAGCGCGCAGATGCCGGCAACGTGCGGCGTGGCGGCCGAGGTGCCTCCGAAGAACTGCCAGGTCCCGCCGCCGCGCGTGGTCGTGGTGATGGACACGCCGGGAGCCACCAGGTCGAGATGGCTGCCCCAGTTGGAGAACGAGGCGCGCTGGTCCCAGCGGTCGGAGGCGCCGACGGCGATGGCGTCGTCGTATCCGGCAGGGTACATCGTCTTCAGCTGCCCGTCGTTCCCCGATGCCGCCACCACGATGGCTCCGGCCAGCCGCGCGTAGCGGACCGCGCTGCGCAGTGTGGTTGTATTGCTGCTGGAGACCAGACTGATGCTGAGCACCCTGGCGCCGTTGTCCACGGCCCAGGTGATGCCCTGAGCCAGCCAGATGTCGGTGCCGTACGGGTTGCCGTTGGAGTCCACGCCGATCACCTTGACGGGCATGATCCTGCTGTTCCAGCTGATGCCCGCCATCTGGAGGCCGTTGTTCCCCACGGCCCCGATGATGCCGGCGCAGTTGGTGCCGTGTCCGTTGTTGTCGTCGGTGCCTGGCTCGCCGTCGACGAAGCTCCGTCCGGGGACCATGTTCGCGGCCAGGTCCGGATGGGTCGAATCGACACCGGTGTCCAGCACCGCGACCGTCACGGCAGGGGAGCCCGTCGTGATGTCCCACGCCAGGACGGCCTTGATGTCCGCCCCGGCGAGCCCCGAGCCTCCCCCTGTGTTCCGGAGCGCCCATTGCTGCGGGAACAGCGGGTCGTTCGGCACGAGAGCGGGGAGCACCGTGGCGGGCGCCTCGGCGTATTCCACTGCGGGCGAACTCCTGAGCCGGCGGCGCATCTCGGCTGCGGAGCTGCCCCTGGCGATGAAGAAGCGGTCAAGTCCCGCCTCCCTGGCCAGTTCGCGGTGCTTCGGCGAGAACATCGGGACAAGTTCGCGGACTGGGCTGCCCTTTCCCGTCAGAGCCGACGCGCGGTGCAGCTCGCCCGGACGGAGCTGAACCGCAAGCTGCTCCATCGCCCCCGGCCCGGCGTGCGCGACGAGGGCCGTCAGGCAGACAAGCGCAGCGGCGAGCAGAGCGGACAGCAGGTTTGGACGGTAGACGCGGTGGAAGGACACGGTCCGATATGGTCGCATCCGGCGGCTGCGGATGCTGTATTCTCTCTCCAAAAAGCCGACACGGCGCGCTGTCGGCTACAATCCCATTATACCATCCGGAGAGCCCGCCGTTGCATACCGTTTGCAGAAGAGTGCGGCGGCCGGACTCCGGTGAGGAGACGCAGCGTGTTCGGACTGGCGGTGTCCATCGGCATTGTGGTGGGATGCGTGTTCCGATCTTGGCTTGTCATCCAGGTGCGGCAGAGCGCGCTCCGGCTGGACCGCCGCATCGAGGAATACCGCGAGGAGGGACCGCCGCTGGACCCCTACGCCGAGCTCGCCGCGCTGCTGGCGGAGGCGGAGAAGACGAAGATCGGAGGCAGACGCGCCTCCGCGGCTGAGAAGAAGCAGAAGTGAAGCTGCGCGCGCTTTTTCTGGGGACCGGGACGTCCCACGGCGTCCCGATGATCGGCTGCCACTGTCAGGTCTGCACCTCCCGGGACCCCCGGGACCATCGGAACCGTCCCGGCCTGTTCATGGAAGCGGACGGCCTGAGTCTCCTTGTGGACGCGCCGACGGAGCTGCGTCTCGCCTGCATCCGCTTCAACGTGGAGCGAGTGGACGCCGTGCTGTTCACGCATCATCACGCCGACCACATCTTCGGGCTGGATGACATCAGACGGTTCAATGCCCAGCGGGACGGCCCCATCGACTGCTACGGAGCCCCCGAGACGCTGGACGAGATACGCAGGACGTTCCGCTACGCCTTCGGGACCCGTCATTTCGGAGGGGGGCTGCCCGTCATCCGCCTCAATCCCGTGAACGGACGGTTCCGGGTCGGCAGCCTGGAGTTCGTCACGCTGCCGGTCTGGCACGGTCCGACGCCCGTCTTCGGATTCCGCACCGGAGGGTTCGCCTATCTGACGGATGTGAAGGAGATACCCGAAGAGACCATGCCCCTTCTGGAGGGCCTGGATACCCTGATCCTCGGAGTGCTGCGGTGGAGGCCTCATCCCACCCATCTCTCGGTGGACGAGGCGCTGGAACTCCTGGAAGTCATCCGGCCGCGGCAGACGTTCTTCACTCACATCGCACACGAGATCGGCCACGAGGAGACGGAGAGCCGGCTGCCTACGGATGTCGGCCTGGCATACGACGGGCTGGAACTGGAGCTGGATGTCTAGCGCATTTTTGTGAGCGCGCGGGGCGATTCCCGGCAGGCGACGGCGGCGCGGACGTGGAAGTGAGGGAGGAGGCGTGTCCGGGGGGCACCCGGAAGGCCGCGCGCGGCCGCCTTTCCGGATGGGAGGGGCTGCTTTCGCGGGCCGGCAGGACACAGTTATCACCTGGACTGGAGGGTTTACTCGAGATGGCGAAGATCCTTGTCAGCGATCCCCTCGCTGCGGAGGGCATCAGGATCCTCGAGCAGGCAGGCGACGTGGACGTCAGGACGGGTCTGAGCAAAGAAGAGCTCATCTCCATCATCGGCGAGTATGACGCGCTGGCTGTGCGCAGCGAGACCAAGGTCACCGCTGACGTCATAGAGGCGGCGAAGAAGCTCAAGATCATCGGGCGCGCGGGGGTGGGGGTAGACAACATCGATGTGCCGGCCGCCACGCGGCAGGGCATCCTGGTGGTGAACTCGCCGGAAGGCAACACCATCGCGGCGGCGGAGCTGACCATGGCGCTGATGCTCGCCATGGCGCGCAACATCCCGGCCGCTACCGCCTCCTTGAAGAACGGGGAGTGGAAGCGGAAGCAGTTCACGGGAGTGGAGCTTTACAGGAAGGTCCTTGGGGTGATCGGGCTCGGGAAGATCGGCCGGCAGGTGGCCCGGCGGGCGCTCGGGTTCGAGATGGAGGTGCTGGCCTACGACCCCTTCCAGTCCGCCGAGATGGCCGCGCGGGCCGGCATCAAGCTCGTGGAGCTGGATGAACTCATCAGGCGCAGCGATTTCATCACGCTGCACCTCCCCAAGAACCCGCAGACCGCAGGGATGATCGGAGACGAGCAGTTCGCGCGGATGAAGGACGGGGTGCGCATCGTCAACTGCGCCCGGGGAGGCATCATCGACGAGATGGCCCTCGTGAGGGCCCTGGAGTCGGGCAGGGTCGCGGGAGCGGCGGTGGACGTCTTCGAACAGGAGCCTCCGCCGGCCGACCATCCGCTGCTGTCGATGAAGCAGGTGGTTGCGACGCCGCATCTGGGCGCGTCCACGCAGGAGGCGCAGATCAACGTGGCCATCGACGTCGCCGAGCAGATCGTGGACGTGCTGGGAGGGAAGCCGGCCCGCAGCGCCGTCAACATGCCCGCTCTCAGCCTCGAAGACCTGGGGATCGTGGAGCCGTACATGAGGCTGGCACAGGCGATGGGGACGCTCGCGAGCTGCATCACCGACGGGGCGGCCCGGTCGGTGGAGGTCACCTATTACGGCTCCATCGCGGAAGCCGACGTGGGGCCGGTCACACGGGCGGCCCTGGTGGGGTTCCTTCAGCCGTTCTGTCCCGAGAATGTCAACTATGTCAACGCCCCCCTGCTCGCGGAGAGCCGGGGCATCAAGGTGACCGAGGCGAAGGCGGGAGCCCACGAGGAATACCAGGACCTTATGACCATCCGCTTTATCACGGACACCGAAGAGCGCAGACTGAGCGGGACGGTGTTCGGAAAGAGCGACATCCGCATCACCGAGATAGACGGGTTCGGCATCGATGTCGTGCCTCAGGGCATCGTCATCTTCTCGTCGCACGTGGACAAGCCGGGCATCATCGGGAAGTTCGGTGCGGTCCTCGGGAAGGCCGGCATCAACATCGCGGGGATGCATCTGGGACGTGAGGCGCGCGGCCAGCAGGCCGTGATGATCCTGTCGGTCGACGACCCTGTGCCGCCGGACGTGGTGAAGGAGCTGGCTGCGCTGGAGGGCATCCAGCGCCTCCGCGTGGTCCAGTTCTGACGCATCTCAGCCTGGCGCGGGGCGCGAGTATCCGGGCGGGGACGGCCCTTCGGCCGTCCCCGCCCCCTTGCTGTCTCCGGAGGCGGACGGCCGGAAGCCGGCGGTGCTACACTGTCCGGGTAGAGAGAGATGCTTTTCGATAACCTGGTGCCCTGGAGGGCGAGGCCCAACTTCAGACTGGAGGCCGGCGCCGCATTTCTGTCCGGCCTTTACGCGGGCGGCATCTTCCCCTTCGTGGGCTTCATCGCCAGGGACCGGCTTCAGGCGGGCGGGTTCGAACTGGGCCTGATAACCGCCGCGCCCTTCGTGGGAAACCTCATCGCCCTCCCGCTCTCGCATCTGCTGGACCGGGGGCATCCCGTCCGGGCCGTCGCTCTGACCATAGCGGCCGCGCGCTTCATCATGGTGGCCGCCTCGTTCGTCCACGGAAGCGTGGCGTTTGCGTGGGTGGTGTTCGCGGTGCAGTGTCTGGCGGCGGTCAGCGGTCCGCTGTCCGCGTCGGTGCTGCGGCAGATCTACCCTCTGGAGTGGATGGGACGGCTGCTCAGCTATTCCCGGGGGCTGGCGATCGGCGGGATGGTCCTTTCCACCCTGGTGGCGGGGGTGCTCATCGGGCGCTATCCGTACGGGTGGGTCTTCCTGGCCTATGCGCCGCTCGGGCTGGTGGCGATGCTGGTCTATTCCCGGATCCGCATCCCCGGAGGAGCCGCTCCCTCGCCGGACGGGGACGTGGTCGGGCATACGGTCGGGGCGCTCCGCCTCCTGAAGGAGGACCCGCCGTTCCGCTGGTTCTCGCTGGCGGTGTTCGTGTACGGGTTCGGGAACCTGATGAGCGTCCCGGTCTGCACGATGTATCAGGTGGACGTGCTGAAAATCTCGTCCGCGCAGCTGGCCACGCTGAACATCGTCACTCAGGTGGTGTGGATGCTGTCCTACGTGTTCTGGGGCAGGATCGTGGACCGGGTCAGCCCGCTGCGGGTGGTGCTGGTGAACACGCTGCTCGGGGTGGTGCTGCCTGTGAACCACATCCTGGCCACCGACGTGTGGATGCTGCTGCCCATGGCCGTCGTGAACGGAGTGGTCTATGCTGGCATAGAGCTTTCATATTTCAACAGTGTGATGCATTTTTCCACCCCGGAGACGACGGCCCGCTATCAGGGCGTACACAGTCTTCTGCTGGGACTGAGAGGCTGTGTGGCGCCGTTCGCCGGGGCGGGGATGGCGCAGTGGCTGCTGCATACCGGCAGGGATATCCGGTGGGTCTTCCTTGTGGGGATGCTCCTGGTGCTGGCCGGGGCGTGGCTGCAGTGGCGCGGTCTGAGGCACTCGCAGACGGGCAGAGCGCGATGAACGGAGGCGGCCTGTGACACAGAGCGTTTCGTGGCGTGAGTGGTCGGCGGAGGCTTTTCAGGAGGCCGCGGAAGCGGATCGTCCTGTCTTCCTGCTCCTTGAGCAGAGGTGGTGTCCCCTGTCCCGACTGCTGGAGCGGGAGGTCTGGACCGATGGGCGGGTGGCAGAGTCTCTGGCGGGCGAGGTCATCCCGGTCCGGGTGGACGCGGCGCGCAGGCCGGATATCGACCGCCGCTACCGGATGGGCGCCTGGCCGTCGATGGTATTCCTGACTGCCGAGGCCATGCCGGTCGCGGGCTCCACCTTCATGCCCCCTGACGTCCTGCTCAACGCCATCGGGAACGTGCGGCGGACGATGCGCGAGAAGGGTGACGAAGTGCGCCGCCGCCTGCTGGAGATGGAGCGCTCCCGGGAGGCGATGGTGGCGGCCCGCACCGACCCCGCACGCAAGCCCAGTCCGTGGATGCTGACGCGCGTCCTCGACCTGGTGCGCGAGTCGGCGGACCGCGACCAGGGGGGCTTCGGCGGCGCGCCGAAGTATCCCCGCTTTCCCGCCATCGAGCTGCTGCTGCATCTGTCGCTGCGGCTCCGGGACGACAGACTTCGCGCCCTCGCCACCGACGCCGTGGACTCGATGACCCAGAACGGCCTCTACGACTGGGACTATGGCGGATACTTCCGCTGCTCCGTCACACAGGACTGGTCCGCCCCTTCGATGGAGAAGCTGCTCTCAGACCAGGCCGCCCACCTGAGGGTGAATGCGTGGCTGCACCGGATGACGGGAGAACTGGAGTATCGCGAGGCGGCCGAGGGGACGCTGGAATACTGCCGCGACTGGCTCTACGACCCGGCCGCGGGCCTGTTCGCCGCGGCTCAGGCGTCGGACGTCGAGGGTCTGGACTCGCTGGAAGGGGGGAGGGGCTATCTGCGGTCGGAGGACGTGGACCGCACCGTGTTCACGGATGCCAGTGCCGAGATGGCCCGCTCGCTGATGATGGTGGGCGGTCTGCTGGACGAGCCGTCCTGGGTTGAGATGGGTCTGAGGACGCTGGACGGGCTGCTGGAGCGCGCAATCCCCGCTGACGGCGATGTGCGGCATTATCTGGAGGACGATGCAGCGCAGGCCCCGGCCCTTCTTCAGGACCACGCGGCGCTGGCCCTGGCCTGTCTGGAGGCGTGGCAGGTGTCGGGCGAGTCCCGTTTCCGCGACACCGCTTCCACGCTCTGCCATCGCATCCACGAAGAGTTCCGGGAGCCCAACCGTCCCGGATATCTGGACAGCCCGGACCCGTGCGGACTGCGGAGGCTGAGCCTGCGCGACCGCTGCTACGAAGACAACGTCAATGTCGCGGTGCTCTTCGCGCGGCTGGCCCGGCTTACGGGAGAGGACGAGTGGCTGGAAAGGGCGGTGAGCGCTCTGGCGGCGTTCACCGGCATCTTCGAGCGAATCGGGGTGGAATCGGCCGGGTTCGGACTGGGGCTGCTGGAAGTCTTCGCAGAACCGGTGCTGGTGACTCTCGAATGTGCGGGTGACGCACCGGAGCGCGCGGCCTTCGTGCGCGCCTGCGTCAGGGAGAGGCAGCCTCCGGTGCTGGTCCGGTTTGCGGAGAGCGGGGACTTCGGCTGCCGGGCCCGCGTGCGGCCGCCTGAAGGAGAAGAGCGCGTGGCGGAAAGCCCGGCCGGACTCTCTGCCGGGATTGCCGGAGCGCTGGAGAGACTGTCCATAGTCCGCCCGGACGCGGACTCGGGCTGAACCGGCGTCCGGGACCGGACGGAAAGAGCCGGTTTCGCTCTTTCGTCTCTGAGATGCGCCGATGATGTCCGCCATCTATCTGGACAATCACGCCACCACCCCGCTGGACCCGCGGGTGCTCGACGCGATGATGCCGTATCTCACGGAGCACTTCGGGAACCCGTCCAGCAACCATCCGTTCGGCTGGGTGGCGCGGGAGGCCGTGGAGAGGGCCCGGGAAGAGGTGGCGGAGCTCGTGAAGGCGTCTCCGGAGGAGATCATCTTCACCGGAGGGGCGACCGAAAGCAACAACCTGGCCCTGATGGGAGCCGCGCGGGCCCTCGCCGGACGCGGAAGGCATATCATCTCCTGCGTCACCGAGCACAGGGCCGTGCTCGACCCTCTGAATCGGCTCAGCGAGGAGGGCTTCGAGGTCACCCTGCTGCCGGTGGGCCGCGACGGTCTCCACGATGTCAGCCTGCTGGAGCGCTCGCTGCGGGCCGATACCGTGCTGGTCAGCGTGATGGCCGCGAACAACGAGATCGGAGTGCTCGCCCCTCTGGAGGAGATCGGGAGGCTCTGCCGGGAGCGCGGAGTGCTGCTTCACACCGACGCCGCGCAGATGCTCGGGAAGCTGCCCTTCGATGTCCGCGCGACCGGGGTGGGGCTCGCCTCGTTCTCCGCGCACAAGCTGTACGGCCCGCGGGGAGTCGGGGCCCTGTTCGTGCGGAGGAGGCCGCGCGTCCCGCTTCAGCCGCTGGTTCACGGAGGCGGGCACGAGCGGGGGCTGCGGTCGGGGACCCTGAACGTGCCGGGCATCGTGGGGTTCGGCGCGGCCTGCCGCATCGCCGCGAGCGAGATGACGGAGGAGGCGGAGCGCGTCCGGAGCCTTCGCGACCGGCTGCACCGCGCCATCGCCGCGCGCGTCCCCGGGGTCGTCCTGAACGGACATCCTGAGAGGAGGCTGCCCGGGAATCTGAATCTCAGCTTTCCCGGCGTGGAAGGGGAGAGCCTGGCGACCCATCTCGGCGAGGTGGCCGTCTCGTCCAGCTCCGCCTGCACCTCATCGCTGCGGGAACCCTCTCACGTGCTCAAGGCGCTCGGCCTCTCGGACGAGATGGCCTACGCGGCGCTGCGCTTCGGCATCGGCCGGTTCAACACCGCGGAGGAGGTGGACCGCGCCGCGCAGCGGGTGGAGGAGGCTGTAGCCGCGCTCAGGAGACTGGGACAGTCCTCGGCGTCCCGCCCTTAGCGGGGCGACTGTTCCGGACCGTTCCGCGGGTCGAGGACCGGCGCGGTCAAACCCCGCGCCGGGATGCCGCTCGCGGGCGTTTCCGGCGCCGCAGGCTCGTCGAGGCTGGGCGACGGCGACACGGTGGCCGGTTCCGGCGGCGCTCCGGCAACAGCCAGGATGCGCGGCCGCGGCCTGCGCACATCCCGGCAGATCTCCTCCTCTGCGATGACCCGGCCGTCCCGCACGAACTGCCGGATGAGCCGGCGGTCGCAGCCCGGCGCGCCCTCATCGAGGACCACCGGCTCGCTGCCCTCGCCCTGCGTCGTCTGAAGAGGGGGAGCGATGTAGGCGGGCCCTTCCTCCACCAGGCGCACCTCGAACGGCTGCCTTCGGACGGAGAGCAGGCTGACCCGCACGCGTCCGTCCTCGACGAACGCCCGCACCCAGATGGGATGCGAAGTGTTGTTCCTGATGCGCAGGTCCTTCGCGCCGTAGACCACGGCGGCGTCGCGGGTGGGGGCGGCGTAGCTCGTCGGCCCCGAGTGCATCCATCGCTCCAGGATGGGCAGCCCGGCCAGCAGTGCGGCGTTGTAAAGCGCCGTGGATGCCACGCACACTCCTCCGCCGACTCCCCGCACCACCCTGCCTCCCGCATACATCAGTCCGGGGAGGAAGCCGCGCTCCTCCAGCCGCGGTCCCACCGCGCTGTTGAACGACAGCTCCGCTCCCGGAGGCAGAAGCAGGCGGTCCAGAGCTTCCATCGCCAGAGTCAGGTTGACCAGCTCCGCTCCGTCCTGATGATGCTCCATCTCCCAGGAGGCCAGCACCGCGGATGGCCGGACCATGGCCGCCGCCGCGAGTCCGCGGCTTGGCAGGATGGAGCGGTACACGGTCTCCGGCTGGCGGAGGGCTTCATCCAGAGGGGTCAGGCAGGCCAGCCACACCGGCGGAGCGGGCTCGGAGGCAGCCGGGGGAGATGGCTCCGGGCCGGGCGGGCGTCCGGAGTCCGGAGCCGCCGGCAGAAGCAGAAGGGCCGCCGCGGCAGCCACGCTGCCGAGCGTCGAAAAGAGTATCCCTGCCGACTGTTTGAACCGCATCCTGTGGAGAAGACGGGCCTGCGCTTCGTCCGGCGTCCCGAAGATGCCGCACCCCCGGACTGTGTATCGGTCCGGCACCGGCGCGTCCTCAGCCGGACCGGCGCGACCGGCCCCATTCCAGTCTAGCACACGAAGCGGCTTCTTCGGTACAATGAGGCGGGGCAGGTCCCCTTCCATCGCGGACGGAACGAGAGGGTCACTGGCACATGCCGGGAAGCATAGCAGTCATCGGAGCGTCCACGGACCGCGCAAAGTACGGCAACAAGGCGGTGCGAGCGTATGTGCGGCAGGGCTATCGGGTCTACCCCGTGAACCCCAATGCATCCGAAGTGGAGGGGCTGCGGGCCTACCCGTCTGTCCGGGACCTTCCGGAGACGCCGGAGCAGGCCACGTTCTACGTGCCTCCGGAGGTCGGCCTGCGCATCCTCGAAGACGTCGCGGCCGCCGGCATCCGCCGCATCTGGCTGAATCCCGGCTCCGATAGCCCGGAGATGCTTCAGCGCGCCGCCGAACTGGGGCTGGAGACCATCGTCGCGTGCAGCATCATCGGGGCCGGAGAAGACCCTTCGGAGTTCTGACCGGCCTCAGTGCCCGCCCGGCCTCGGAGGCTGGCCCTGACCCGCTCCCCCTCCCTCCTGATGAGGAGGAGCCGGTCTGGCGCCGGCGGCCTGGACGGCCTGGATGTCCTGCGGGGAGACCTTCCCTCCCTTGGCCTGCGCCTGCGCGATGAGCACCCGGGCCTTCTCCTCCAGTTCGTCCGGCTTCTCCGCCACACGGAGCATCTCTTCATAGGAGATCTTCCTGTGCGCCCAGAGCTCGAACAGGAACATGTCCAGGCTTATCATCCCCATATGCTGGCCGGTCTGGATGGCGGAGAAGATGCTGTGCGTCTTCTTCTCCCGGATCATGTGCTGGATGGCCGGGGTGGCTATCATCAGCTCGAACGCGGCCACGCGTCCCTGTCCGTCCAGTCTGGGAAGCAGCAGCTGAGAGATGACCGCGATCAGATTCCCCGAAAGCTGCGTCCGGATCTGCTCCTGCTGGTCGAACGGGAACACGTCCACGATGCGGTCCACGGTCCGCGCCGCTCCCGTGGTGTGGAGGGTCGAGAAGACCAGGTGCCCGGTCTCGGCCGCGGTGATGGCGGCCTGGATGGTGGCGAGGTCGCGCATCTCTCCCACCAGGATGACGTCCGGGTCCTGGCGCAGGGCCTTGATGACGCCCGTGGCGAAGTCCGGGACGTCGCGCCCCACCTCCCTCTGCGTGATGACGGAGGTCTTGTGCGTATGATAGTATTCGATCGGGTCTTCGATGGTGATGATGTGGGCCTGACGCTTTTCGTTGATGTAGTCGAGCATCGTGGCCAGCGTGGTGGTCTTTCCGGAACCGGTGGGCCCCACCACCAGGATAAGGCCCCGGGGGCGCATCAGCAGCTCCTTGGCGGCCTTCGGGATGCCGATCTCCTCGAAGCTCAGCAGCTTGTAGGGGATGAGGCGCAGGTTGATGGCCACCGTCGCTTTCTGGATGAAGATGCTGACGCGGAAGCGGGCCTTCTCGCCGTAGCTGAACCCGAAGTCGGAGCCCTGGACCTCCTTCAACTCCTCCTTCGCGCGCTGCGGCGCGATCTGGCGCATCAGATGGTCCGTCATCTCCGGCGTCAGGTCGCCGTATTCGTTCATACGGTGCAGGCCGCCGTGCAGGCGCACCGTGGGCGGTTCGCCCACCAGGATATGGAGGTCGGAGCCCCCCATATCGATCATCTTGTCCAGAAGCTCCCTGATGTCTATCATCGCGCGTCCTCCTGCCCGGGAGGAGACCGGCCCGGTCCGCCGCGCGGCCGCCTCTGCCGGCCGCTCTCCCGGAACATGGGTTCGACAAGGCAGCGCCTCCTCCCTCTCCCGGCACGGGGATTTGCAGGCGGGGCGGCGATGGTCCTTGCCGGGGGCATGCTGCTTCAGGCGGCCTTCGCGCAGGAGACCGTCCCGGCGCCGGACGCCGGGGGGCCGTTCCGCCAGACTCCGGTCCTGTCCGTCAGGGGGCGGGACATCCTGGCGGACGGGAAGCCCGTGCGCGGGATGTTCGTCTTCTGGCACATCTCGGGGGATGCCGCGGAGCGGGAAGCAGAGGTGCGGGCTGAGCTTGCGCGCATCCGCCGCCTCGGGTTCACCGGCATCAGCATCGAGGCCGGATGGGACACGTGCTTCCCGGAGGAGGGCCGCAGCGCTCTGGGCGCCACTGCGGCCGACAGCGTGCTGAGATGGGCGGCCGAGGAGGGGCTCTGGGCGCAGGTCCTGCTGACGCCCCACTACGTTCCGTCCTGGGTCTTCGATAAGCACGGGGACATCCGGATGCGCGGGCCTGGCGGCGAGCCCGTGACGGGTCACTTCCTTCCGTTCAGTCCCTACAGCCCCGCCGTCACCGACCTGGTCGCCTTTCAGCAGGCCGCAGTCCGGCACTTTTCGCAGTATCCGAATGTGCTGTGCTTCTGGCTCACCAACGAGACGGGCTTCGGGAAGGACTGGGCGGACTTCTCGGAGTGGGGACTGGAGGCGTGGCGGCAGTGGCTGCGCAGGGTGGATGAGGACGCGGAGTACTGGAGCCGCCGATGGGGCGGCCAGCCGGTCCGGCTGGAAGAGGTCTCCATCCCGCCGCCGGACGGCTCCCAGGCCCGTGCGGACTGGGCCCGCTTCCGGCGTCTCAGCCTCATAGAGTTCCGGAACCGGCTTTTCGACGAGGCGCGCCGCGCGCGGCCCCGGTTCATCCCCATCGGGCACAAGCTTTCCCCGTATCAGGCCATCGATGCGTTCGCCTCTCCATTCGGGCTGCATCCGGCGTGGAGCCAGTGGCGCGCGGACGTCCTGGGCTTCGACAACTACGACGTGAGCGCGGGTCTGCTCGCTCTGCAGGAGTCCGCGCCCGTCCCGGTCATCATCGCGGAGACCAACCTCCAGCGGACCGCCGAGACGCTGGTGGGCGGCGCAAAGACCCTGCGGATGCTGCTCCGGCAGCATTTCGCCGGCGCCGGCATCCAGACGATGTACGCGTGGAACGCTTTCGATGCCGGGGCCTTCCCGTGGGGGATGCGCTGCGAGGACGGGACCCTGCTGAGAGGGGCCGAGGCGGCCGTCGCGATGGCGGAGCTGATGCGGGAGTGGCGGGAGGCGGCCGGAGCAGCAGCCGCTGTCGCGCCGGTCGCGGCGGTCGTCCTGCCGGCGGGCGCGCTGTCCCTGCATTCGGAGGACCACGAGCGCTTTCAGGGCATGCTGGATGTGCTGGCCGACATCGTTCACCGGGCGGGGGCGTCGTGTCTGGCGGTCACTTCGGACGACCTGGTCCCGGGCGCTTACCTGATGCCCGGGGGAGATACTCCTCGCCCTCCCGATGCTCCGGCCGGCGCTGCCGGCCTGAGAGGGCTGCCGGAGAGTGTCCGGGTGCTGTTTGTGCCCGACGACGGCGGGCTGGACGAGGAGTTTCTGGGGTCTGCGCCGCTGATGCGATGGGTGGAGGGCGGCGGCATCCTGGTGCTCGGCTTCCGGGAGAAGGGGCCGCCCGGCTGGACGGGCATCCGCCAGGCCCGGAGAAGCGGTCTTCGTCTCGTCAGCACCACCCCCGCATCTGCCCGCTGGGCGTTCCGGCAGCGGGACTTCATCGGCCCGAGCGTGCTGGAATTGGCCGGCGGCGAGGGTCCTCCGCCGGAGCTCGTCGTGACGGCCGTGCTGGAGGGGTCGCAGGAGCCGGTCGCTCTCAGAGTGCGCAGGGGCGAGGGCTGGGTCTTCTACGCGGGGATGCCCGTCACCGCACCGGGGCTCCGCGGACGCGATTCCGGATACGCGCAGGATGCTCTGGAGCTTGCCGGAGTCCTGTCTCCCGCTGTCCCCCCGGGTCCCCGCATCCACATCAGGGACGCCCTGATGCTGCTCTGGACCGACTCGGACTGGACCGGGAGACTGGAGGCTCCGGGCGAGGTGGCTTCCCTCCGCGTGTTCGACCGTGACGGGCTCCCGGTGGAGCGTCCCTATCTGCAGGCGTCCGGAGGGACGGTCTCAGGCACTCTGTACGAAGGGCAGTTCGCGCTTGTCCGGCTCAGGAGTCCGGACGGCGGACGCCAGCACCCTTGAGACGCCTGCGGTTGCGGAATGTGCGTCGCAGACATAAACTGCTCCCGGCGTTTGCGCGCCAGAACATCTTCGGAGACGAGGTGACCGGGATGAGGCGTTCCATTGTGGCTTCAGTCATCCTTCTCGCAGCCGTCGGCGCTGCCTGCTCTGCCGGCCCGGATGCTTTCCTGACCGGTCCGCCGCCGCAGCTGCCTCCCTATGCGGAGCAGTTCCAGGGACTGAAGACGGAGCCGATCTTCAACGGACGGGACCTGGAGGGATGGACGGTGGTCGGCGGCAACAAGAGTGCGTTCTACGTCCGCGGGGGCGCCATCCTGTGCAACGGGCGTGGAGGATGGTGGCTGCGCTATGAGAAGCCCGTGTCCGATTTCATCCTCAGCCTCAAGTATCTGCTCTCCCGGGGGGCCAACAGCGGGGTGTTCATCCGGTGCACTCGCGACGGCGACCCGCCGTGGACCGGCTGGGAGGTCCAGATCCTGGACACCCACGGACAGCAGCCGACGGTGCACTCCGCCGGGGCCATCTACGACATCATCAGACCCCGCATCGAGAACTCCCGGCCCGCGTTCGAGTGGAACGAGATGCAGATCGTGGCCCACGGGCCGCACGTCGAGGTCTGGCTGAACGGGGAGCAGATCATCGAAGCGGACCTGGACCGGTACGACCGTCCCATCGGGAAGTTCCCGGTCCCCCTCAAGGACCTGCCCCGGTCCGGATACATCGGGTTTCAGGACCACGGCTGTCCGCTGGCGTTCAAGGACATCTATCTGACGGAGCTTCCGCCGTTTCAGCGCTAGCGGAGCCTGTCCGGGGCCATCTTGAAGGAGGAGAGCGTTTCTGCTGATGGAGTATCGCAAGCTGGGCAGCAGCAGTCTGGATGTCCCGGCCGTCATCTTCGGCGCCTGGGCCATCGGAGGGTGGGCGTGGGGACCGTCCGACGATGCTGCGGCGGAGGATGCCATCCGCGCGTCGCTGGATGCGGGGATCACCTGCATCGACACGGCTCCGATGTACGGCTGCGGCCATAGCGAGGAGGTGGTGGGTCGCGCCCTGAAGGGCCGTCGCGACCGGGCCATCATCGCCACGAAATGCGGGCTGCGCTGGGACTCCACGGAGG